>Ga0209697_10001364_pt1 | contig 37944 bp, 25 predicted proteins | sample AliMusrvi5mmetaG_FD_184115 | JGI IMG/M metagenome (GOLD analysis project Ga0209697, IMG submission 184115) | Freshwater lake bacterial and archeal communities from Alinen Mustajarvi, Finland, to study Microbial Dark Matter (Phase II) - Alinen... | ecosystem: Environmental > Aquatic > Freshwater... | reverse complement strand
TTTTTCAACGAACGAAGGTAATCATATTAACAAATAGAATATTGTAAGTTTTTGTCATGCACATATTTTAATTGAATTAAACTATGTAATTTGCACTATGAAAAAATTTAATGTTCTCATTGATTTAGATCGGCTGAAAGTTTTAAATACCGGACTTGGACAAGTTGCCTATTTATTTGGTAAAGAGTTAAGTAAATTAAATGACCCCCGACTGAGATTTACATTTCTGGTACCCCCTAAATTTAAAGGCGAATTTGGAAATAATGTAGATTATGAAACAACCTCATTAATAAGAAGATACTTTCCATTCTTGTGCAAAAAATACGATTTGTGGCATGCCATTCACCAGGATTCAGCTTATTTTCCAGGAGATCGAAGTATTTCTTACTTATTGACAATTCACGATTTAAATTTCTTAGGCGAAAAAACAATCTCTAAAGCCCGAAAACGTATAAAATTATTGCAATTCAAAGTGAATCGAGCCATTGAAGTAATAGCAATTTCTAAGTTTACCAAAGAAGTAATCCTTCAAAATCTAAGACTTGATAATAAGATTGTAACAGTTATTTACAATGGAGTGGAACACCAGACTAGTATTATGAGTCACAAACCAGTTTTTTTGCCTGATGGTAAATTCCTTTTTACAATCAGTGTGGTTAAGCAAAAAAAGAATTTCAAGGTTCTGGTTGATTTCATTAAGGATTTGAAGGATTATAACCTTATTATTGCAGGAAATAAATCGGGTAAATATGCTAAAGAATTAGAAGCAAGCATCCGGGCTAAAGGATTGCAATCTAAGATTGTGTTGCCGGGAGAAATAAATGCAGAAGATAAATATTGGCTTTTTAAAAATTGTGAGGCTTTTGTGTTTCCTTCCTTGCATGAAGGTTTTGGGTTACCGGTAATTGAGGCTATGAATTTTGGAAAACCTGTATTTTTGTCAACCTACAGTAGTTTGCCTGAAATAGGCGATAAATACGCGTTTTATTGGGAGAATTTTGAGAGCAAATATATGAGCGATGTTTTTCTTGAAAAAATGACAGAATTCTCACGAAATACAGAAAAACAATTGGAAATGAAACAATATGCTGATCAATTTACCTGGGAGAAGAATGTTGGAGAATATATTAAGCTTTACAGGAAAATATTGCAGATCTAATTGTAATTAAACATGAAAAAACTTCTCTTTTTATTTCTTCTTCTTATTAGTATTCAAACTATTCACGGGCAAAATTCTCACAAGGACCAGTTGTTGTACGGAGTAGCTTATTATGATGAATACATGCCCTATGACCGACTCGATAAGGATATCCAAATGATGAAGGCGGCAGGCATTAATGTGGTTCGCATTGCGGAATCAACCTGGAGTACGGTGGAGCCACAGGATGGGGTATTTGATTTTACCCACATTGACAGGGTTCTTAATGCCATGCATAAGGCGGGAATAAAAGTGATCGTTGGAACGCCCACCTATGCTGTCCCGACCTGGCTCGCCAGAAAATATCACGATGTTCTGGCGATTACGCCACAAGGTCAGAACCAGTATGGAGTCAGGCAAAGCATGGATATTACCAACAAAAACTTCCGTTTTCATGCCGAGCGGGTGATCCGAAAGATAATGGAGCATGTAAAGGATTATCCGGCTATCATTGGCTACCAGGCAGATAATGAAACCAAAGCCTATAACACGGCAGGGCCCGGTGTGCAAAAGCTTTTTGTCGAATATATGAAGCGTAAGTTTGTCACGTTGGACAGCATCAACAGGGCATTCGGACTTGATTACTGGAGCAACAGGATCAACAGCTGGGAAGACTTTCCTTCCATGACTGGTTCGATCAATGCCAGTGAAGTGGCTGAATTTGCGAGGTTTCAGCGTACTCTGGTGACTGACTATCTGGCATGGCAGGCGTCCATTATCAATGAATATAAACGACCCGGACAGTTTGTTACCCAAAATTTTGATTTTGACTGGCGTGGATTCTCCTACGGTATTCAGCCGGATGTAGATCATTTTGCCGCGGCCAAAGCCCTCGATATTGCAGGGGTGGATATTTATCATCCGTCGCAGGATGCATTGACAGGAACTGAAATTTCATTTGGTGGTGATGTTGCCCGTTCAATGAAGGGGGGCAAAAACTATTTGGTAATCGAGACAGAGGCACAAGGTTTTCCACAGTGGATTCCCTATCCCGGCCAGTTGAGGTTACAGGCGTTCAGTCATCTGGCTTCAGGCGCCAATATGGTGGAGTACTGGCACTGGCATTCAATCCATAATTCCGCTGAGACCTACTGGAAAGGGCTGTTAAGCCACGATTTCGAGCCCAATCCCACCTACGATGAGGCAAAGAGTATCGGTCATGATTTCGAGCGGCTGAGCCCCGATTTAATCAACCTGAAAATAACCAATAAAGTTGCGATTCTGTTCAGCAATGAAGCGCTAACCGCCTTTAATTGCTTCAAGTTTGGCTGGGGTAGCCGCGAAAGCTACAATGATATTCTCCGGCCTATGTATGATGCGTTATACCGAATGAATATCGGTGTAGATTTTGTCGATCCTTCCAATACCAACCTGGCAGCCTACAAGCTGCTGATAGTTCCTGCATTGTACGCTGCACCTGACAGTTTGCTGGAAAGATTAAACCTCTTTGTGAAAAACGGAGGCCATATCGTTTATACCTTTAAAAGTGGATTCTCAGATCAATACGTGAAAGTTCGGACAACTCGTCAACCCGGAATCATCGCGGAAGCCTGTGGTATATATTACAATCAGTTCACAACTCCTCAAAATGTCACGTTAAAAGGTGATCCATTCCAGGTTGGAAGTGAAAACAACAAGGTGAATACCTGGATGGAACTAATCACACCGACTACTGCAAAGGTCCTTGCTTCCTATGATCATCCGGTGTGGGGGAAGTATGCAGCTGTTACGCAGAACAGTTATGGTACAGGGTTAGCTACCTATATTGGCTGCATGACCAGCAATGCCATAACCGGGAAAATTCTGACAGATGTTGTGAAGAAGGCCGGGTTGTGGGGAGAGGCACAAAAGCTAACCTTCCCTATTGTCCTGAAGCAAGGGGTGAATAAAAAAGGAAAAACAATCTGTTATCTCTTTAATTATTCTGCCAAACCGACTTCTGTTACTTATCCCTTTGGAAACGGAAAGGAGTTACTGCTTGGACAGACGATAAATACCAACAGCGAAGTTCAATTAGAGCCGTGGGGCATGAAGATTATTGAAGGAGAATGAAATAGACGTTATTTTTCGCCGAAAATTTCTGCCAGCATTTTATCCTGTTCTTGTTCATTTTGTTCTGAATAGGAATCCCATTTCCCGATTATTTTCCCGGTTTTGTCAATTAAAATATATTGTGGAACTCCATTGCCTAAAGGATATTTTTCTCTGATATCATCCTTATTTTCAATGTATTGAAATGATTTGTCCAGATCCTGTACACTCAAAACATGATGCCATGAGGAGAGATCGTATTTATCAATCGCAGACAGCCATTTGTCTTTTTTGTAGTCCACTGAAACACATATGACCTCTAACCCTTTATCATGATACCTGGCAAATAGTTGCTTTAAATGGGGAACGCCTTTCAAGCATGGGGAGCACCAACTTGCCCAAAAGTCCAGCATTACATAACTTCTTCCCCGAAATCCGGACAATTTCACTGTTTTGCCATTTTTGTCAGGTGTACTGAATTCAGGTGCAAGCCTTCCAACAACTACATTTTCTTTTACTTTGATTCTATTATTGGTCCGAATACCATAGGTGCTATGTCTGACTTTTTCTGACAAGTTATTGAAGAGTTTTCGTGCTTGCCCAACTGATATCGGATCCACCCTTTGATATAATAACCGAGTTATTTCATCACCAATAACCGGAAGAAAGGAATTCTGATTTGTCCTGATAAAATCAATCTTTGCATTATTTATAAGTTCACATAGAGAATCCCTTTGATTATCAATTGATTCTATTTTATCCAAGAATTTTTTACGAAGTGGATTGTCTTCAGGGATAGTATCCAAGTTAACTTTGGGGTACTGTTTCCAGAGTTGGTTATCCAGTTTGTCTAATTCCATAGTGTTATGGACATACAATTCGGATTCGTCCTGAGTTTTGGATCCATTTAAGGTAAATTCACTTAGGTCTTTAGTCGGAAAATACAAATTCATTGTAGCAGGTTCGATATAAAAGGAGGTTACATGGTCACCAATTTTTATATCTGCTTTCAAAGGTTCGTCAATCATCCCCTTAATCAGAAAATTTCCCTGAATAATTTGGGCAGAATCTTTTACTTGATGCCATCGATCGACCTTAAAAACTGAATAGGATAAAATCGCCATTCCAGAGGCAATACCCTGGATTTTTCCGTTTAAAACAAATTGACCCGGCGCAGAAAAGGCGTTGGTCATAATCATCAAGCACACGATAAGAAGGATTGATTTTTTCATTTTGAGTTAATTTATTGATGTGATTATCTTCGAAATTCAATGTACTAAGGATTTTGAAATTCCAAATTGCATTAAAAAAATACTCTTCTTCAATAAGTTATAGCTTTTCTTAGTCCAATAGGTTCAGTTAGAATAAAGGGATCAGAATTTTAACCGGTTCAGGATCTCCTCCTTTTTACGGCGTGAAACAGGTACGGAAGTGTCATCGGTCATTTTCAGGTATCCGCCATCGTTTTTATGAAACGAACGAACAAACATTAGGTTGACAAGGTGGGCCTTATGAGTTCTGATAAAGCCATAACCGTCGAGGATCTCCTCGAAATCATTGAGCGTTTTCGAAACCAGGAGGGTGGTGCGATTTGCAAAATGAAAATTTGTATAATTCCCGTCGCTCTGGCAACGAATGATTTGTCCGATTTTGCAAAACTCAATTTTGTCGCCTGTTGCCAGGGCAATCTTTTTTTCTGGCAGGGCCGACCCGGCATTTTTTAAAAATTGGTCCAGTACGCGTTGATCCCTGTCTTTCCGCTGCATGTACCTGTTTACTGCTGAGCGCAAATCAAGGAGATTTATGGGTTTAAGGATATAATCGAGCGCAGAGAACCGGATTGCCTGGATTGCATAATGGTCGTAAGCGGTCACGAAAATAACATCAAATGGTTGATCGGTGAAGAATTCAAGTACTTTAAATCCGTTCCCGCCAGGCATTTCAATATCGAGAAAGAGGAGATCGGGAGAATATTTCTGGATGGCCTCAATGCCCGAGAGCACCGAATCGGCTTCGGCAACCAACACAATCCCGGGAAAGTATTTTTCCAAGGTACTGCATAGGTTCTCTCGCCCGTTTTGTTCGTCATCAATTACGATTGCTTTGATTGGTCCCATTCTTTTTTGCTCTAAACATATTGTTCACAAATGTTATTCTTCCTCAATAAATCCGATAGAAACACGGGTGCCGGATGGTTGATTATTTCCATCTGTTAAATCCTCAATCTTTAATTCGTATTGAATTCCTGTCTTCACGGAAAGGAGCAGGAGACGGTCCTGGCACAGCCGGATTCCTTGGCCGTTACCTTTGAGTTCCATTTTACCGGCAGCTTCGCGGCCCACACCGTTGTCTTCGATCACCAGTATAATTTTATCCTGCTCTGTCTGAACAAAGATTTTCAATATCCGGTTGTCCTTTTTAAGGAGAAGTCCGTGCAGGATAGCATTCTCGACAAAAGGCTGAAGCAACATCGGAGGGATAAAAATATCGTTAGGATCGATTCCATTCTGAAGCTCAATAGTATATTCAAAACCGAACCTTAGTTGCTCCAATTCAATGTAATCCTTCACCGAATCAAGCTCTTTACTCAATGCAATTTCCTCCTTTTTGCTGTTATTCAATACCTGTCTTACAAGTGAAGCAAACCTGGAAAGATAAAGGTGAGCCTCATCATTCCGGTTTTTTAGCACCAGGTTTTGAATGGAATTCAGGCAGTTGTACATAAAATGGGGATTCATCTGGGTCCTGATCACTGTGAGTTCAAGCTCCCGCATCCGGCGATTTATCTCTGCCAGTTTAAGCTTTCGTCCCGAAATGCGGCGGTATACCATAAACCCGATCCCAGTCAGGATTAGGATCACCAGAAGAACGATTGCAATTATTTTCAGGATAAGGTCCGAAGGAGTCCCTATGAAATGAGGCCTACTAAGATCTGCAACTGCATTTTGCAATTCAGCAGAACCTGGAATCCGGTTAAAAAGGATGACCCCCTTTCTCCCCAATACGTATTCTGTCCTGTTAGACATAGTCCGCAGCCTATTATGGTTCTTAAAAAGAGTGTCCATGCTGTCAAAGACAATGTGAATATCGGGTAATGAATCCGCTACTGCTTTTAAATCTGTATTTTGGTTGTTTTTGCCGGTGAAAAACCAAACCTCGCTAATCTCCTTTTGATGAGTAGAAGCATTCTTTAAATCGGCAATTTCTTTTGCCAGATTCCCGGCAGTCAGAATCTGATGCATCCTGATAATTACCAATTTATCTGTAATATTCCTGAATTTAATGGTTTTCCCTTGATTATCGGTCAATACATCCAGGGGGAATATAGATCCGGGAGAAAGCTGAGTCTGAAGCTGAAAAATACGTGAGGTTTTTAAAAACCTGGGATTGTTTGAATAAGCTAGTTTATGACGCTCATAGAGGATTTTGGCATTTTCCCATCTTCCCCTTTCGATCGCATTCTCAACCACCATGGACAGATATTCGGAAAGAATGGGTTCAGGGAAGAGCACCTGCCCGAAACTGTATTCCCGCTCGTAAAGATCTGCTGATGAAATCAGATTCGTGGAGGAGTGGCTTATCTTTTCCATAAACGAAGCGACATAACTTTTCAGAAACAGCTGATAATATGCATTATTTTTGGCAATTGTATTACAAACCGGGATTTTCAGCTTATCGGTATAAGTGGTATCATTATGTGTTTTCAGGATTTCGCTTAGGTATAAAAGGGTGTTGGATAGGTCAAGATAGGTTTCAGGACAAATCGTCAATTTAGACTCATTCAGTATCCTGCATGCACTGTCAAAACTGGCTTTTAGAGGTTGAAAGGGGCGGGCTTTCATTCCCTTTGTTTCAGACATTATTAATTTTCCAATCTGCCGGGATACCCGGTTTTCATCAGCCCCAACTCCACGGAAAGTGGTCTTGCCTGAGTCGGATGAATTGTTGATTTCAACTTCCAGGTCATCCCCGGGATTTAAATTCAGATTAAATGGGTTGGTAAAATTCGGCAATTCAGCACTAAAACTGATATAGCACCCCTGGGATTGGTCCAAATGTGACTGAAAATTGAAAATGCCGTGCTCATCTCTTTCCAGTTGAACGGATTTAAAATCACCGGAAAACCGATCAAACCAGGTCAGATAGATAAACTTTTGATTGTTAACCGGATCGTGATTGGTAATCCTGAGTGCAGTATTTGAATTTTGTACTTCGCTTTTCTCATAAGTCCCCTTTTCAGTTCTTTCCTTCACTTCACCTTTTTTCGAAAATTCGGGAATCATTTTCTGGTAATAGGTTAGATTTCTTTGCCCCGATCTATCCCGAAGATTGCTTAATACCTTTTCAAGGATCAGTCCAGACGATTTATCAACTACTAATTTGCGGTAAGTGTGTTCCTTATTGTCACTTTCAGTTAAATGGGAATCCCCGGACATATTTTGCCAGATCACCCGGTAAGGAAGTGGTGAGAAGAAGTTATGAAAACGGGTGCTAATGGTCTGTTTGGTGTCCAATGTTGAATTAGTATCTTCAAATAAAATGCCAATTTCAGACTCGATATCCTTCTGGTCCAATTCGCCCAGATCTGGATCGAGACTTCCTGAATTTTTGGTTTTCCCATATTCGCTAAAGTCAAATTCGGAAGCTTTGCCCTCTTTTGATAGCTTAAAGGTTACCGGAATATAGTATCGGTTTATAAAAACGAGGGGATTTCGGTAAGAGGTCAAATAGCCGGTCTCAAAGACCTCCTTTTCCTGCCATTCTCCGTTTTGGTTAATTTCCTGAACTACATGCATTAAATAACTGACATTTAATCTTACCGTATAGCGGTTTTCTTTAGGGTCATAATTTGTTGCGGTCCATTCATAGGTTCTTTTGTCGTATTCCCTGCGCGGGTTGGTTTTTGAGGTATCCTGATGATAGATGGTCTCTACCGTATATTTTCTGCCTATTTCAGGATTTATTGGAGTATGATCATCGGCTTTAAGATAACTTCCAACAAACAGGGCAAAACAGAGAAAGAGAACTTTCTTCATAAACGGATATCTTCAGTGATTTAATACCCCAAAAATGGTGATTACAATTATAACCATAATGGGTGAACTATTGAACGGTGGAGTTGACCTATTCTGCGGTAAGTTTTCAGGTGAATTTATAAGAAAGTAGATCGATTAGTGATCGCTTCACTCAAAGTGAAACTATCACTATTCAATCTGAACCCTGAATTCAGGGTTCAATCCAAAGTACTGAATTGTTGGTGTTGTATTCGTTTTGCTCATAAAGCGAATTGTCCGGGTCAAGAATCCATGTTCCGTCAACGATGAATTTATAGGTGTATTTTCCCGGAGCAAGGAAGAGAGGCAGAATCCATTTCTCTCCTTGTCTGGTCATTTTATAACCTTGAGTATTCCAGCCGTTGAAGCTTCCGGATACGATTACTGACTTTGCTTTCTGAAATTTGTTGAGCTCGAAAAGATGGTTGGCTTTCAAGGCTATGAATGAATTTATTTGATCACCTGATTGAGTAGTAATTGGATTCGCCGGGTCGGTAATCCAATCTCCGTCGACAATGAATTTGTATTCGTAATTTCCCGGTGCGATCACGTAGGGTAGCTGCCAGCCCTTTTCAGTTTTGTCCATTACCAGTTCTGCATGATTCCATCCGTTAAAACTTCCCGTCAGAACAACTTCCCTGGCTTTGGAATACCCGTCAAGTTTAAACAAATAGGGTTCTCCGATTCCAATTAGAGAATTGAGATTCCCGTCTCCATCTTTTCGTACGATCGGATTACCCGGGTCAGTTATCCATTGCTCATCTGTGATAAATTTATAGGCATAGGTTCCGTTGCGCAAATAAACTGGCACAGACCACCCATCGTCGGTTTTATGCATGCTTATTCCATCCGGATTCCAGTTGCAGAAATTGCCGGTTACAACCACATTTCGGGCGCCCTTGTAGCCATTGAGTTTAAACAGATGATTGCAACAATAAACGACTGAATTATGTCCGTCTGCGCCATCGTCTTCCCTGAGATTGTTGTTGGGATCTTCAGTCCATTTACCGTCAATAATGAACTTGTAGGTGTATTTCCCGGGTTTAAGATTGATATCTGTTATCCAGCTGTCTTTTACTCTTTTCATTGGATTCAAGGCAGTGCTCCAACCATTGAAACTGCCTGAAAGAAAGATTTTACCTGCCGTTTTAAATGCGGGCAGATAAAATTGTGCCTTGATTTTGTTGTAAGTGAAAACGTAGGAAAGTTTAAAATCATTCACTCCGTAAACGACTGAAACGTCCTCAGTATTACCTCCAAAATTCCTCCATTCATCAATTTCCAGAAAGAGATCATTGATTTTAATGTTTTTATCATTCTTTGAATCAACCGGCTTGGATAATTCAACGATATTTGGTTTTACCTTTTTAACTTTCCATCCTCCATATTCCCCTGTAATAATGGATTTGCCGCTGAAAACCTGAGCAATAAGGGTACTGTCAAGATCAAAAAGTTGCATAAGCTCCTTTTGATCCCTTAAACTCCATTTCAAATTGATTGCAAAGACAAGATGACCGTTTTCGATCCGGCAAATTTTATCCGGACTGAATTGAGCCTGTGTGGAAGTAATATAAAAAAGTCCAATAAACAGCAGGGTAAAACGTACGATTGTCTTCATTTTTCTTCTTTTTTAGTAAAACGAATACCAAACTGTTTCTTTACAAAATTAATACAAATAGTACCCTGTACGAGAAAATTGTAGCCCAGGATTCCGTTAATCTTTGTGTTGTAGGCCTCACTTAAGGCATCAAGGTTAGAAACGATCGTCTCCATTTCGCTGATGTGTCTTTCGCCGATCGAAAAATCGTTCATGTGTCCAAACAAAACCTCAGATCGTGCTGATCCGGCTCCTTTGAGGGTGGAGCGGCGTGTGATTGTTAGTGTATTCAGAATGTTTTTATTTGAATCACTGCTGATTGCATTTGTTTCGGCACCGGTATCGAAGCAGAAATTAAGATTTTTACCAGCTATTTTCCCTTTTAAAAAAAGAATATTGCTGTTTGTTTCGAACTTCTGGAAATAGCTGGCCTTAAATTCAGAGTTTGCTTTATTCTTCCTTTTGCCATCCTTATCTATTCGTATAAGAACCAGCTCATTATTCCTTGCATCAATTACAATTTCAAGGTTTCTCATCATACTAAATCCAAGCAATCCCAATATTTTAAAACCCCGCCGGTTTTCGATATGCCCCAGATCTGTGACATCTGCCTTGATGTTTTTATAGGCTATCTCCGAAAATTCCAGCTTCCCGATTGAAATTTGCCCGACAACCCCAACCGAACCAGTGATTCCGTTAGAAACAGCTTCGCCGGATTTAAGATAATTCCTGAAATAGGTGCTATTGAGAACCAGTCCGTTGGCACCGGTGTCAAAGACCAGATTTCCAATCTGATCATCTACTTTTGCTTCAATCAGGAACAATCGGCCGGCCCTTTTAAGTGGTATGACCACCGAATCTGAACTTAAACTGAAATCTGGCGAATAGTTAGTCGACTGATAGGTAGAATACGGGTAAATTGGGAAATAAACGGGACGGTAAATGAATGGTACCTGATCCGGATGGACAAATGAGCAGGTTAGCATGAAAGCACAAACGGGAAACAGGATGTTTAATATATTGTATTTAATCCGTCCCGGCTTCATCAGTTAAATTTTGGACTAAAGTAATTATTTATGTTTAGAATTTTATTAATCTCTGTTTTAGCGTTCCATGAGTTATCCAACAAGCTTTTCCCTGCAATTGTGGCAGAGGTGCAGTTTTTTTTGGTCCACATCTTCCAGATAGGTGCTTGATCTCATGACACAAACGGGGTTTTGGCAATGAATTAAGCCAAAAGTGTGACCTATTTCATGGATGACCTCTTTTTTTGCACGTTCAATGAATAACAGATCGTTTTCCGGCATGCCATACCGTTCATTATTCAGACGGTAAAAAGATGCAATTCCGCTGTTCCCGTTTAGGAATGCCTGGCCAAAAATGAAGGTAAGGATAGGAATAAAAAGGTCTACATTAAATATTCCAAGAGTTTTAAATGAATCTGTAACATGTAGTGAATCAACAAGATTTAGAAGATTATTACCATTGTACTGGTTTCTTGCCGGATCATAATACTCGCCCAGATCAATCCGTCCTTCTCTGAGATTCACCGCATAACCAAATTCCAATTGAACTGCCCTGGCGATTTGGTCCAGAAAATCCTGCTGGGGAAAACCAAAAGAGAGTAACGTAATGGTTGGCAGACTCATTGGTGAATAGTTTGTTTTTAAGGAGACGGAAAAAAACAATCAAGTTGATCTATACCCGGACCACTCAAATGTGGTATTATACTGAAATCTTACTGATCTGTGGGTTTTAAATCGTATTTCTTAATTTTATTGTACAACGTCACCCTGTCAACCTTCAACGCTTTTGCAGTACGTGAAATATTCCAGCTGTATTTATGAAGAATCTGCAGAATAAAGGCCCGTTCAAAATCATCGAGACTTTCAGTTGAACTATTTACGATAGATTTTTCCAGCGGGAGATCTTTTAGTGAGATCCGTTTTCCGTCGCCAACAACAATGGCTCGTTCAATCATATTTTCAAGCTCACGGATATTTCCGGGATAGTTAAACTCTTGTAGCCTTTTCAATGCTGTTGGATCAATAGCTGCAGGTGGTTTGTTCATTGACAGGCAATATTTTTTGATGAAATAGTCGACCAGGAGAGGAATATCTGCAATACGATCACGCAATGGCGGGATGTGAATATTTACTACGTTCAGCCTATAGAAGAGATCTTCCCTGAAAGTCCCTTGTTCAACCATACTTTTAAGGTCTTTGTTGGTTGCGCAAATCACCCTGAAATCGGAATAGATCTCCTTGTTCCCACCGACACGCATAAAGGTTTTTGATTCCAAAACGCGTAACAACTCCACCTGCATTTTAGTTGAGATAGTGGCAATTTCATCAAGGAAAATAGATCCGCTGTCTGCCATCTCAAACCGCCCCTTGCGATTGTACATGGCCCCGGTAAAAGCCCCCTTTTCGTGACCAAATAATTCGCTTTCCAGCAGACTCTCGGTCAGTGCGCCGCAATGAACACTGACAAAGGGGAAAAATTTTCGCGGCGAATTAGTATGAATTGCCCTAGCCACCAACTCTTTTCCTGTTCCGCTTTCCCCACTGATGATCACCGAAGAATTGGTTTGAGCGACACTTTCAACCTCCCTGAGCAGGTTTTTCATGGCATCACTCTCACCAATCAGATCTTCAACATTCTCAAGGGTGATTACTTTTTTCTTCAGGGTTTCATTTTCGTCTTCGAGTGATATTTGTTTGGTGGCATTTCGGATCAGATGTGTGAGGTCATCCGGATCAAAGGGTTTGGTCACATAATCATAGGCACCGTCTTTAAGGGCCTTAACTGCAGTGTCGACTGTAGCAAAAGCGGTCATTATGATGATGATGGATACGGGTTTAATCGATTTTATCCTTCGGAGCATCTCAAGCCCGTCCATACCGGGCATTTTAATATCTGCCAGGATAATGTCAAACTGGTCAGATTCGAGAAGGGTGAGCGCTTTTCGGGCATTTTCTGCCGTTTCAACCCGGTATCCGTCTTCAATAAACCAGTTATAGAGCGAGTCACGAACAGATTCTTCGTCGTCGACGATTAAGATGGAAATTTTTTTCGCCATGAACTATTTTCTCATTAAGTTTTAATCAAGGGTAAAGTTACAGAAAAGGTAGTACCATGTCCGGGTTCTGATTTCACCTGAATCTTCCCTTTGTGGTTTTGAATTATTCCATGTACAATAGCGAGTCCCAGACCTATGCCACTAACATTTGTCTTGGTGGAAAAGAAAGGTTCAAAAATATGCTCAATATCGCTTGGATCGATTCCCTGCCCGTTATCAATGATTTCAAAAGTAACGTTTTCTTCATCCTGATTTTTAGTTTTGATCGTGATCTCACCATTTTCGGTCACAGCCTCAGAAGCATTCACAAGCATGGCTATGCAAGCCTGTTTGATCTGGTTGGGACTGCAATAAATTAAATCGGATGCGGCAGTAAGTTCAGTTAAAAACTTGATATTGGCAATTTTGATTGGATGCGACATCAGTTCATAGGTATCCTCCAGAATTTCATGCAAATGCTTTGGCTCAAAATCATTCTGGTCCTTTCTTGAAAAATCCAGCAGACCCTTGACGATATCGCCGCAACGTTTCGTTTCATTTTCAATTAGTTTCAGGTGTTTGAGCATCGATTCCCGCTTGGAGGCATATAATTCAGGATTGCTGACCTGTTTTTGCAATAGCTTGGCATAAATCAGGATTCCGGACAGCGGGTTATTTATTTCATGAGCCACTGAAGAGGATAATTTTCCCAGTGAGGCGAGCCTTTCAACATGCATCAATTCATGTTGCGCAGCCCCAAGTTCCTCTGATTTTTTCTGAACCTTATATTCAAGCTGTTGTGACCAGTTTTCCAATTCAATTGAAGCGGTATGGAGGTTGTCCAACATATCATTAAACGCCTGGGATACCATTCTCATATCATCCAGCTGATTCGGTTTGATTTCGACACGGGTACTTTTATCCCCGTTGGCGACAGCTATACTCACTTCTATTAATGCATTGAGTGGATCTTTTATCTTTCTCCTGGTAAAAAACAGCAATACCAGCACGAAAACTCCAGTTGCAAAGATGGCCAGAAGGAAGAACTCGATGGAGGATTTCTGAATAGCTGCATCCTGAGCCTCCAGTGGGATTTTAATCACTAATGATCCCAGTAATTCCTCCGATTCCTTATGAGCGTGACAGGAACTCACAGAACAGGATTTTTCATTTAAAATCGGCGATTTTATCAGTAAATGCCTGCTTCCGTTATCATTGACATTCATCTCGCAATCGCTGTTGACATTGATTATTTTATATGTTTTCTCTTTTTGGGAGAACATCGATTTGATATTGGGATGGCAACTTTTGCAATTCGGATCGCTGTGTTTGCTGCTCGTATCCGTATCTGATCCAAATGATGAATAGACGAGGTCTTCGTCGCTGTCATACATGTTCACCTCATCTATTCCGGGCAAGGTATTGATAATGTCGAGTGTGTTTCGCAATGAACTTTTATCATTCTCGAGCATCGAATGATATAATGCCCCCTCAACGATTGAACCGATATTGTTGCCATTCTGGCGGATGAGGGTATTCAGGTAATGCTCATTCACCGACTTAAAAATAAGGCTGAATGAGACGAAGAGAAATACAGACAGGTAGGTGATTATCAATACGACTCTGCCGTAAATGGAAGACCTGAATTTAACGTAATTATTAAGTATTACGTTTCCTGTTTTGGTGGTGTTTTTTTTTCTGAAGAACATCTGTTCAGCTTGTTAGCAAGTGTTTCCATTCACCTGCAAATTACAAAAAAAAACTGTTGCCTTGACAACAGTTTTTAAAATTAACAAATTCCAAAGAAAAGTCCATTTATCTGATTGTAAAAAGGAGTAATTCCCACTTTTACAGATTATACGGATTGTCTTCAACTATTTTTTGACATCCATGAATTTTGTCTGGAAATCTTCCCAGATTTCCGGGCCAAGTTCTCCGAGTATTCCATCTCTCAGCACTCCCCCATCCTGTAAAACCATGATAAATGCAGGAACATGAACCCTGACTGCCGCTTCAAAGAAATCCCTTAATCTTAAATATTCGTCTTTTAACCAGGTTGAGTACTTTTCGGCCATATTCATGAACTGGATTTCGAGTAACCAGTTTGTAGGCTCAACCGTATAGATCCATCCATCTGTAAAAGGAGCGGAATTAAGCAAACTTGAATTATCGAATAATTCCTTGTTTTGAGCGGTTATTGTTCCGGTAACCGGGGAATAGATTCTCAAATGTTTCCCATTTTGAATGATTGTGAGCAGATGATCTCCTTTTTTAATTTTATCACCCGTATTTTTCATCACAACCCGGGTAAGCGGACCTGTAACATGTTGCAGAAAGTCATCTATTCCGATTTTTACAAGGCCATCTTTTTTCATAAATGCCCATGTATGAGTTTGATCAAAGTAGAGTCCCCGTGGAATTGCAATATTTTCCTCATTAACCACTTCTAACAGAGTCGAAGTAAACCTGGCTCCGACTTTTTCCTGCGTCCTGACACGACGAAATACGAATTCTAATGCTACAACAATAACTCCGATAGCCAGAATGATTAAAATCCTAATGATTAAAAACGGATTGGTTTCAGTTGGTGCACTTGCATATACCTGAGGTTCAATAATTTTATCAAGCTGAGATTGTCTTTCATTGAGAACCAAATCATTATAACCATTACTGCTTAAAAATCGCTGTCCATCAGTCAGTACCCAATTTAAAAATGAGAGTTGGATTGCACCTTTTGGCTTGACTGAAGAAACGGAGTAAATTTTTCCGGATAATGGCTGGGGGTATCTTCCGATCCATACCCCGCGTGAAAACTCCTGGAGATTGTAATAGATAGCTTCGGCATAATCAATCCGGCCATTTCCGTTTTTATCAATAGGGACAAGCTTAATGTGAGCAGCCAGGTTTTTGTTTTGGAGATCTGTGGCGTGCGTCAGTCTGCAAAAACCAAATCCGTTTGGATCATTTTGGATAGCGGCAATGAGTTCAGCTTCGCTGGCAACCTTAATGCCGGCCGGGGCAGTCTGTTTGGTTCTGGTGAAATTTGAAGCAGCAGCAGTTAACTCGGGATCATTCACAAAATAGTAGTGCACCGGTTGCTCATTGATATTTTGGGCGTTTGCAAAGAGCATTCTCCAATTTGGTTTTAAGGGAGTTTCCATAAGTCTGGCAATTCCTTCGGAGGTAATCCCCTGTCTGCAAATCTCTGCCGTAAGTGGATTGGATTCATTCATGACGGGAACAATAATATCCCGGGCAACAACCAAATTCCATGTGAATTGATTTTTTACCTGAGAAACAGATTGATCAGAAACAAAGCCAAGGGTTTCACCGGAATTAAGAGATTCTTTAAGATCCATTTCGGCAGTTGTTTTCAGCTCAATTTTCAGTCCGGGATTTAATTTATTGTATTCGCTGATCCATTTTGTCGTAAGCGGGAATAATTCAGGAGAGGAAAACACTTTTAAATTACCCTTTTGGGTATGGATTCTTGCTGTGCCCAATTCCTGACTAAGAACGATACTGTAATTAAACAGTATAATTCCGATGACTAAAAAGATCCTGGTTTTCATGATTTCCCGTTATTAATTGATAATAAGGGATACTCAATTATAATGCCAAGATAAATGAAGAGATTAAGTATATGAATAACAATGGAATAGGTATATGTATGGCTGTTTAATAAATACGATAAGTGTTTAATTAATCAACACTATTTAGGTTAAATATGCCTAAATAATTGATATGTAATGATATAGATCAATTGTGTATAATCTTTACAGTTGTTGAATAAATCAACACTATTTATCTTTAAGCCTCTCTTTTCCTACTGATTTTCAGAATATTTCAATGAATCCTTAAAATTAAAAGAAAATAAGGTCCGTTTCGAACTATATTACAGGATGATATGTTTATTAGACTTGAAGCCTAAGGATAAACTTGTTTTATGTAGGTTTTATGAAAGCTATTCGATATTCAATTAATTAACTAAATTATTTTCAGATGGAAGCAACAGATAATGCGCTAAACTGGTTTGAAATCGCTGTGAATGATCTTTCGACGGCAAAGAAATTCTATGATCAGATTTTTGGTATTGAAATGGACCAAAGGGATATGACGGGAATGGCCATGGCATTTTTCCCTACCGATGATTCTACCGGGAAAGTGTCGGGAGCTTTGGTGCAAAGCCAGATGCATACTCCCTCCGCGACAGGTTCATTTATATATCTGAATGGAAATCCTGATCTTTCTCTGGTTCTGGACCGGGTGGAAGCAGCGGGAGGTCAGGTGCAAATGCCAAAAACCTTTGTCAGTAATGAAGTGGGTTATATGGCCTTTTTCATCGATACCGAAGGGAATAAAGTGGGATTGCACTCATACAAGTAATCTGTTTTTTGCATTTCTCATAAAATCCGGGAAACGGCCCAAAATCCGCTCTGTTTCGGGATTGGGTAAAATGGTAATTCCTAACACGCGGAGTGAAACCTTTTGGCCTTTTCACTCCGGATTATAGCATTTCTCCATATGACTTATTCTGGTGACTTAAATTAACCCTCTTCCGGACTTGAAATTCCGATTTTCTCACCATGTACTGGGGCGATGTTTTAACCGGCAGCTGTAATATCCAATTCGGCTGAAAGGAATAATAATACTTTTAAGGAAAAGGGGAGCGGGATCATCTCCATCCATTAGGGAATCGGATTATGGTTGAACATAGGCTCTCTTATTTATGAAGCTTCGGTCGGTTTATTTGGTGGAATATTTTGGTTTTCAAAGTTTTGAGCATAAATGTTCGCGGAACCAATACTGACCAGAATCAGGATTAAAACAGAACTTAATATTTTAGTGCAGGTAAATTCTTAAGCGTTTTCCTCTTTTACTTTCTTTTTCTTCCCCTTTTTGTACAATCCGGTCTTTTTCAGCCAACTTCCAGCCATCAGTGCAGCACCTGGAAGTCCGGGATGAATACCGTCGGGGGCCCAATAATGGTCGGGTGCACGTTTTGTCGCCTTGTCGTACATTGTTTGGAAGGGGACGTAAACTGCCTTAAACTCTGTGGCTAATTGTTTGGTGGCTTTCCGGTATTCGTCAAACATCGGATACCATTGTTCCGGTTTGATTGCTCCGCCACCTTTGAGGGTATATGGTTCGCAAATAATCAATTGAACATTTGGCAGTTTTGATCGGGTGTAATTTAGCAGTTCCCTGTAATCTGTTACAAATTTCTGGAGTGTTCCATTATATTTGCCATCCAACGTATGCCAATAATCATTTACACCTACCAGGATGCTGATCACGTCAGGGTTCAGTGCGATACAATCCTCATCCCATCTTTCACGCAACTGGAAAACCTTATTTCCACTCACACCGCGATTGAATATTTTCAGGTTTTTTTGAGCGAATTTTTCGAGTAAATGACCCGATGCGAAAAGTGCATATCCCTTGCCAATGGCATCTGCATTATTCGGATCCCCTTTTTTACGATCCCTACCTGCATCGGTAATGGAATCGCCCTGAAACAGGATGACTGCATTTTCTTTAAGAACTAACGCTTTTCCTTTTGACCTTGGTTTTTTCTTTTCTGAACCGTGGGCCAACGATGGAATTAATAATGCTCCAGCCCCTGACAGAGCCGCCGCTTTTAAAAAGTTTCTCCTTGTATTTTCCATTTTGTGATCTGGTTGATTCTGAATATCAAACGATTAATCTATTATTATTGAATTTTGAGAAGACTTAAATTTCTGTGTTGCAATTTGCAATTTATATTTTAAATTCCTAAGTGATTTTCCTGTTTATTCTCCCAATACCTTATTGCTGCCTCAATATTTACACCGCTTTCCCATGGACGGCATTTACATCCCATTGCCTTTCCTGAATTGTAATATTCCACCCAGGATCCCGAGTCATCCCGAAGATTCATCATTCTCAGAAATATCTCATCTTTCAATTTATTATCAACTGCTACCAGTCCGTCCAGGAAAAATCCATAATCAGAACCAAGGATTACATTTTTCTCAGAAACATTACCTGTATTATGATAGTATTTGATCACCCGTTCAATCAATCGCTTTTTCTCCGGTGTTGTGAACAAGGTAGAATTGATGTAAAAGGGAAATAAAGAGACGGAAACAATACTAAAGATTTCGGGTTCCGGAACAACAACCATTGAATTATCCTTTGCCATGCAATCCTTGCAAAAATAGAGTGATCCCTTAAAATGAAATACTTCCGAGGCATAACCGCCATGTCCTGGATGGAGACAAACTCCAAATCTGGAGGCGGGATACCGGATTTTTGTCTCCCTTTCGGGATTGTTGGTAAACAGGATTCCATTTTGAAAGAAGTTCTTGCGGTAACGGTCGGCACACTCCTGAACAGTTTTCTTCAAATCAGCTGCTTTTTCCGGGTTCCAAAGTTTGTATGTATTCACACAGTTAAGAAACCTTGTTGTGCCTTCAATAAAGAGTAATGTGGCCTCGGCAGACCCGTTATACATGACTTTCCGGGGTAAAATTCCCCCTGCAATGTAAGTTTCATCCCCATTAAATGGGAGCATGCCATCCACCAGATTTCTTTTTTGGGCATCGATGGCCCATTCCAGCATAGGCAAAATCTTACCTATAAATGGAAGGTCATTCGTTTTTGTATAATAATCCATGGCCTGCAAGACAAGGTAACCGGTGATTTCCACCTCATCATTCTCGTGACGATGAAAAATATTTGGAAAGCCGATTGCCTGGGCATTTTTAATAAATCCTGACTGGTTCCAATTTTGATAATAAAACTCCAGAATTTTTTTTGCTTCTTCATAATGTCCCATCGCAAGGAATCCACGCGAAACACCATACTGATCGCGCACATATCCCATGTGATAATCATGACCAGCTAAAACTCCTCCGTCCGCCCCCTGTTGCGATTTAATTAAAACCGAAACATCATCAACCGCATTTTGAATGGTAGAATCATTGATCTTTCTTGTAATCTTCTGATGAAAAATGGAGAACTTCTGCCATTGCTTTTTATTCAGAAACATTAACGAATCAATAGAAATTGAATTAAGTTGTTTTGTGTGTTTATCCAACTCATCAACAGATTCACCTGCAATAACAAATAATATGCTTTTGCCAGGCAGAAGTTTTAATCTTATTTTCTTTTTGGTTGAGTCAACGGGTGAAAATGTTGCATTTCCGCTGAGCATAAGCCGATAATACCTTCCTTTGGGCGGCAAATATGAAAACATCAGCGGCACACTTTTCTGAACCTCAACCAGATATGTTTGATTAGTCTGGTTAGTGGATGTTTCTTTTTCAGGGATAACAGATACCAGTGAACTATAGTTTTTATATCCCTGATCGGGGTTTACCTCCAAATCATAGGTTACTTCAGCTGTGGTAGATATCTCCCGGATGAATGATCCTGCCAGGGAACTGATAAAATCGGTTTCAGTTGAAATTACCGATCCTCCACGTATAATTTGGTGATTCCAAATAGCTGTTCCGCTAATTCTTTCTGAGGATGTGCTATCAGTTCCAGAAAGCGTTACCCGAAGGATGGATGGGGTGGAATATGGTGCACCAAAAAGCTGTAGGATATTTGATCCTTTTCCGTAAACACAGATATTTCCATCTCCTATAGCATGAACTCCTTTGTTAGTCAGGTTTTCAGCACCAATAGCTGAACTGAAACTGACAAATAATACCAGGATGATGATAAACTCACTGATTTGAATGGGGAAAACCATATTCTATTATTCTGTAAATGAATAAATTAATAGTTGAATTTTTGCATGTTCAATTTTAAATTGGAATTAATTTGCCATCCTGAAGTTGTAAATACCGGAACCGACCTTACAATAATATTGTCCCCAGGAAGATTTTAGAACATTTATTTTCTTGCCGTTTTCTGAGACTGATGTTCCCTTTTTTGTCGGAAAATAAATGATGGCATCTGTATTTGACGGAATCTCCACCTTCATTTCAAGTTCCTCGTTTCCCTTTTCCCATTCACTTGCGATCAATCCATACTGACATTGGTAACTTGATTTTACCCAGGTAAGGTCACCAACTATTTCAGGCCTGATGATGATATGTTTGAATCCTTCACTTCGTTCATCCTGTTTAATTCCCCCAAGCCCGGTATAAAACCACTCCATAATGTGTCCGAGCATCAGGTGATTATTCGATACTTCCTCGAGTGCAGGCCATGACTCTGTCAAAGCCGTGGCCCCTTTCTTCAATTGAAAACCATAACCCGGAACATCATTCCTGAAGTTCATATCAAACAAAAGCTGAGACCCGCCACCTTCTTCAAGTGCTTTCACGAGAAAATGAAATCCTATATCTCCGGCAGTTAAGGTTTTCCCCGATTTGTTTATGGACTCAACAAGATTATTGAAAACGTCTGTTTTCACTTTTTCATCAACTAATCCTACGCACAGCGGCATAGCCATGGCTGTTTGGCTTCCTGTTGAGTAAACTTTTGTTTTTGGGTTGAAGAATTTGGAATTAAAAGCATTCCTTACCTCCGCTGCCAGAGCCTGCATTTCGCGTGCATCGTCTTTTTGGTCAGTTATTTCCATCATTTTACCGAGCAAAATAATATCGTAATAATAAATGGCTGTTGCGGTAAGCGATTTTGGGGTAAGCTGAGCTTCGCCCGGAGCTTTGGGCCCGTAATCAAACCAATCACCCAAGCCATATGAAAGAATATGTCCCTCTGCCTTTGTTCCAAGGTAGGCAACATATTTTTTCATCATTGGCAAAGCCTCCCTCACGACCGAAAGATCGCCGTTCCATTGCCAAAGCATCCATGGGAGGATTACTCCAGCACTTCCCCATTCGGGAGAATCGCGGAAACCACCCTGGAAGGGTACAAATTCTGGCGCGATGTCGGGCACTAATCCATCTGCGGTCTGTGAAACAATCATATCCCGGATTGCTTTCCGGTAAAGGGGATATAAATCATAATTATAAAACATCGATGCTCCCATAAGGTAGGTTTGCTCCAGCCAGCCCAGCTTTTCGCGATGAGGACAATCGGTAACTACACTTTGAATATTACTTCGTATTGCCCAATCAATCAGGGTATAAATTTGATTAAAGAGTTGATTGGAACAACTAAATTCCCCCGTTTTTAAAGCGGAATTGCAGGTGTGGAGCATTTGAAGATCAATAATCTGCGGTTTATACTTGCCTGGTTTTTCCGATGATGGGGCGGCACCTTCGACCATTAAGTACCTGAAACCGTAATAGGAAAATCGGGGTCTCCAGGTTTCGACACCTTCTCCCTTAAGGGTATAGGTATAAAAATATGGAGTGCCGGAAGCCTTTTGATTGATTGTTTTCTCCTTGGTTATCAGTTCTCCCGGTGTAAGTTTAATCACGGAGCCTCGTTTTCCGGTCACCTTAAGTTCGATAATTCCTGAGCAATTCTGTCCAAAATCGTAGAGGAATTTGCCGGAAGCAGGTTGCTCAGTTTTCTTTACGGTTATGTTTTCCCGAACCGTAACCGGATTGTCAGTTTCGGCATTGAGCTCACCGGAGGGACCGGCTGCAACAATTGCAGATTTCCATTTGATGTCGTTAAATCCGGGTAAATTCCAACTTTTCTGTTCCATTCTTGCGTCATAATCCTCTCCTCCATAGATACTTGAAAAAAGGATAGGGGAGAGGTCGCATTTCCAGTCGGTTCCGGAAATAATGGTTGTTGTACTACCGTCCGTGTAATCTATTTTAAGTTTACCGATCATTTTGGGATAGCCATAGGCGATTACCAGTTTCCGGTACCGTTCCCTGTTGATATTGTAAAATCCGTTCCCCACAATTACTCCAATGGCATTCTTCCCCGATTTTAAAAACCCGGTGACATCATAGGTATTATAAAGGCAGACTTTTTCGTAATTTGTCCAGCCGGGAGCCAGGAAGCTTTTCCCGATTTTATGGCCGTTAATTGATGCCTCGTAATGGCCTAATCCACAGATATAAAGCGTTGCATTATTAACTTGTTTTTCAACCCTAAACTCTTTTCTGAATTGTGGGACGACACTTCGTTTAACTGCCTTGGGTCCTAATTCTTTTCCGTCACCATGTACACCCGGAATAACTCTCAATGATTCCGGAAGATTTTCAAAGCTGATCCATTGTGCTTTATCCCAGTCTTTTGCTGTAAGAAGCCCCATTTGCCAGGTGGCTGGTTCACTCCAGGGTGATTCCTTTCGCGACTGGCTGACAATTTTTACTTTCCAATAATATTTCCGGTCAGCACTTAGTGGAGTTCCGGAATATTCAACTTGCACCGACTGATCTGATTTTACTGGTTTTGAATCCCAGATGTTCCCAATATTATTTTGAAGTTTTTCAGGACTGTCAGAGACAAGGATATGATAGGAAACTTGCCGGATATCTCTTTCTGAAGATTGGATTTCCCAGCTTAAATGTGGATTCTGTATGTTAATACCCAGAGGATTGGTCCTGGAATCGCATTTTAAGTTTGTGACTGATACTGGATTCTGAGCGTTGACAGAGAAAACCCATAATATTGCCAGGCATTGAAATAGATACTTTAGTCCGGTCATTTCAGATTAATTAGTTTGTTGAATATTTTATCGGAGACTTTAAATGCGGTTCCATGACGGGTTCCATCGGGAAAAATTACCCGATCGGATATGTCTTCCCAATCTTTCATGTTTTTTGACCTTACTGCTCCATAATGATGATCCCTGTATTTATCAAAATAAACGTACACATAATCGCCAATTATGACGGAACTTGGTCCCTCAGCCCAGTATTTTCCCGTTATGGGAGCAGATACATCAATTGGGTAGGGGCCTGATGCCGATTTCGACTGGGTCATCCGGATATTTTTTTCGGGCGGATTTGGATTTTCATTCTTTAGAAACATATAAAATGAGTCTCCTTTTGAAAGGATTGTGGCGTCAATCGCGCTAAAATCTGGATTGAAAAATAGCCTGGTTTGACTAAAATTTTTAAAATCTGTGGTAGTAGTGTAATAGATCCTGTGATTCCACCCTTTTTCGTGTTCAGAATCTGCCACATCAGAATGTCTCCCGGGAATTGTGGTGGCCCAGAAGATGATATAGTTTTTATTCTGAGGATCATAGACCATTTCGGGAGCCCAGCAATTCTTGGCTGTTGGCTCCCTGGCCATTACCGGGATCGTTTTTTGTACCGACCAGTTAATCAAATCTGCCGATGATGCGTAGCCGATCTGGCGATCTCTCCAGCTGCTCGTCCAAACCATATGAAATATTCCGTCTTTCCCGAGCAAGATAAAAGGATCACGCATCAGTTTATCCGGACCAACTGTCGGAGCAACCAGGGGTTTTCCTCCGTTTAGTGCTTTCCATTTCAAACCATCATTGCTGTATGCTAGGTGTAATCCATCCTGACCATTATCGGTAAAGTAAGAAAACAGATAAACAGATTCCTGTGCGTAAGTATGAAAAGATAGCAAAGATAAGATTAGAAAGAGGCACTTCATTTTTGGAAATTTAGCCCGAAAATACAAAAATAGTTGACATAATCCAGAGAGAGGTTTAGCTTGGTTTTTTTATTTTACGACAATGGTCTTAATATTTACAAATTCCCGTATGCCGACAGCTGATAATTCGCGGCCATAGCCACTTTCCCTGATGCCGCCAAACGGCATTCGTGGATCTGATTTTACAAAGTCGTTCACAAAAACACAACCTGCTTCAAGCCCCTTTTCAGCAAGCTGCTTTCCTTTGGTCAAATCAGCCGTGAAAATTCCGGCACCCAATCCAAAGACCGTATCATTGGCAATTCTGATAGCCTCTTCCTCTGATTTAACGCGGAATAAAACGGCCACAGGTCCGAAAAGCTCCTGGTAATAAGCCGGCATCTCAGGAGAAACATTGGTCAGAACCGTAGGTGGATAACAGGCTGCTTCACCTTCCGGGATATATCCTCCGAGTAAAATATTGGCTCCTGATTCACTGCTTTTTACGACCTGTTCGTGCAGTTCATGGCGTAAATCTTTCCTGGCAAGCGGACCTATTGTCGTTTGCGGGTTCAATGGGTCGCCAAAAGTGGCCAAACGCATTAACCGAAGAAATTCCTCCTCAAAAGCGTCGTATATTTTGTCTGCAACTATAAATCGTTTGGCACCTATGCAGCTTTGTCCGGCATTGAGAAGACGGCTGGTCACACATAATCGGGCGGCTGTTTTAATATCTGCGTCCTCGAGGATCAGGTAAGGATCACTTCCTCCCAATTCAAGAACCGATTTTTTCAACACTGAGCCTGCAGCAGCGGCAACCGATTTGCCCGCCGGTGTGCTGCCTGTTAACGTAACTGCCTTAATTAATGGATTTTCGATTACTTCATTAACCCTGGATGAGCTAATCAGCAAGGTTCTGAAGACATTCTGTGGAAATCCGGCTTCGCTAACCAGCTGTTCAATAGCCAGGGCACAACCGGAGACATTAGCTGCATGTTTCAGAACGCCGGTATTTCCGGCCATCAGTGCCGGGGCCAGAAATCTAAAGACTTGCCAGAAGGGGAAATTCCACGGCATGACAGCCAGTATCGTCCCGATGGGCTGATACGAGATATAGGATTCGGCAGCCTCAGTCTCAACGGGTTCACTTTTCAGAAACGTTCCGGCATTATCGGCATAATAGGAGCAAACCAGTGCGCATTTCTCAATTTCCCCAATCGCTTCGCGTAAAACCTTGCCCATTTCTGCAACCATGATTGCGGCAAGCTCCCCTTTTTTCGCAAGCAATTTGGCCTGAAGGTTTCTCATCAGCATTGACCGTTCTTCAAAACTTTTAAGTTTCCATTGTTGAAAGGCCTGATCTACCTGACTGAGGATTGTATCCACCTCGCCGGAACTGTATTCCGGATAGCTTTGAATGATTTCGCCTGAATATGGATTAATGGATAGCATAACAAGAATTTTATTTCAAAAATAACGCTAATCAGTGACTTTTAATCCTTCATGATTCCAAAGAAGTATCTTTGCAAAAAGATAATTAATCCATTGCGCTATTTTATTCATATTGCCTATAACGGGAATAACTACCAGGGGTGGCAGAAGTTGCCCGGGATAATTAGTGTTCAGCAGGTTATGGAGATGACACTCAGTCAGATCTGTAAAGAACCGATCTCAATTGTGGGTTGCGGCCGGACTGATGCCCATGTCCATGCGAGCCAGTTTTTTTTTCACTTTGACCTCGAAAGAGCGCTGGACTTTGATTTGTTGTTTCGGCTCAACAAATGTCTCCCCCACGATATTACCGTTTTTGATGTTATTCCAATGGAGGGGATGCCCCACGCCAGATTCGGTGCAATTCAGCGAAGTTATGATTATTTTATTCATACTCAGAAAGATCCGTACCTTTTAGGATTGAGCTCTTTCTACCCGTTGCCTGATCTGGATTTCGGCAAAATGAGCCTGGCAGCCGGCCTTCTCACCCAATACAATGATTACTGCTGTTTTTGCAAGTCCCCGCTTAAGTATGACCATACAATTTGCCATGTATCCGAGGCGAAACTTTTCACCAATACTCAAAATACCAGATTACGGTTTCATATCTCCTCGAACCGGTTTTTGGCCGGGATGATCCGGATTATCATGGGAAAATTGCTGGAAGTTGGGAATGGGGAACTTTCGGTTTCTGATTTTGAAAACTATCTGAAAACCAGGGAGACCCCAAAAACGATCATTCCTGTATATGCACAGGGGCTCTATCTTTCAAAAGTAACCTACCCTTTTCTGTATCTTCCCAACAGGTCGGTTTTTAGTGATGGACTGAATAGGGATGTTGATTTTCAGATTTGACGTACATTATGAGCCAATTCGCGTAAACATATTTTTATTATAATTTACGCATCTTAATTAGTAAATCCCTGGCTGTTCCATTCACTTCGCATTTGTTTAATATGCTCGTTAAGTTTTTCACCTTGCTCCTTACTGATAGAGCCCTTATACTTATCAGACAATTTAGGCTTTGAATCAACAATGGTTTCTTCCAAAACCTTTATAAGATGTAGTTCTTCCATCTCGTGTAAAAGTCCGGCAGCTTTTTGATTGGTAAGTTGGATAAGCATTAAATTTTCCAGTGTTCCTATCCCAATACATTAAAAATTAACTTAATATGAAAAAACAAATTTACGTTAATTGGCATGCAAATACTAGACCATTTGAAATAATGTTAATTGATTCTGACAATCTTGCTTTTTCTTAAAATCCTTTCTTGGGAGCACTTTCTATTTCCTCTTTGGCTCTCGAAATCTTATCCCTGTTTTTTCCCCAAATAAACTGATAACTTAGTTTAAAGCTTAGAGGGAGAACTGACATTTTAATATTTCCCTGGTTATGCATCGAAAGGTTCGTTGAGTTGATGTCGGATCCCTGGTAGATAAACGATTTAGTAAAAGGAATTATACTTACGATCCCGATTTTTAATCTTTGTTTGAAGGTTTTCTCAATGGACAGAAAATAGAGCGCATCACTATAGGAATTGCCCTGAACATTGTTTCTCGGTGTGGCGTATTGGAAAACAAAAGTTAACGACAGCTCCTTCTTTAAAGAAAAAATAGCGGATAGACCTGATTCAAAATCGTGGTTAAGCCGGTTATTCACCCCATTTTGTTTCGCAAACTGGTTGCTGACTGTGTAGGTGTCAAACAAGCGCAGAAAGGGATTTAAGGTAGCGATGCCTAGTTTTAAGGATCCCAGGAATTGCACCCCATACTGATGAATCGCCCCAAGGTTTTGCCACTGGGTCATAAAAGCGTTGGTGTCATTTATAAATGTCAGATTATTAATAACATCGATTGATTTATTATAGAACAACCTCGTGGCGATATAATTACTGCCGAATTGGATTGAATGTTCAACGGAGAGGCTGTTCCTGAATTCAGGGTTAAGAAACGGATTCCCTTTACTTGCAGAATATGGATCGCTAATTGAAGTATACGGATTTAACTGAAAAATCATAGGCCGGCTGATCGAGCGGTTGTAAGAGATGTTTATAAACCGTCCGGGTGCAAGACTATATCTGAACAACGCATAAGGAAGAAATGACACCGCCGGATTTGTGAAACTATTTTTAAGGGTCGATACCGATTTTTCAATGCGCAAGCCTGCATTCCAGTCATATTTGGAGGTTTTAAATGTGACCTTCCCGTAAGCGGCAATTATATTTTCATGATAGACAAAATCGGTTGAATTTTTGTCCAGCAATTTCTGAAATTTTCCTTTTACCCCACTACTGAAGTTCAATTTGTCGGATATAGGTAGTGTGAAATCTATTTTTATACTGGTCGCATTCAGGTTTGGTTTTGTGGCGTTAAAAAGGGTATCTGGTCTGTTTCCGGGCCCTTTAAAAATAAAGTTGGTTTTGTTTTCAGCCTTCAGGTAATAATTGCTCAGGTCAATTGTCAATTCCTGACCTGCCTTATCAAAGAGGTGTTTGTAATACATTGAATAAAAAGTACTCGTGTTTTTGTCCGACTCTACCTTAGTCGCCTCCCAGTTATTGTTGGTGCTGCCACTAAATTGAGCCGCTGCATTCCCATTGTGTTCGTTTGAGTAAGGATTATAGAAAGCGTAAAAATTAAACTGGTCATTCGGACTCAAGAAATAATCAAACCCGTAATGAAACCGGTGTGACCAATCCCTCTGCTTAACAAACTGATTCGATGTAACAGTGTTTCCTTCCGGGGTGCTTAAAAGCTTTCGGAGACTTCTTTCATGAACATCGAAATAAGCTATTTCGCCGTTGTAGGAGGTGTAGAAATTCATTTTTTTAAACCCGTAATTAAAGCTGTAAGTAGGGAAGATATATACCTCTGAAGCTGAAGTAGGTATCTCCATGTTAATCTGTCCGGAAAAGCCGGAATCCCGGTCTTTTTTTAATATAATGTTGATTGCCGCAGTTGCGTTACCATCATAATTTGACGGTGGTGCGCTAAAGACTTCGATTTTCTCTATCTGTTTCGGCATTAGCTGACTAATAAAACTTTTGTCACGCTCCTTCCCATCCACTAAAATCAGGATGTTTTGACTGCCCTGAACTGAAATATTCTGCATAATATCCAGCTGGATGCCGGGAATGAGTTTCAAAATATCGGTCCCGTTATTTGAAACATCTACCATCTTTTTAGTTACAAAGAAGATCGCTTTACCGTTTTCTGATTTCCCTTTTAACCGGTCACCAATGATCTTGGTTTCATTGAGATTGAAAACCTGATCCTGTAAATAGATTACCCCGGCAAATGTCCCCTGCTGGTCAGACACGGCAATGCTTTTGGAGACCTTTTGATAACCGATAAGTGAAACAACAAGGTTATAATCACCCCGTGGAACGGCATTCAGATTAAAAACACCGCTGGTATCGCTCATCGCAGCTGTTACCAGGGTAGAGTCGGATGGTTTGATTAAAGAGACACTGGCGTAAGGAAGCGTCAGGTTGCTTTTCAGGTCGATCAGTTTTCCTGTAATGGATTGTTTTTTCGGGTCTGGAATTCCGGAAATACTGATTATCACAATTGCTAAAAACATTATTTCTATGCCAGCAATCCGTTGCCAAAAAAGACAGATAATTTTTTTCATTGCGTGAATTTTAAAATTGATAACGCAAAGTAATACCTTATCTGTCTGTATTACAATATTATGGGATATATAGTAGGGATTTGTTCCGGGTTGAAAGCTTGTCCGGACTAAAGCTTGAAAAACTGGTATAAAGGGTAATTTTTTGTGATGAGTGGATTACCTAAGCTGTTTTAAAAGTTGATTGAATGCCTGGGTATTTTGCCTGGAAACGGGTATTTCGGCATCGGAGCCAAAGAGTTTCAGGTGATATCCCAGGGTATTGCCATTCCTGGATCTGACTTTCTTTACATTTACGATATAGGCCCTATGAGTTCTCATTATAAAAGGGACCGGAGAAAGCTGTTGTTCTATTTGGGCGATGGAATTGCGGATCACTACTTTTCGGATCTTATCATCGGAATTCAGATGAAAAACTACGTAATTCCCCTCAGATTCTGCAAAAACAAACTGGCTCGGATAAAAGCTGAGTTCTTCTTTTTTTAGTCTGGAACCTATCTGGACCAGTTCTTCAGGTTGCTCGGGTTTAAATGAACCGGAAGCCTGATTATAACTTTGTACAGTTTCGGAGACAAAAAGGTAACGATAATTGGTTGCCGTAAAAAATCCAAGGGGGAAAATTCCAATCAGGAATGCATGTTTAAACGAATCCCAAAAGGTAATCAGGTTCCATCGGTCCCCATGAACTTCCAGAAAAAAGCCAATGAGAAAAATGAAAATACCCATTCCCAAAAGGATAATTACAATGGCCAGGATCTCTTTTAAAATGGTCCATTCCTGCTCAATGGAGAAATAGCGGTTGGCACGCAACAATTTAATCAGGCAAAAAATAAAGAACGAGGAACCGCTCATATAAACGGCCATTGTAGCTTCATAATCCAGGAATCTTGATTCGTGCATTTTAAGCGGATTGTACAAGGTGACAAATCCAAAGCAAAAAATAAAAAATATCAATATTCCGATATATGGTTTATTTAGGATGAAGTTTCGGGGATACTTTTTATTCAAAAAATTATTAACATATCTTGGGTAGGCCCCTGGAATAGAGAACATTATTTTCTCGGTTTTATTTTATGCAAGTTATAGAACTTCAACAATTTAATGGTTTTTTATCAGCCATACTTCCGAAGCAATGGTTCCCCAGCCTCCCGAGTTTCTCCATTGTTCAACGCTTACGCGGTCGCCACGCCCAACATCAGCTGCTCGCTCCAGCCTGATAGTCAGTTCTCCGTCTGCTGTTGCCTGCGCAGGAATGTCATAGGTAAAAAAGTCAGACATCTGCAGGGGTAATTCGACATCCTTGGCTAACAGAATGTTATTTGCGTAGATGCTCTCGGTTTTCTGGTTCATCCGCATGGCATAACGTTCCTGATACCATGGGCGGACCAAGGTAAATCTTATTTTATAGGATGTTTTTTTATCCAGTCCACTGTAATGAAGTGTTAACCCCTGATCTTCATTTTGAGTGTAATGCATCGAACGTTGTGATGGGCGGTTCCCTTCTGAAAGCATTTGTGAGACATAGGGTTGACCATGATCGTAAGGATATCCTATAACAACATGTGGCGCAATATTATACGTTCCAAGGTTGTCGTAAAATCCACCCTCTCCCGGGTTTTCATAATCCACAATCATTGTTAGGAGTTCGTCTCTTTTCTTGGCATCGGCTACTTTTGCCCTTTCAAGTTGCCGCTTCAGCCATCCCAGACCAATGAAATCGTGTTTTAGGTTGTAAAGGCCGTCATTTCTTTCCCCAAATAATGTATTGCTTTCTTCGCCCAACGCAGTGGCTTCTTCTCTTAAGGCAATCATCTCATTTGTTTCTTTCAGGTCAAACCAGTTAAGTGCATCTAATATCGCTTTTTTTGAATCCCCACTTTTAAGTGCTTCTGAGATTAACTTCTCAATCCTGGACTGCAGCTGAATTTGCTGCCCGACATTGAGTTGCGTATATCTGTCTAATACCCCTTTTTGCATATACATACGCCAGCACCAGTCCTGGACAAGAATTTCTTTAGGGATTAGTTTTCCGGCTTGTTTGACGAGGTCGTAATACCGTTTTATCCCTGTTTTTTCAGGCAGTAGTGTACCAGGTTTTTCCTCAATATTCTGTTCCAGGATTAGCAGAGCCTTTGCCATCAATGGCGCGGCTTCGGTTCCAAACCAGGTATTGCAATAGTCGTTTATGACTGCTTCGAGGGTTGTTCGGGGTGCCCACAATAGTCTTGCCCACATCCATTGGTTAAAATGGTCATGGTGGCCACTAGAATGAGTAATGTCGCCCACTCCGTAAGGCATCAGGTCATTAAATACCCGGTAATAATTCTGGGGACAGGCGTAAAATGAGAGCCGGTTATATACCATGGTCAGAAATTGATCAGGACGCCTTTCATATATTTCATGGCTCCAGTGAGGCGGCTGATTTCCGTCCCTGTCGGGCCTTGGATACATTTGAACAAACGCGTGCTGGGCATATTTCCAGTGTGTTATTTCATTGTAATAGAGAAGCTTTTGTTGAGGTGGCAACTGATGAAGGATCTCTTTTGGATATAGGCTGTATGGGCCATATCCCGGATAACGGAAGAGATCCATTCGATGGGTTTGCCGGTGTCCAGGCTGCCAGGATGTGGCATCTGAACCTGGTCCATATCCCCATGCCCAGAGCCAGTCACGTGGTTTTTCCTGCAGGTATTTAAATATGGCATTGTCATCGTTGTTGTCGAATTTTTGGTTGGTGAAATAGACTCTGGTTTCAGGGTGGTATTTGTGGACAATCTCAGCCATCTGTTCCACTGTTTTAATAAAAGTAAGTCCATAAGGTTTGCACTTATCGCACTCACATCCACCACCATCGCCACCCCAGAATTTAACCAGGTCGAAGGCTGGGCGGTCCTTGAAATAGTTCTCACACAAATTCAGCATATACTCTTTTGCAGCGGGGACTGAAAGACAGACATATCCTGGTCTGCCAATTGATTCCTTTCCTTCCCAGTCTTTAGGAACTTCTCCAGCGGCCGTATTTGGTCCAAATTCACCCTGTGTCATCAATCCATACGATTTAATGAAATCGAAAGTAGGACCATAACCGGTTGAGAAGATATTTGCACCGGCGAGTGCATAGTCGAGAATAACCCGGTGAAGCTCTTTGTCGCCCCAGGGACGGGCTTTCCCCAGTTCCTTTGAAATATTGCTTTGCTGTACCTGAGTCCCACGGATTTCAAAAGCAGGGGCTGTCCGAACTTCAATATTATCGGGGAATTTAAGTATCCCATTTCGGATGGTAGCTTGACGGAGAAATTCCCCGACAGCATAGAGACATCCGCGTTCGTCGATGCCAGCAGCTACAATTACATCCTTATTGTCCTGTTTCTTAAGTAAAAAACCTTCCGGTCCGGGTTCTAAATCTGATAAAGGAGGAATGTGCTCTTTCTTTAACCACGAACTTATTCCTTCATCGTTTTTGGGCATTCCTAAAATAACCAGCAGCACATTTTTATTTATTTTGGTCTCAATTTTGTCGGAAACCACCCGGATATCCGTAATCCCAGCCTCTTTTAGCCTGTCTGCCAATAGATTTGTAATATTCAGCTCTACTTTTCCTGCATTTGCAGTATGCTGAATGACAATCCCGCTATATTCCGTTGCATCCGAGATATTCGGGGTTATAAAAGCAAGCACAAAGATTGTGGAGAAATAAATTACCTGGCCGGTAAGAATCTTGCAGCAGTAATTTCCGATTTTAACTAAAATAAACATTATCAATAATTTAATTTGTGTTATTGGTTACTCGCCGATCTAATTGATACCCTTATTGGTTTGCTTTATTAACTTTTATCACCTCTCCTTATCCAATTCTATTACTTCAAACCCAGCGGGTTTGAAGTAATAGAATTGGATATCAAATAATTAAAATATTAAATTATTATGCAGCCGCGTTCAAAGTGCAAAATATCTCTTTATGTCTCTCATCATTGGCATATCTTAAACTATGAAAAATTTAATATCCTCTTTGCCGTGAACTGCCAGCTGCAAGAAGCTAATAGCCAGTAGCGATTATGACATCCTTACTACTTTTTATGGGTAAGTGCGGTCCGGCAATACTCAAAACATTTGGCCACTTCTTTTACTGCATCTGAACCCTCAGGAACTGTGTATTCTAGTTCGATATCGCATTCAATCGGGTATTTCTTTTTTTGGACCAGTTGCAGGATTTTTGCAAGCGGAGTTTCCCCCTGACCCCATACCTGGTTTTTATTGGGATCTGAAGCTTTTGGACTTGTCTTGTCTTTTAAATGGAGACTTACAATACGATTATGCAGCCGTTCGATTATCAGGGTAGGATCCAATCCAGTGGCGCCAAAATAGTGGCCACAGTCAAGATTAAGTCTAAGATGAGAACCAAGCGCCAGGACTTTATCAAAGCTGAAATTCGGATCACCGGGCTGACCATGGTTGTGGAAGATGGCATAAAGGTTATGTTTTTCTGCAAATGGTTCCATCCGTTTGGCTGCTTCTTCGGAAATCTCCATGGTAATTCCAATAGCGCCTAAGGTTTTAGCTGCATTAAATGCATAATCAATTTCCGGATCAGACCAACCTTTGTCTCCAAGTTTTAGAATATTAATCTTTACCCCTTTGTCATTGAACATCTTACGAATCTCCTTAAATTTAGCCATTGAAACAGTTGAACGCCACTTCTTGATCACTTCAGGGTCTTTAACCTGTGGAATACCTGCATATTCTTCAACTGCGCCACCCATCAGCTCAACTGAGCTTAATCCCGATTGTATGGAATAGTTGAGTATTCCCGAAATAGTTTGATCCGGCATGCTTCGATAGCTGTAGGTAATTGTCCCTACCTGAACACCGCCGATTTTTGAGCTTGGCTTTCCGGATGCCGCAAAAGAAGGTTGAAGGCTCAAGAAGATAAAAGCAAGAAAGGTCATGGACCTTCCAACAGAAAGCCGTGTACCGGTTTTTGCTAAATTCATTTTAATTTGATGCATAGTAATGATTATTAGATTATTGAATTTAAAAATAGATATTTAATCCATGCGGATCAGACTGAATGGTTGGGTCAGACCATAATCCATCAGAAAATATTGTCCTATCCCGGGAATATTTTCCGGGGCTGTATCCCAATCTCCAGGACCATTAATCCATCGGTGGTTGTCCTTATAGAAATAGCCGAAGGTATTTTTTAAGCTACCGATCACTTTTACCGAAATCTCATTCTTTCCAATATCGATAAATTTGCTGATATTTAATTCATATGGTGGATAGGCAATGATTCCGGTTTTCTTGTCATTCACATAAATCTCGGTTAAAACACCGTTCCATTTGTTCAGTCTAACCTTGATTTGCTCTCTGTTCTTTGTCGCGTTAAAGTTTTCGGTATAGGAAACTTTCTGGGCATAAAACGGATATCCCATTGATTTCCAAGAGCCTAGTCCGGATATGGTTCCCGACGAAATTTCAAACCCTTGTTTGTGAGGATTCAGCACAAAATCTCCCACAATATAAGCCGGCATCAATTCGGCATAGACCGACATTTTGGGGGCTCGTAACGTCAGCACGTTTGAGCCTTTTCTGACTTTTTCACCGATGGGGAATTTGAAGAACTCACGGTCAATCCACCATTCATCACTCTTTTCAACCTTTTCTCCATTAACCAGGACATCCCAAAGTTCGGGCCTTTCGACTACTGCTGAAAGTTTACTCATCGTTTGAGCATCTGCATTTTCTCCAATTGAAAAATGGTAATTCACCTCAAAACCGGAATTGGTTTTGAAGGTATCGAGAGCAACATATTCCTGTTTATATTGAATTTTATGCTGCCAGGGGTCTCCCATGGCAAATCCGTTACTGTCGAACAATTGGTGTAACGCTTTCATAAAATAGGTTTCCTTTAGATCAAGTTTCGTGGTCTTCAGGTCGAGATAATCAAGGACCAACACATTTTCACTCTCGGGGTGAACTTTGATTTCTGAACCAGTAACCGGTTGTTCATCGTTACCCGGAGCTGGTAAAAGAGTTCCGCTTAGGCGGTTATTTGATAAAAAGTAAAGCGCACTTCCAATTGGAGGCAGTGAAATTTCAAAAGAGAGCTGACCTCTTCCGGCTCTGACCGGTACTTTAAAACATTCTCCGGTGATTAAATCCATTTTAATCAGACTTCTCCCTTTAGCATTTATTTTTGCAATGGCAGTTTGAGCGGTATCGGAGTTGACCAGAAACAGAAGTTGTCCGTCCGACATAATCCGGCGTTGATAATAGAGTTCCCCCTTTACCGGGATTGATTCCTGCAGCGAGAAATCTGGCAATGAAAACAGACTCTTCACTGCTTGTTCATCTGTTTTTTGAGCCAAGGTCCATTGACCGGAGTAGGTTTTCTTTAAATCATTTAAATCAAGAGACTCATTGCCATCGAGGTAGGGGATCTCCTTGGCAAAAGATAGCACTTTCCCTCCCTGCGACAAATATTCTTTAAGCATGGTATAAGTTTCTTTATCAATATTTTGCATGGATTCAGGAATCACTACCAGCTCATAGGTGCGTTTTCCGACGATAAATTTGCCATTTTTTACCGAACCGATTGATTTGATCACATTTTCAGAGCCCAGGTCATATTCATAATGGTTACGTTCCAGCTCATACACAAATGACTTGAAGCTTTTCTTAATTGAATCGGGCATAAGATTCTTATCCTTTCGGGAGAAATACATCCATGAAGTTGTATTAGGCTGAAGTACCAAAGATTTATTAATTTGTTCTCCTGATGCGGTAGCCATTGAAATCCGTCCGATATAATCGCCCATTACTTTGTAGTTTTCCCACCAGGGTTCGTGGTAGGTAAAGGATGGAGGATAATCAAATTTCCGGACCCCTTTTAGGGTGTAATACGCTAAATGCTGATTGACAAAATTTACTCCCAGAACAACTTCCCAGTCAACAAGTTTCTTGAGATTTGCGAAAGGAATCTCCCAGCCAGCTCCTCCGTATGTTTCGCTTAATGTTCGTTGGTGTCCTGCCTGATTTGCGGTGCTTTGCAATTCGCGAATTGCCCGTGTGTTGCCAAACTGACCGCCCAGTCCTTTGGGAGTGTATTCATTTCCAAGCATATCTACTCCTGGTTGTTGTTGAAACAGATAACAGGAAGCTTCGTCAAAGCCATCGGTAGGCATAGGCCAGCCATGTTCCCAATAGTGTCCGGTCAATTTTAGTCCGTTTGCTTCACAATATTTGCTATAGGTATGGGACCAGCGATCAGCAAACATTTCACAGAGTAATTCGTAATAATCGTGCCGCACCTTCCGCCAGTTCCCAATCTGATCAACAATCGAAGGCAGATTGATTTTCAGATCATATCCCCACCTTTTTTCAAATTCAGGGAACAGGTCAGAAGTCCATCGCAGGGCGGTCTTGGGTCCCATGGCAGCCTCCAGATTTGGCTCATCAGAGAATATTCCCATTAAAGTTTTTCCAAATTCATCCTTGTCGTATTTTTCGTAACCCTTCATGGTAATTTCAATGAATTTTTGAGTCACCCCTTTTTGAATCAAATCTACATACGGAAAATTCCCATACCAGTATGATTTAGAACCGTAGGTTTTATAAAAGAGATAAAATACCCCCTTTGTGCCGGTATAAGCTTCTTTCTGAGAAGTGATATCAACGAATTGTTTGTTTACCAATTTTAAGATAATGTCATATTTGGCGGCATCCGGTTTAAACACCTCCTGTCTTTCACATCCCAAACCAGTACCACGATTATAAGATTCTGGCATCTGTGCAGGCACATGCCCGCCTGCAAAACCACTGGGATAGGAATCTTCGTCGTAAATCCAGACTTTCATCCCCAATTCTTTCCCTTTTCGGACAGTGTAATCAAAAAGATGGTTCCAGTCCTCTGAGATATATTCGGTAATTAATCCTGGTCTGGGATGGATAAACACACCACCTAATCCCCCCTCTTTGAATTTTTTCATATGAAAATCAATCCCTTCTTCAGAAATTTTATCGTTCCAATCCCAGAGTGGAGCAGTGCGGTAATCTGAAGGAGGATCGGCAAATTGATCTCTAAACTCAGTATAGGACTGAATCCTTTCTGATACAGGTTTCTTTTTACATCCGAAGGCAACTATTATCAATAGAATTAGTCCTGTTGACCTGATTAAATCAAACTTTTTCATGTTATCTCTGATTAAACAGTTTTTATGTCCATGGTTGGTATTGTTCGGGTAAAGATATTATAATTTCAAAATGAAATATTAAAAATGAGATGGACCCATCATATTTTCAGTTAGCAGATTTGTACAACATTTATGCCAAGTATCAGGCCTAGTTTTTGGATCTTCCCAGCGATATGACCAACACCTATGGCACAGTGATGAGCTGGTCCTTG
>Ga0209697_10001357_pt1 | contig 38058 bp, 53 predicted proteins | sample AliMusrvi5mmetaG_FD_184115 | JGI IMG/M metagenome (GOLD analysis project Ga0209697, IMG submission 184115) | Freshwater lake bacterial and archeal communities from Alinen Mustajarvi, Finland, to study Microbial Dark Matter (Phase II) - Alinen... | ecosystem: Environmental > Aquatic > Freshwater... | reverse complement strand
AAGTAGAACACCAAATAGCTACCGATGAGATAAGAAAGGTCAAAGATGCTCAAATCCGTGATATTAACTCTAAGCTTGTCGATGCTATTAGCGAGTTGCGTAAACGTCCCAGTCGCCCCGAAAGCCCCCTCCCTGGACAAATTGGAACTGGGGCCAGCCTTTTCGCCGAGGATGGCATCTTTCTTACAAGGGAAGCTGCCAGAGCAGACGAACTCCGTGCAGGGCTTGAAGCCTGCTATGCCCAATACGACGCGGTAAGTAAATGACGCTTGAACAATTACACGCGCTTGGCATTGACGCCAAATGGCTAGACCCCCTAAATAAGGCTTTTGAAAAATATGATATTTCAAACCCTAAAAGACAAGCTAACTTCATTGGTCAATGTGGCCATGAATCTAATTCATTTCGCACCTTGGAAGAAAATTTACATTACAGCGCAGCAGCGCTTATGCGTACTTGGCCAAGCCGTTTCCCAGATATGGATACGGCTGAAAAGTATGCTAACAACCCTGAAAAGATAGCCAACAAAGTTTATGCCGGACGCATGGGTAACACCGAAGAAGGCGATGGGTGGCGTTATCACGGGCGTGGTCTTATACAACTTACTGGTAAAGACAACTATGCCAACTGCGGATCTAGTATGGGTTTGGATCTTGTTGGGAATCCTGATTGGTTGCTTGATCCTACGTATGCGGCTCTAAGCGCAGCGTGGTTTTTCAATAAAAAAGGTTTAAACCAACTGTCTGATATCGGCGATGTAGTCAATCTAACCAAGCGTATCAATGGCGGTACGCTAGGATTAGATGACCGCATGGCGCGTACTAGTCAAGCTTTACGGGTTCTTCAAGGTACTTCTCAAGCCTAGTAATCCGTTGCGTTTCAAACGAGCATAACGTTGAGTAATACTCAGCGTGGGTTTTATGCTCCAAAAAGCTACGTTTAGCGCTTTCTAGCTCCTTAGCTGCGATGCTTTTTGCTGATGGTGGGTTGGTTAATAGCATCCAAAATCTTTTTAATACATTCATTTTCATTCCTTTTCGTGATGCAGTCCTGGCAAAACCATTTATAAGTCAAGCCATTAGGGTTATTTACTATTTGTCCTGTCGAGTTATTCTTACGCTCCCGACAGCTATTGCAAGTTCTAGTGGTCATCTGCTAAATATCGAATCATAGATAGGTGTCAACGATTGCGTAGGCGCATAGACTGGCATGACCAAAGGGGCTACAGGAGCCATCACAGTGCCTATAGACTGCCCTTGTGGGCCATAGACATAGGTTGTATTGCCTGACTGCATTGCCGTGCCAGCCGATTGACCTTGTGGGCCATAAAAGTATTGCGTGTTGCCTGACCGCTGAACCGTGCCTAAGCTTTCGCCTTGAGCGCCGTATAGGTAAGTGGTTTGGGCAATAGCGCCGTTGCTAATTAATAATGCGATTAATAAAGTCTTTTTCATTTGATTTCCTTAGTGATTACTTCACGATAAGCACGGATTGCGTCTTTGACGTCCTGGCGCAACTCCCGTAACTCAAAATACAATTCTTCTGCCAATTTAGCCAAATTCTCATGGCTCCATGACCTAAAATCAGGTGGCGTCATGGTTTTACTGCCAAACTCATTAGCTCAATACGCTCACGGGATACCCGTAGCGTGTTGTAGCGTTGATGTAAGCGTTGCAATACCGATGCACGGCGCTCGTTTACCTTTTCCAAGTCAAGCAAAGATAGCACCTCATCCTCACTCATCATGGATAACTGATTATTTAAGGCTCGCCAACTTAGCTTCTTCATTTTTTATGCGCTCCTTTATCGCTTTGATTTCTTCAATCACTTTGGTTAAGTTACGCGCAGCCGAGCCATAGTTGCGTACCCGAATGACGCTTTCAGCCTGCTTTAACTTTAGCTTTGCTTTTAACTGCAATAGTCTTTTCACTTTGTAACCTTTCAATTTCTTTAATTAAATCGCGGATCATTAGCTCAATATTGGTGCTAGGCGCATATTCTGCGATGTCGTCAGCCAATTTTTTTGCTTCATCTAATAACTTCATTTCAACTCCTCTAATGCAATGTCTGAAATAGCCCGTTTATCCTTCAGGGCGTCCCAAATCCTCAAATCAATCGTTTTATCAGTCAATAAGAGGTAAACCCATACATCATGCTTCTGACCTGACCGGTGCAAGCGGCCTACTGTTTGCTCATACAACTCAAGACTCCAAGGCAAAGATACAAAGACCATCTTGCACCCGCCATGTTGAAGATTAAGGCCATGACCGGCTGACTTAGGGTGAATCAATAGCAGTTCAATCTTGCCCTCGTTCCAACGCTCGATAGCTTTGTCGTCATTGATTGTCTGTGCGTTAGGATACCGACGCTTAAGTTCAGCCAATTCCTCAATAAAGTTGTAAACAATGATGGTGTTGTCATGCTGGTTTTCCTCAAGCAATTCGTCAAGCAGGTCAAATTTATGAGTACTAAACCAGATAGGCGTCTTGGTCACGTTCATGCGCCCAGGGCGGTTTGATGCCGTTGTAACCGTTTCGTAGACCCATCCACCTGCCATCTGTTGCAGTTTGCCTGTGACTACGCCTGCATTAACGGCGGTGATCTGCACGTCTTTAAACTCAATAACAAAATCCTTTTTCATTTTCTCGTATGGGGCGCGGTCAGCCAAGTCGCACTTCATCTCAACGGTATGGCATGGCGGCAGCTTGTCAGCGTAAGCCCCAGCTTCTAATACAAATGTTGCAGGTTTGATACGTTCCATGACTTTTCCTAATGAGCCTACCCGAGGCTCCCGCTCGCCAAAGTCTTTATTGACTAGGACAAAATACTGTTGCATAAACGCACCCTTGGCACGTCCAAGTAAGTCTTGGTTAACAATCTTGCATTGACCAAACACATCTTCTAAACCATTGGATGTAAACGAACCTGTCAAACCCCAACGAATATTGATCTTGTCTACCACTTTAGCCAATGCTTTAAAGCGTTTGCCTGATGGATTCTTAAGTTTCGTCAACTCATCAAACACGATGCCATCAAAATCTAGCTCTTGTTCTGACAACCATTGAATGTTGTCGTAGTTAGTAACCACTACGGGAAAACCCGAATGTAATGCGTGGTTGCGTTGCGTTGGTGTACCTACCGCTACGGCTAATTGCATATCGGTTGCCCACTTCGGTTGCTCTACAGGCCATACATCGGTACAGACCCGCTTAGGAGCTAGCACAAGCCACCGTTTAACAAACCCTTTGCGTAGCATATCCTCCATCGCTATAAGCGTCAGGGCTGTCTTTCCTGCGCCTACAGGGGCAAGGATCATGGCACGATCGTTCTCATACAAGAAGTCGGCTGCTTTTTCCTGATAATCCCTTAATTTCATAATTTAATTTTTGCTGACCATTCGTTAATAGACTCGACTGTATTGAGTAGCGCATAGCGTTGCTTTAGCGCAACCATAGACTCGGCAAATAGCTCTTGCATAGGGGCTAATACACCGCCTTTAGGACGTTTAAGTTCAACAAACCACGTTTCGCCATTAGGCAAGCAAGCAATACGATCTGCTACCCCACGTTGCGTAGTTGTCTTAAACTTAAAGGTTCTACCTTTCATTAGCGCCACCTGCCATAAGAAGTAAGCTTCAATTTCGTTTTCTTTTAAAACTTTAGTTTTTCTTGCCATGTCGTAAATATATCACAGTAAAAAAGTTTTGCACAATTATTTATTTATGGTGTATAGTGGAATCTCAATCAGTTAACTAAAGTAAAGGAATCAAAATGGAACTCACGAAACATTCATCAATCGTTGGTGGCTCTACAGCCAAGCGCGTCATCGGTTGCCCAGGCTCAGTAGCCCTGTGCGCTAAGATGCCACCAAAGCCTAGCAGCAAATATGCTGATGAAGGTACCCTACTTCATAACGTCATGGACTTAATCCTGACTACAGGTCAAACGCCTGAATCCTTCGTTGGAATGGAATATGAAGGCATCAAACTAACCGAAGAACTTATCAATGAGAAGGTTTACCCAGCTTTAGCGGCATTAGACGCCGTTGACCCTAATAAGGAGATGGAATATGCAACTGAAACGCGTGTTGGCTTTGGTGACCTTTTGCCTGGTGTGTTTGGCAGTACTGATCTGCTCGGTCGCATTGGACGACGCGCATTTATCCTCGATTGGAAGTTTGGGTCAGGCGTACCAGTGGATGCAGAAGATAATCCTCAACTGATGTTCTATGCCGCCGCAGCCATGCGTACTCCTGAAGTCCAATGGGTATTTGATGATTGCGATGAGATTGAGTGCATCATCGTGCAACCGCCATCTGTAAAGCGTTGGACTACAGATAAGAAACGTATTAAAGCCTTTGAACAAGAGCTTTTGATGGCAGTTAAGATTGCTCAGTTGCCTGATGCGCCCATCAATACAGGCGATCATTGCCGTTGGTGCGCTGCCAAGCCTACTTGTCCTAAGATGACAGGCGCTGTTGACCGCGCTGTACACGCCCAGCTTGACATTCTTAACGTAGCTCAAATATCGAACTATCTTCAACAAGCCGATATGCTAGAGCAGTGGATCACAGACCTACGCGCCCTAGCGCATCAAGTCTTAGAAGCAGGCAAACCCGTACCGGGCTACAAGTTGGTAGCTAAACGTGCCATTCGCCAATGGGGTGATGACGATCAAGCTTTGGTAGCGATGCTTAATGAGGGTATTCCTGAAGAAGAATTGACTACAGTTAAGGTAATATCTCCTGCTCAGGCAGAAAAAGTATTGAAAAAGCATGGCAAGCAATTGCCTGCCAATCAAGTAGTAGCAGTAAGCAGTGGCAGTACGTTAGCCGAGGAATCAGACCCAAGGCCAGCGGTGTTACAAATCGGGCAGCAACTTACCGCAGCCCTCTCTAAAATTCAATAAGGAATTAAATCATGTCAAATATCACTACATTCTCAGGTGCAAATTTACCTTCAGTAAAGTCATTAGCAACAGCGTTGCGTACTATTGAAACCGATGTTGGCGGTGCAGGTGCCGTCATTATCAAGATGGACAAAACAGGGCATTGGGTATTCGGTGCAGATCAGACCGAGATCGAAGATGCTTCCACTTGGGCAGTTAATCCTTTCTCCTTCGTTCACGGCTACATTGCATGGGGTGATGGCGAAGTGTTGGCTGAGAAGATGGTTAGCGTAAGCCAGCCATTGCCTGAACTCGATGTAGCGCCTCCTGGTGCTAAAAAAGGTTGGGAAACTCAAGTTGGTATGTCTATCAAGTGTCTTGATGGTGCTGATGTAGGTATGGAAGCGCGTTACACCACAACATCCGTTGGCGGTAAAAAAGCGGTTCAAGCCTTAGCAGTTGCCATCGCTACGCAAGTAGAGAAGGATCAATCTAAGCCAGTTCCAGTTGTTGAGCTTGGTAAAGAGCATTACACCCATAAATCGTATGGCCGTATCTATACCCCTATTTTCAAAGTATTGGAGTGGGTTGGTATGGATGGTGAAGCCCAAGCTGAAGAAGCGCCTAAAGAAATTGAAGCGCCTGTAGAAGCCCAAGCAGCGCCAGCACGTCGCCGTCGTTCAGGAGCTTAGTATGAATATCAATTTAGAACTCACGATTGAAGAAGTGAACGGTTGCCTCATGGCATTGGGCAAAGCGCCTTATGAAATGGCTCAACCAATCATTGATAAGATCAAGTCACAAGCCATCCCACAAGTGCAACCCGTTGCACCTGCGGAAGCTGAAGTAGTAGAGTAAAGAAATGGGGCTAGGCTGACACTATTCAGCTTAAGTACTCGCAGACGAACGACTAAAAAGACTGTCTAGCCCCGCCCATAAAATACAGTAAAGGACAATAAAAATGACACCACAAGAACTAGCAGACAAATTAGAAGGCTATGGAGTTGTATACGTCAAATTTGAGTATAGAAAACAAGCCGCCAATATGCTACGCCAGCAACAAGCTGAAATAGAAGCGTTGAAAAAAGACTTGTTGAAGTACGATAGATTGGCTTGGCACGACTTAACTAAAGCAGAACTTGAAAGTGGATTAAGTAGAGTTCAATGGGCTGAAGCATTGATTAAACAATTGCCTGAAGAACACGAAGGTCGTAATAGTTGGTTGCTTAATTATGGAAAGGCACAAGAGAAATGAACGCAAACATCATCGAGATTAGAAAAGATACGCCACCAAAAGAAGTTATTGTTATTTCCCCTGATGGTAAGTTGTTTTGGTATAACCGAGAAGTAGAAACAGATGATGACTTTCGGTCAGCTATGTTAGACCTAGCTGAAGCATTGAAACCAAAACATGACCGACTGCGACAGCTTGAACAGATTGTATTTTGGTTAAGAGAAAACCGACCTGAAGTTTGGGAAGATATTAAAAAGTGGAATGAATTATGAATAAACCAATGACAAAAAAGCAATGGTTAGCTTGGATTAAAAAAGCATGGAGAAAGGCACAAGAAAAATGAGTTACATACTTCCACAACCTTATCAATGCCCAACTTGTAAAACAATTACAGAATGGAGTCCGCATATTGAGCAAACTACACCAACAACATCTAAAGGAAAGCCGATTTGCCCTGTTTGTTGGGATAAGTTTTTATCTACTTTAAATGCCGAAATTGAATACACTATTGATTTTGGTAACGGCAGTGATTATGAGAATAGATATGGAAAGGCACAAAAGAAATGAACGCAAATGAACTAGCTGATTTATTAGATGCCGTAGAAGAACCTAATATTAGGAGAGCAGTTGCCATGCTACGCCAGCAACAAGCTGACCTTAAAGATGCTGATAAGTATGCGCTTGAATTAGAAAGACTTTACGAAGATGCCAAAGCTGAAATAGAGGCGTTGAAAGATAAGCTAATGCTTGCAAAACAATCATTAGAAATTGTGGAAGGCTGGATTAAGAAATGAATGAGATTTGGAAAGACATCCCTAGATATGAAGGGCAGTATCAAGTAAGTACGCTTGGTAATGTTCGATCATTTAGACGGAGCGTCGCCCCTAAATTACTGAAACCAGGTCGTATGAGTGGTGGTCATTTATCTGTTGCTTTAGGACGTGGTAATAGCCGTTGCGTCCATGAATTAGTGTTATTGGCTTTTGTTGGGCCAGCACCAATTAAACATGAGTGCCGTCATTTAAACGGAAACCCTGTAGATAACAGATTAGAAAACCTTAAATGGGGTACAAGGTCTGAAAATATTAAAGACAAGACAGCGCATGGGCTAAGTAAATTAAAGCCTTTAGACGTAGCGTGTATAAAAAAGAGCCTTGTAAATGCACCTAGGGGGACACAAGCTAGATTAGCACGTCAATTTAATGTAACTCAATGTGCTATTTGGGATATTAAAAAAGGTAGAACTCATGTCTAGTATTTTGTGGATTGACTATGAGTCTAGGTCACGATGCGATTTACGCAGTCGTGGCGCCTATAACTACGCTCAGGATCCAAGCACCGAAGTTATCTGCATGGCGTATGCCTTTGATGATGAGGACGTTGCCTTGTGGACGCCTGACCAAAAATTTCCTAAGCGTGTAGCGCAACATTTTTTTGACGATGGTCAAATCAGGGCGCACAACGCAGGCTTTGACCGCCTCATTACTGAGTTCGTCCTGTGCCATGACTTTTTAGTACCTACGCCATTACTAACGCAGTGGTATTGCACCGCCGCACAAGCACGGGCTAACTGCGCTCCAGGCTCACTTGAGGACGTTGGTCGCTTTGCTAGCTCGTCCATGCGTAAGGATCACCGAGGCAATCAACTCATACGTTTGTTGTGTATCCCAAGGGCTGATGGTACATTTAGTACAGACCCTACCTTGTTAGCAGAAATGGGTAACTACGCCATGCAGGATGTCAGAACCATGCGTTCTATCAGCATGGCGATGCGCCAACTATCCAAAGATGAGTTGCTTGATTATCATGTCAACGAGCGCATCAATGACCGTGGCGTGTTACTAGATAAGCCCTTGTGCGAAGCCGCAGTGCGCTATGCTAGCGAGGAATTACAAGAAATTGAGCAAATCGTCGCTGAAGTGACGCAAGGTGAAATCACCTCAGTACGTAGCCCTAAGATGCGTGAGTGGGTCTTAGTGCGAGTCGGCGATGAAGCTAAGAAACTAATGGAAGTGTATAAAGATGGCGACAAGAAATATTCGATCGACAAGTCAGTTCGAGCTAACTTACTTATTCTTGCTGAAGAAAACCCCGATGAGATACCGCCGGAAGTTGCTGATGTTATCCAATGTGCGGACGACCTATGGGCGTCTAGTGTTGCGAAGTTCAACCGATTAAAGGATTTAGCTGATGAAGAAGATAACCGAGTTCGTGGCGCGTTTGTGTTCGCTGGTGGGTCAGCCACAGGTCGGGCAAGTAGCTATGGAGCACAATTGCACAATTTCACAAGAAAATGCGCTAAGGATCCTGATGCCGTTAGAACCGCTATGGTTAGTGGCCACGCAATTGTCCCTACCTTTGGACGACGAGTAACAGATGTATTAAAGGGGATGTTGCGCCCCGCCATTATTGCGCCTAAAGATCACGTGCTAGTTGTGTCTGATTGGAGCGCAATTGAGGGCCGAGTACACCCTTGGTTGTCAAATTGTGAGCCAGGCGAAGAAAAGCTAGAGGCGTTTAGAAAAGGACTCGACCCATACATTGTTAACGCGTCGGCAACATTCAATAAGCCGTACGAAGTGATCGCCGAAGAATATGAAAATGCAGGTAAATCGGACGAAAGACAGGTAGGCAAAGTTCAGGAATTGGCGCTAGGATTTTTAGGCGGAGCAGGATCTTTTGAAACTTTTGGTCGTGTGTACGGCGTAAAGCTAACCGAAAATGAAGTTCAAAAAGCTATTAAAACTTGGCGCCGCGCAAATATGTGGGCGATGAAGCATGGCCAAGACCTTGAATCAGCTTATACCCGCGCCATGCGTAATAAAGGTTTTGAGTTCAGCGCAGGGCGCGTGACTTATTTATTTGATGGATTACATCTTTGGTACGCGCTACCTTCAGGGCGTGTGCTTTGCTACCCATACGCTACGCTGGATGAAGATGGGGTGTCGTACGCTAAAGCGGCGTGGAAGCCTGCGGCAGACGCAAAAGAATGGCCTAAAGCACGGTTGTGGAAGGGTTTGGCTTGCGAGAACATTACGCAGGCAACGGCTAACGATGTGTTGCGCCATTCATTGCGTGAAATGGAAGTAGCGCGTTTTGCTACCATAGCCCACGTGCATGATGAAATTGTGGTGCAGTGCCACAAAGACGATGCCGAGCAGGTAAAACAACGTATGCGTAAAATAATGTGCGCCTCACCTAGCTGGTGTGCGGATTTACCCTTAGATGTTGAAATTAAAGTTATGGCACGCTATGGAAAGTAGTAAACTAATAGTCCATAAAAGCGAAAAGCCACGATCCCGTGCAGAGCGTGGCTTTTCTAACCAAATAATTAACGGAGAATTAAATGGCTGATGCGATTCTAACGCAAAAACGTCTTAAGGAAGTCCTAAGCTATTGCCAATCATCGGGTATGTTTGTATGGAAAAACCCTAAAAGCAACCGCGTTGTAAAAGGTGATACCGCAGGCGCTAAAGATCATTACGGCTATATCGTCATTCGCATTGATGGTGTGCTTTATAAAGCGCATCGTTTGGTTTGGCTTTATGTGCATGGCGCTATGCCTAATGGTAATCTTGACCATATTAACCGCATCAAAGATGATAACTGCGTGTCGAATTTAAGAATTGCGAATCAATCGCAAAATATGCACAATCTTGACGGCGAGCGTGGCGTGTCATGGGATAGCGCAAGGTCAAAGTGGTGCGCTCGAATCAAAGTAAACTACAAGACTATTCACCTTGGTAGATTTGCAAATAAGGCGGACGCAATAGCGGCGCGCAAACAAGCTGAGTTAGCTCTATAAAAGAAAAAGCCCCCTAGGTTTTAATCTAGGGGGCTAACCTCACGAAAGGTAGTCCAGATGAACTTTGTAGAATATATCACGAACCTAGCACCTAATGGTGAAACAGCCCTTGTTGTGCGTCAAAAACCACAGTTAGATGGTAACGGGCAATTACAGACCCATGCTGATGGCACGATTAAATGCACATGGCCTGCGTTCCTACCAACCGCTAAGGTCAAGAAGGATTGGGCAATTTACGGCAATACAGGCTCGTTTATTCTTGATCGCTTTGCCGATGGCAAGGTGTCAGCGTCAAGCGCCAATTGCGAATACGTCCTTGTGATGATGTTAGATGACATCGGCACCAAGTCTAAAGAGCCACCACTTGCGCCCACTTGGATCATGGAAACGTCCGAAGGTTCATACCAATGGGGCTATGCTTTTAAAGAGCAACCAACCAAGGGCGACTTTACCGCAGCCATCAAAGCGATTGCTAAGGCAAGCTACACAGATCCAGGCGCAACTAACGCAGTGCGTAATTTTCGTTTGCCAGGATCAATCAACTTAAAGCCAGGGCGCGCTAACTTTGCGTCAGTTTTGGTAGAGTTTCACCCTGAGCGTGAATACAACCTTGAAGATATATGTGTCGCTCTAGCTGTCACACCTGATCCTGCTGATACGGCAACCAACGTAGCCATTCGCCTTGCTGACACAGGCAAGGACTCAGTTGTTACATGGCTTAACGAGCAAGGGCTAATCATGTCACCGGCGAATGGCGAAGGTTGGATGGGCATCGTTTGCCCTAACAACGCAGAGCATACCGATGGCAACATTGAAGGTCGGTACAAACCCTTAGATCGTTCGTTCTGTTGCTTGCATGGTCATTGCGTGGACTTTAGTTCGCAGATGTTTTTAGATTGGGTAGCGGATAATGGTGGCCCGACTGTATCGCATGGCTTGCGTGATGAGTTGCTAGCGGAGAAAATGAAAGATACCTTGTCTAAGCTAACACCTAACGATATTTACCGCGATACGGCTGCCGAACTCATTGCTGAAGTTGAGCGTAAAGAACTAGGACGCATCGAGAAGGCTGAGTGGTATTCTCGCTTTGCTTACATTCAAGACGATGAGTCCTACTTTGATATGCAAGACCGCCGCGAAGTAAGCCGTCAAACCTTTAACGCCCTGTTCCGTCATACCGCCTGCAAGAGTATTCATACAGGGCGCAAAGTAGAAGCGTCTATTTGCTTTGATGAGAATCGTCAAGCGATGGGCGCGAAGGCTTTGGTTGGTGTTACTTACGCTGCCGGTGAAGATGTGATCGTGTCCCGTGATGGTGATCTATATGGCAACCGCTGGCGTGATGCCCGCCCACAATTAGAAAACCCGTCTGCTGACATCTCTATGTGGCTAAAGCATTGTCAAGAGCTAGTGCCTGAGCCTGATGAGCTAGAGCATATATTTGATGTGATGGCCTTTAAGGTGCAACACCCTGAGATTAAGATAAACCACGCTATCCTTCATGCTGGCGATCAAGGAAGCGGCAAAGATACCTTTTGGGCGCCGTTTATATGGGCTGTCTGCGGTAATCACTCTAAAAATCGCGGCATTATGGACAATAACAGCGTCAATAGCCAATGGGGTTATCAGCTAGAGTCAGAAGTATTGATTATTAACGAGCTAAAAGAGCCTGATGCCGCGACCCGTCGCCAGCTTGCTAACCAACTCAAACCAATTATTGCTGCCCCGCCTGAGATGCTACCAATCAACCGCAAGGGCTTGCACCCTTACATGATGGCAAACCGCCTGTTCGTACTGGCGTTTAGTAATGATCCCGTGCCGATCTCGCTAGATAGCCAAGACCGCCGGTGGTTTTGCGTCTGGTCGGCTGCGCCCCGTATGGACTCAAACAAGGCCAAGAAAATGTGGGACTGGTATCGTGCCGGCGGGTTCGCTGCTATTGCGGATAATCTTAAAAAGCGTGATGTATCCCGTTTTAATCCTAGCGCGCCGCCGATGTGGACTGAGTTCAAGGCCAATCTAGTAGAGCATGGCATGAGCATGGCCGAGAGCTTCCTAGTAGAGATGATGCGCGAGCGCCGGGGCGAGTTTGCCGCGGGCGTTATCGGATCACCATTCCACAGCTTATGTGACCGCGTGGCCGGTACGGCGCCCGCAGGCGTTAAGGTACCCCAGGCCGCGCTATTGCATGCGCTCAAGGAAGCGGGCTGGATTGATTGCGGGCGCCTTATGGCCCGCGATTATCCCGCCAAGAAACATATATTCGCTGCGCCTGATATCGCCCAGGCCATGAGTAAATCCGAGCTACGGCGCGCCGTTGAATCGCCACCAAGCCCGCACCTCGTGCGCGTTAAGTAAAGAAAAGGCCCGCGTATAGCGGGCCGATTCATTAGGGGCGCAGGGACTGCGCTATAACTCCCATAATAGAATTAAAAGCTCTACAGTTAATAGAATTAAAATATAAATCATAAGGCCGCCCGCTTCTCAACTTGGCCATTAACTAAGCGCGCGAAGCTCTTAGCTTTATAGCTACTTGAAAAGCGCCGGCAGGCCTGCGATTCAATCCCGCCCAGGAAGGTAATATAAATAACTCTATACATTACAGGCCCCCCAGTATTTGATTAATTACATTGCGGGCCGCGTTGATGTCATGCCAGGCTGCGCGGCCTTCATTGTCGCGGGCATTCAAAGCGGCATTGTGCAAAATCATATCTACAGTAGTTAAGCGGGTTTCTAGGGTTTGCTTAATTAGGTTTTGATTGAATGCGCGGTTATCTTCCAGGACTTGCTGCAATACTCTTAAATCACTTGTGGAATAGTTCATTTTTTACCTTTACTTTAGTGGATTGATTGAATGCTAAAAACCCGCGCGGCCTTCTTGGCTTGCGTACCATGCGCCGGGAATCCAATAATGGCCGTCCGGTTACTAATTGCGCATAATTTGCACGTGCTGCAGCTTACATCGTCGCGAATTGTGGCCGGGCATACTACAATTTTCCGGCCGCTTGGCGTATTCGTATTTTCGCGTTGATCTATAGGAAGCACTGTAACTACAGGGCCAAGGCCCAGCGCGGCCAAGGTATCGGCATGCGCGGGAGTGTTAGCGCTTAGGTTTACAGTAAATCCAAAATCATTAGCGCCCTTTATATAGGCGCTATTGCGCCCGTTTGCCGGGTTATAGTGCGTATAAGTAAAGCCCCGGCGCCCCTTATTGGCTTTGACTAGATCGCCCAGGGCTGCGCCGTCAATCTCTAGGCCATTACCTGGTAAATCCCCGGCCTGATTATGGCGCCATAATTGACCGTCCGGCAGCGCTGCGATTTTGTCGCAAAAATCCGCGAATTCGTCGCCGCGATCGCCGCGGGTTACGGCGGCCCAGTGTAATGCAAGCGGCCCGCTGCCGGCATAGCAGCCTTGAGAATTATTAAATGGGCATTCAGGCGGGCAGGTTTTGGCGCTGGTTGTGCTTACTGGTATTGGCCCGGTTTTTACATTGCTAGATTTTGGGGTTAAATGATATTTATTCATTAGTTGATTACCTTCACAATAAATTGATTATTCAAAAATTCAGAGCTGCAGCCCTGGGCGCGAATTTTGGCCTTTATGGCCTCTTCTGTTATGGCCGCGGCGCTTTGTCGCATTGTGCGCGCCGTGATTTTGTAAGGTTTATCCCAGCCGCCTATATTTAAATGCATATAGTAGGCCGTATCAAAATAATCCGTCATTGCGTCGCTGCGATCATAATATCCGGCGGCCTTGAGCGCCTGGGCGCATTCCTGCAGCACCTGCAGCGCTTCGCCGCTAAAATGATCCTCTAACCAATACAAATTAACTTGCATATGGCCCTTATCATGGCCCGGCAGCTCGAAAGTTTTCCCGGTCTTATCCCTAAAATTAGCGATTAGATCCACTGGGCCGGCGCTTATTGTGCAAGCGATCGCCATGTGATTTTCTACGCGCAGCGAATACTTAAACCCGCGGGCCTTAAGTACTTTATCCATTGCGGCCTTGATAATGCTTTTCTTTTCCTGATTCATGTAAGCCATGATTAAAATCCCCCAGTGCGTAGAATGTAAATTGTCATTAGGCCAGCGCCTAGAATTGCGCCCAGGGCGCAGCTTAATAAAATCTCGGATAATTTAGGGCCGCGCATTATTTTGCCCCTTGTGCAGCAGCTGCCGCGCTTAGCTCTTCAGCGAGCTGAATATTTCGATCCATAGCAGGGCCAGCGCGCCAGTGCTCTATAAAATCCAAACCGCCGCGATCATAAGCGGCCATTATTGAATCTTGCGTAAAACTAGCAGCGCCTGGCGCTATTAGATACTCAAGGCCGCGATCAATATCAACAAATAGAATGCTGCCGTCGTCCAATTGAGCGGCGGCGATACGTTGACCGGCTTCGGAATACTGGCGGCCAGTGTTAAAAACTAGGGTTTTTGTGAGAGTGTGCATCGTTTTTACCTTTACTTTAGTTAAGTTTCTTGTTTTCCCCGAAGGGATGGTTAGGTTATCACAAAAATAGAGAGCGTAAACAATTTATTTACAGTTTATTGAAAATAAACAACGCGGGCGGGATTTGTCGGTCATGTAGTCAATTTGTAGTCAATTTGTAGTCATTGCATGACCTGGGCGCGGCGGCTTATAAAGCCTAGGATTTTTGGGGTTTGTCGGTCATGTAGTCATTAATTATAGATATATAGCTAATTTGTATATATGTTAGTAAGTACTTACATACAATGTTATAAGCCAGCGATTATTTTCGCGTGACTATATGACTACATGACCTACATTTTCAAGAGCGCCCCCAGCGCCATGCCAAAAATTGTAGGTCATGTAGTCATCTAAAAACTATTTGACTACATGACAGACAATCCCCAGGCCATTAGCCACGCGCCCAAAATAAAAAAGGGAAAAGGGAAACAATGACCGCGCCCAAATTAAGATGACTACATGGCTACATGACAGACAATCCCCGAGCTGTAAAGTAAGGGTAAACCCCTAGCCTGAAACTTCTTGCCTATTTTTTAGACCCCCCCCCTAGGGCCTTGGCTAACAGCCGGTCTGCTGCGGAGGTATCACGAACAATTTTTATTTTTTATGCAGATAGCCCCTATGCCCTTTTATTGAATAGTGATAACATCACGCTATGTTTGTATCCTTTCCTTATGAACCTCGTAAGCTGCAAGCTACAGAGTCACGGCTTGAAGCAATCAAGAAAGCCGCCAAGCTCGGCCTTAAGGGAGATTCGTTGGCGTTAGCAGCTGGTATGCTCCCCACCGAATATCGTCAGTTAGTACAGTTTGATCCGATTGCTGAATGGGCAGAATTAACAGGCAGAGCCGAAGGTGAATATGAAGCTAGCGAACTCTTGCATACTGCTGCACAAAACGGTGACTCCCGTGCAGCCCTCGCAATCTTGCAAAACGTCCACGGATGGGTTGCCAAACAACAACTATCCATCGACGTCGAACAGCGCATCTCCATCACCGCTGCTCTCGAGCAAGCGCAAACCCGCGTCATCGACGCCCTCACTCACACCGAGCCTGAGAGCGTAACCTATACTGAGGTGCCAAATGCACGACTAACCACTAAACAAAAGAAAGCAGCGTAATGGCTACTAATGCACTGGCGCCTGCGCCCGTCAATGCGCTAAACGTATTAGCGACAGCGCCTCAGAACGAAATAGATCCTTTTGACTTTACCGCAACGCACAACACTAAGTTGTCGCCAAAAGAAGAAAAAGCGTTTATGGCATGGGCTGATAAAACAGGCAAGATTAAGGATCTGTACGACTATGATCTGCGTGGCTTTTGGAAGTCTGGCGCGGGTATGGCTGAGAATGGGCATGGTACAGATACGTTTAAGAAACCAAACCATCCGACGTTTAGCGACCAAAGTCAATTTCATTCGCCTGATACGCCTGGTGGTACTTGGTCAGAAACACCGCAAGGTCAGACTGTGTTTACACCTTCAGATTACAATTTACAAAATATGCCTGCGCCTGCCCTTCAACAGTATTTTCAAAAGGTTGAGCCAAACGTCTTGCTCAATATGCCAGCACAATAATGCAAACTACCCGCTATTCCGCGCAAGATGAACAAGAACTCATGGCGCGGCTTTGGTCGCCAAGCATCAAAGACAACCCGCTAGCGTTTGTGATGTTTGCGTTTCCTTGGGGACAAGCGGGTACACCGCTAGAACACTTCACTGGCCCACGTAAGTGGCAGCGTCAGGTGTTGAACGACCTAGGCGAGCATATCAAAGCGAACAACGGCAAGCTGGACTTTGACGTACTACGTTTGGCTATCGCCTCTGGGCGTGGTATTGGTAAGTCAGCCCTCGTCAGTTGGCTAGTACTGTGGATGATGACTACGCGCATTGGCTCGACAGTCATTGTGTCCGCTAACAGCGAAAGCCAGCTACGCAGTGTCACTTGGGCTGAGATCACTAAGTGGTCGTCCATGTCGATCAACACCCACTGGTGGGAGATCAGCGCCACCCGCGTAATGCCTGCTAAGTGGCTGACTGAACTAGTCGAGCGTGACCTTAAGAAAGGCACCCGCTACTGGAACTTAGAAGGACGGCTGTGGTCGGCTGAGAACCCCGACTCGTTCGCCGGTGTGCATAACTACGATGGGGTAATGGTCGTGTTCGATGAGGCCAGCGGTATTGACGACTCGATTTGGGCGGTAACCAGTGGCTTCTTTACAGAGAACACACCCAACCGTTTCTGGTGTTGCTTTTCTAACCCACGTCGCAATACAGGCTACTTCTATGAAGCCATTGAAGGTAGCAAGCGTGACTTTTGGCAATCTAGGCAGGTAGACGCTAGGGATGTCGAAGGCACCGATAAGAACGTGTATAACCAGATCATTGAAGAATATGGCCCTGACTCCTACCAAGCGCACGTTGAAGTGTACGGTTCGTTCCCCTCAGAAGGTGACGATCAGTTCATATCGTCAACGCTAGTAGATGACGCCATGAAACGGGACAAATGGCAAGACGACTCCGCGCCCATCGTCATTGGCGTTGACCCAGCCCGCTTTGGTTCTGACTCAACCGTCATCGCTGTGCGCCAGGGCAGGGACATCGTAGAGATTCGCAAGTTTAAGGGCGACGATACGATGGTAGTGGTCGGCCATGTGATTGAAGCCATTGAGCAGTACAGCCCAGCAGTCGTAGCCATTGACGAAGGTGGTCTTGGCGCAGGTGTGGTTGACCGACTCAAAGAACAACGCTACAAGATACGGGGTGTGAACTTTGCCAATAAGAGCCGCAACCCCATGATGTACGGCAACATGAGGGCGCAGATATGGGGGCAGATGAAGGATTGGCTCAAGAACGCATCCATCCCCAAGGAAAAAACGCTCAAGACTGACCTGATTAGCCCGCTGATGAAGCCTGACTCTAAGGGCGCCATCTACTTGGAGTCCAAAAAAGACATGAAAGCGCGTGGATTAGCCAGCCCAGACAGTGCAGACGCTATAGCGCTGACCTTTGCGTTTCCTGTTGCAAACCGTGAAAGTCGTACTACAATCCGTAAACAAACGTATCAATCGCAAAGCGCAGCCCTTAACTCATGGATGGGGAGCTAATATGTGGAAAACTGTTTTAGAACTTTTTAACTTTGGCCGTAAAAAGCCTAAACTCAAGGAGCAACCATGCCTCTCAAAAAAAGCACCAGCAAAGAAGCCTTCAAGTCGAACATTCGCGCAGAAGTCAAAGCCGGTAAACCCGTCAAGCAAGCGGTCGCCATCGCCTACAGCGAAAAAGCCCAAGCCTCTAAAAGCAAAAGCAAAGGAAAAAAATAATGGCTAAGTTACCTACTAAAACACGTAATTCTTTGGCTAAATCCGAGTTTGGTATGCCAGGCGAGCGTAAATATCCCATGCCTGACCGCGCCCACGCTGCAAATGCGAAAGCCCGTGCAAGCCAAGAAGTGAAAGCTGGCAAACTATCGCCATCAAGCAAATCCAAAATTGATACCAAAGCAAACAAAATTCTCGCAAAGAAAAAATGAGCCTAAAACCATTAAGTAACTGTGTCTTGATTCGTCAAGACACAGAAAAATTATCTGAATTAATTGTTTTACCCCAAAGCAAGTTATTTAGCGGTATCATTGTGGCAATTGGTGAAGGTAAAAAGAACCCAAAAGGGTTCCTTGAGCCTATGAGCGTCAAAGATGGCGACCATGTGCTATTCGGTGAATTTTCCGGGCAAAAGGTCACCGTCGATGGTGAAGAACTATTAATGATGCGCGAAGGCGATATTATAGGGATATTAGATGGGTTACGATCAGACTAGCATGAATATCGTCGGCAAAGTAGCCGACACAGGTAGTAATCCCACCACTACTCCAAATGAGCAGTCTGACACGCTTTCAACGATGCGCCATCGCTTTCAAATGGCAATGTCTGCGTACTCTGAGTCCCGTGAGGACGAGTTAGATGACCTTCGGTTTATGGCTGGTTCTCCAGATAACCAATGGCAATGGCCTGCTGACGTATTGGCAACTCGCGGATCTGTCCAAGGACAGACCATTAACGCAAGACCTTGCCTTACGATCAATAAGCTGCCTCAGCACGTCAAACAAGTAACAAACGAACAACGTCAAAATCGACCCTCTGGAAAAGTGATCCCTGCGGACGACAAAGGCGATGTAGAAGTAGCGGAAATTTTTGAAGGTATGGTTCGCCATATCGAGTATATGTCTGACTCCGATGTAGTCTATGACACGGCTTGCGAAAACCAAGTGACCTACGGCGAAGGGTACTTCCGTATTTTGACCGAGTTTTGTACCGATAACTCTTTTGACCAAGACATCCGCTTAGGTCGTATTCGTAACGCATTTAGCGTGTACATGGATCCGATGATCCAAGACCCTGCTGGTTGCGACGCTGAATGGTGTTTCATTAGCCAAGATATTGAAAAAGATGCGTACGAGCGTCAGTATCCTGATGCCGCGCCCATCACATCCATTATGTCCCAAGGTGTAGGTGATGATTCCCTGTCCCAATGGATTAATGAAAACACAATTCGTATTGTTGAGTATTTCTACTATACGCACACCCCGACTAAGCTTAATTTGTACCCAGGCAATCAAGCGTTTTACGAAGGCAGCCCTGAAGATAAGCAAATGAAGCAGCATGGGCTAAAACCGGTCAAAACTCGTACTGTGGATGTTAAAAAGGTCATGTGGATGAAGTCCAATGGCTATGAAGTGCTACAAGAACAAGTATGGGCGGGTAAATGGATCCCTGTCATTCGTGTCATTGGTAATGAATTTGAAGTAGATGGTCGCATTTATGTGTCAGGATTGGTCAGAAATGCCAAAGATGCACAACGTATGTACAACTACTGGGTATCTCAAGAGGCAGAAATGCTTGCTTTGGCTCCAAAAGCACCGTTTATCGGTTATGGCGGTCAATTTGAAGGCTATGAACAACAATGGAAAACCGCTAACACGACCAATTGGCCGTATTTAGAGGTAAACCCTGACGTAACTGATGGATTGGGTAGCACATTACCCCTTCCACAACGCGCAGCCCCACCTTTGGCACAAACTGGTCTTATTCAAGCCAAAATGGGCGCGTCTGATGATATCAAGTCCACTACTGGACAGTATGACTCGAGCTTAGGCGCCACAAGCAACGAACGCTCGGGTAAAGCTATTATGGCTCGCGAGAAACAAGGCGATGTAGGTACTTACCATTATGGCGATAACCTGACTAAAGCAATTCGCTTTGCAACCCGTCAGTTAATCGACCTCATCCCTAAGATTTACGATACAGAGCGCGTTGCTCGCATCGTAGGTGTGGATGGCGAAGTGTCTATGGCAAAGATCAACCCAGACCAGCCTGAGCCAGTGAAGAAAATCGTTGACCAACAAGGCATTGTGGTTGAAAAAATCTACAATCCGAGTGTTGGTGTCTATGATGTCGTGGCTACTACAGGCCCAGGCTACATGACTAAGCGTCAAGAAGCTATGGATGCAATGGCTCAGATTCTTCAAGGTAATCCTGAGCTATGGAAAGTGGCTGGCGATCTATTTGTTAAAAATATGGATTGGCCTGGCGCCCAAGAGTTATCTGAGCGTTTGGCTAAAACGATTGATCCGAAATTGCTTGCCGTTGGCGACGAAGATCCAGCCTTGGCTGCGGCTCAACAACAAATTCAAGCTATGTCTGGCGAAATGGACGCAATGCACAAAATGTTGCAGAATGTCAGCCAATCAATCGAAATGCAGGACTTGGAGCGTAAAGACTTTGAAGCGCAGATCAAGCTGTATGACGCTGAAACCAAGCGGGCTGTTGCTATGGCTGCCGCTATGACTCCTGAGCAGATCCAAGACATTGTGTTGGGCACCGTACATGGCATGATGACTACTGGCGATTTAGTGACTGAAATGCAACGCGATACTTCGCAAGATATGCAAGAAGAAGAAGCTAAAGAACAGCAAATGGAACAGCCACAAGGCCAACCACCGCAAGGAATGATGCAAGAGCCAGGCGAAGCCCCTGAAGCACAAGGGCTAAATGAGCAACAAGAGCCAAATGAGCCACCACAAGGGATGCCACAATGAAAGCCGCCGATTTTGTAGGAATCTTGTTTTTAGCTCGTGATGTGACTCATTCCGTTCATCTGAACACCCGTAGCTACTCAAAACATAAAGCTTTAAACAAGTTTTATGACGAAATTATTGAAGCTGCTGATGATTTTGCAGAAGCGTATCAAGGTCGTCATGGTTTGATTGGCCCAATTAGCCTAATGTCCGCTAAAAAAACTAGCAATGTCATTGAGTTTTTAGAAGGGCAACTTGCCGAGATTGAATCAGTACGATACGATGTTTGCGATAAAGCAGATACTTCAATGCAACAGTTAATTGATAATATTATTCAACTTTACCTATCTACCCTATATAAATTACGCTTCTTGGCATAATGGCAATAACCGTCAACCATTCCACTCCTGCTGACGGCTCTTTCAGCGCTGAAGGCGCTGTTGCTTGGAACGCCAATCATAGTTTGGTTGGCTTAGGAACAATGGCTGAACAAAATGCTAATGCTATAGCAATTACAGGTGGTTCAATTGATGGAACACCTATCGGCGTAAGCGTTGCAAGTACTGGCGCCTTTACTTCACTCGTAGCTACATCGGGTGTTGGTGGGGGTGCATTTTAATGGGGCCATTTTTTAATGGAAGTTTCTTTGCAGGTGGCTTTTTTGAGGGTATTATTGTAGCCACTGAGCAATTATGGATTAAAATCCGTACATTCACGGAAAGAGGAAGATTCTAATGTCTATCAATTTAAAAGCAATTACCGTTTGTATCGGTTATCAACAAATTACTAGCTTAAGCTCTGCTGTTGGGCTTACTGTACCTACAATGGATAAAACAGGCTTAAAACAAATGCCTACCATTGCAATAATTACACCTTTGACCGGCAATGTGCGTTGGCGCGATGATGGCACTGCGCCTACTGCTTCTGTTGGTATGCCTTTGGCTGCTGGCGTGACTTTGCAATATGACGGCAACTTAAATGGTATTCAATTTATTAATAATGGCGGTACCGCCGAACTCAACATTAGCTATTACGCTTAAGGGTGATATATGAACATTTCTAGTGACACTGGCGGTATTGATTCTAGTGCATTTCTTGACTATATTGCCAAACAGTTCCCATCCGATTTAGCTCAAATGGTCGCTTTACGCGACGAATTGGCAAAACGTCAAGGTGCTATTAGCGCTGTTGATGATGCAAATAAAAAGCTTGCGGATGCTGATGTCTATGCACAAAACATCAAAGCTCAAGCTGATGCGCTTTTGGCAACTGCTAAAACTGCTAGCGCCGATTCACAAGATAAACAAGCGCTATTAGATGCCCGTGAAAAAGACTTAACTGCGCTTGAAAATCAAGCTGTTGCTGATAGCGCTGCTACTGCTAAAGATGTAGCGGCTAAAGAAGCTTCATTGACTGCGCGTGAAGATGGTCTAGCTCAAGCTCAAGCAGCATTAATCGCTAGTCAAGCTAAACTCGCTTCAGATCAAACCGCGCTTGATGCAAGAGTTAAAGCTTTACAAGATAAGATAGCTTCGATTAATATTTAATAAATAAAACTGTACTGGTGCAGATCACCAGGGTTTCTAAGGAAACATCGAAATGGACGAAAGTCAAGAAGTAGTACCAGCGGAAGTAACCGCGCCAGAACAGGTGGCAACGGCTGCACCTGAAGCTGAAGAAGTAGCGCCGGAAGCAGTAGAGCCAGCAGCAGAAGCACCCAAGACCTTCTCACAAGAAGAACTTGATGCCGCTATTGGTAAACGACTTGCTAGAGAACAACGTAAGTGGGAAAGAGAACAGGCAGCTAGAGCCGTGGAAACACAAGCTCGAAAAGCTCCAGTAGAAATCCCGCCGATTGAGCAGTTTAATTCGCCTGATGAATATGCTGATGCTTTGGCAGAAAAGAAGGCAGAAGAATTGCTTGCTAGGCGTGAACAAGCTAGGATGCAGTCTGAGATCATTGAGTCCTATCACGACAAAGAAGAAGATGCGCGGATTAAATACGATGACTTTGAACAAGTTGCGTACAACCCCAAACTTCCAATCACTGACGCGATGGCTCAAACGATTCAAGCTTCAGATGTTGGCCCCGACATGGCTTATTACCTAGGGTCTAATCCGAAAGAAGCCGATCGTATTTCACGTTTATCGCCACTCCAGCAGGCCAAAGAATTAGGGAAAATTGAGGCTAAATTAGCTGATAATCCCGTAGTAAAAAAGACTTCGAGCGCCCCAGCACCAATTGCTCCGATTACGGCGAGATCCACTGGATCTCCAGCAACAGACACAACGGATCCTCGTGCCATTAAAAGCATGACGACTTCAGAGTGGATTGAAGCTGACCGCCAACGTCAGATCAAAAAGTGGGAAGCGCAGAGAAACCGCTAACTATTTTTTAATTAGGACTTTATTATGTCAAATTCGATCTTAACCATCGACATGATCACAAGAAAAGCTCTCGAGATCCTTGAGAACAATCTTGTTATCACACGTAACGTAAACCGCCAGTATGATGACTCCTTCGCTGTTGAAGGTGCCAAAATTGGTTCCACTCTCCGTATTCGCTTACCAGACCGCGCTTTGGTAACTGACGGTGCCGCCTTGCAAGTTCAAGACGACAACGAACAGTACACAACTTTGACTGTAGCGTCACAAAAGCACATTGGTGTTAACTTCACCTCTGCTGAATTGACAATGCAGTTAGATGACTTTGCAGAACGTGTTTTGAAACCACGTATCTCTCAGTTGGCTTCTTCTATTGATAACGATGTAGCAAACAGCTACAAAGCTATCTATCAGTCAGTTGGTACTCCTGGCACTACTCCTGCTACTTCTTTAGTTCTGTTGCAAGCTCAACAAAAACTGAACGAAGCTGCTGCTGTTATGTCCCCACGTTACGCTACTGTTAACCCAGCAGCCAACGCAGGTTTGGTTGAAGGCATGAAAGGTCTGTTTAATCCTACAGACACAATTAGCCGTCAATTCAAGAATGGCATGATGGGTATGGGCGTATTGGGCTACGAAGAAATCAACATGAGCCAGTCTATTATTCAGCATACAACTGGTGTGACTCCAACTGCACCTATCGTAGCTACTACTGTATCTGCTCAAGGTTCTACTTCATTGGCAATTAGCTTTACAAGTGGTTCACCAACATTTAACGTAGGCGACGTATTTACTATTGCTAGCGTTTATGCTGTTAACCCACAAACCCGTCAATCAACTGGATCATTGCAACAGTTCGTTGTAACAGCGCCTGTTACTGTTTCTTCTGGCACAACTGCCACTTTGACAGTATCTCCAGCGATGTATACATCAACTAATGCTTTGGCAACAATTGATTCTTTCCCTGCTGCTAACGCTGCCTTGACTTTCCTTGGTGGTTCTGCAACTCAGTACGCACAAAACTTGATCTATCATAAAGATGCGATCACTTTTGCAACTGCTGACTTATTATTGCCACAAGGTGTTGACATGGCTTCACGTCAAGTTCACAACGGTATTTCTATGCGTGTTGTTCGCCAATACGATATTAATAATGACCGTTTACCTTGCCGTATTGACGTTTTATACGGTTACTCAGCCATTCGTCCAGCAATGGGCGTTCGGATGTGGGGTTAAACCTAATTGCCTCCGCTAACGCGGGGGCTTTTTAAATCAATTTTTTAAGGAATTAATATCATGGCACTTCCAAATGGCGCAGGTGGTTATCAAGTTGGTGATGGTAACTTATCAGAAGTAACTCTCGGAGTTCAAACAACACCCGTAGCTAAGACAGCCGCAGCAACTTTAACTGCTGCTGAATTAGCAAACGGCATTATTACTTATACTGGCGCAGCCGTAAACTTGACAGTACCTTTGGGTGCTGACTTGGATACCGCTTTTACAAGTATGAAAACTAATAGTTCTTTTGACTTCAATATTATCAATATTGGCGGTACAAATGCTGCTACTGTTACAGCTAATACTGGTTGCACACTAGTTGGCGTAGCGGCTGTCGCTGCAAACTCGGCTTGTACATGGCGTGTTAGCAAAACTGGTACAGCTACTTACGTGTTCTACCGTATTGCTGGTTAATGTAATATCCCGCCCTTCGGGGCGGGTTTTTAAAAGGAAAAATCATGCCAAATACCAAAGCTGTTGGCGTTGCGTATAGCGACCCTCAATTTGATAGTTTGACCGTTACGGGCGCTTCGGCTCTTGCTGCTGTTACTGCTACTAGCGTTACCACATCCGGTACTGCTGCTGCTGGTAATGCTGTCGCTTCACTTTACTTTTTAACTACTGCTATTACTGCTAACACTACTACAACTACCGCTGCTGTTGGTTCTATTGCTACTACTAGCAATGCAACTGGTACTGGAAAGTTGTTTGTATCTGATGGTTCTAAATGGCAATTCGCTGTTGTAGCATAATAAAATAGGGGGCTTGTCCCCCTATCTAAATGGAAAAATAATGCCTATAATTTATTTAAAGCACCCTATTCATGGCACTAAAGTTGCTACAATAGACGCCGAAGCAGATTATGATGAAGCACAAGGTTGGAAACGCTACGATCTGAATACGCAGTCAGAAAAAGTAGAAGAAATGGTAGAAGAATTACTTGCGGCTCCTGTCAATACACTGGATGTAAAAAGACGTCGTAAAACCGCAGAGTAAGGAGTTGTTATGGCTACTACCGCCGCCGATCAGATAAATGGAGCGCTACGCTTAATCGGGATGCTTGCCGAAGGCGAAACGCCTTCTGCTGCTACGGCTCAAGATTCCCTTTCCGCTTTGAATCAAATGATTGATTCATGGAATACCGAACGTCTTTCAACTTTTTCTACCCAAGATCAAGTATTTACTTGGCCTGTAAATACAATTCATAGAACATTAGGTCCTACAGGTGATTTTGTAGGTAATCGTCCTATTTTGTTAGATGATTCGACTTATTTTATAGATCCTTCAAACGGTATTTCGTTTGGTATTAAGATTATTAATCAGCAACAATACGATGGTATTGCGGTTAAAACCGTGACTTCCACTTATCCACAAGTCATGTGGATCAACATGGATTACCCTAATATTGATATGTATGTCTACCCAGTGCCTACAAAAGCGTTACTTTGGCACTTTGTTTCAGTTACAGAACTAACTCAGCCAGCTAGTCTTTCAACTACTTTGGCGTTTCCTCCAGGCTATTTAAGAGCGTTTAAATACAACTTGGCTTGTGAGATCGCCAATGAGTTTGGTGTAGAGCCACCACCCAATGTGGCTCGTATTGCAATGGCTTCTAAACGTACTCTCAAGCGTATTAATAATCCTGACGACATCATGTCCTTGCCTTACAGCATTGTTGGCACTCGTCAGCGCTTTAACATTTTTGCCGGTAACTACTAATGCTGACGCCGATTTTAGGCCAAGCTTATGTAGCTCGGAGCGTAAATGCTGCGGATAACCGTATGGTCAACTTGTTTCCCGAGGCTATTCCCGAAGGTGGAATGACTAGCGGGTTTCTTAACCGCGCCCCTGGCTTGCGTTTACTAGCTACCATAGGCACTGGCCCCATCCGTGGTTTTTGGACTCATTCTACGGGTGGTTTAGATGCTTACGTGGTATCGGGCAATAAGTTCTATAAGATTCAAACGGATTACACCTATACGCTTTTAGGTACAGTTAGTGGCACTGGCCCCGTGTCTATTGCCGATAGCGGTACTCAGATATTTCTTGCGTGTAATCCTGATGCTTATGTTTACACCGAGTCAACCAATACGTTTGAACAGATTACTGACCCTGACTTTGCTGGCGCGGCTACGGTTTGCTACATTGACGGCTATTTTGCGTTTAACCAGCCAAATACGCAGATTATTTGGGTTACTGGTATTTTTGACGCCACACACATTGATCCTTTAGCTTTTGGCGCTGCTGAAAGTTCTCCCGATCAAATTATAGCAGTTGTATCCAATAACCGTGAGGTTTGGGTATTTGGTCAAGGCACAATTGAGGTTTGGTACGACGCTGCCGTAATCCCGTTCCCATTAGCCCCAATCCAAGGAGCTTATAATGAAATTGGTTGCTTGGCTCCGTTTTCTATTGCTAAACTTGATAACAGCATATTTTGGCTTGGCTCTGATCCTCGTGGTTATGGTATTGTCTATCGTAATCAAGGTTATACAGGCAAACGTGTATCTACCCATGCCGTAGAGTACGCTATTCAAAGTTACGGTGATATTACCGACGCAGAAGCCTATACCTACCAAGAAGAAGGTCATGCTTTCTATGTATTGAACTTCCCAACAGCCAACGCTACTTGGGTTTATGACGTGGCTACGGGTGCTTGGCATGAACGTGCAAGCTGGAATAATGGCTCTTTTATGCGCCATCGTGGTCAATGTCAAATGAACTTCAATAGTCAAACTATTGTCGGCGACTTTGAAAACGGCAATATTTATGCCCTTGATTTAGATGTCTATTCCGATAACGGTGATATTCAAAAATGGGTTCGCTCATGGCGCCCATTGCCTGCTAATCAGAACAATATGAAGCGTACTGCCCAACATACCCTTCAATTGGACTGCCAATCAGGTGTTGGCCTCAATTTAGGACAAGGGCAAGACCCACAGGTCATGCTTCGTTGGTCTGATGATGGCGGCCATACGTGGTCTAGCGAACATTGGATTTCAATGGGTAAGATTGGCGAATATGGCTATCGTGCTATTTGGCGTCGCCTTGGCATGACTACCAAGCTACGTGACCGCATTTACGAGGTATCAGGTACAGATCCTAATAAAGTCGTTATTGTGGGCGCTGAATTATTCCTCAGCGGCACAAACACAAATGGCTGACATTACCGTACTACCGTCAGCTAAAGTACCGCTGATTTACCCTGACACGAATACGATGTCAACCGAGTGGTATCGGTTTTTTTGGAATATCTACGGCTACACCGCAACAGGCGCTATTCCCGTATCCAAAGGCGGTACAGGCTTAAATACGATTGGTAACCATGAAATTATCATTGGTAACGCTAATAACGTGTTTGAACCTGCTACTTTGACAGGTAGCGGCATTACGATTAGTTATTCCCCTGGCATCGTTAACCTTGCAATTGGCGCTTCAGGTGTTACGCCAGGTACTTACGGATCTGCGTCCCAAGTTAGCGTATTTACTGTTAATCAATATGGTAGTTTAACTGCGGCGTCAAATGCTTCAATTGCTATTGACGCCAATCAAATTACTAGCGGTACACTTGTTACAGCTAGAGGCGGTACAGGTTTATCAACATTCAGTGCTAATCAGATTTTCTATGCTTCTAATATTAGTACAATGGTTCAATCAAGCAAATTGCTATTTGATGGCAATATCTTGACTTCTACAGGTGGCATCGGTGGGGGCAACTTTTAAATGACAAGCATAGCGAAACATAATAGAATCAGTCTAAATTTAGGAGCTTTTTATGGCCGTTAACCTTTCCCCTGTTGCTGGCGCTGCCGCACAATTTTTTGATAATAGTGGTCAAGTGCTGACTGGTGGCAAAATATACACCTATTTGGCTGGCACAACTACACCTGCGGCTATATATACAACTGCATCTGGTAATATCGCACAACCTAATCCAATTATATTAAACGCGGCTGGTAGAGTGCCTGATAGCGGCGAAATTTGGCTATCTGGAGGCGTATCGTATAAATTTGTACTAAAAGATACAAACGATGTATTAATAGGTACATACGATAATTTACAAGGGCTTCCTTCTGCCGGTTCTCAAGGCTATATTACGGCCACACAAATCCAAACTATTTGCACGGTACCTTTTACATATTTACTTGGGTCAAATTCTTTAAATGTATATGTAAATGGGGCAAAACAAGTAAGTACTTTAAATTACAACGAAACAAACGCAACAACAATTACCTTTGTTAGTGGGTTAAATGTTGGTGATATTGTTGAGTTTGTTCAATAAGGCTAAATAATGGCACAGCCTGGTAACTTTACCCCCATTCTGATCTATGGAAGTAGTACGTCTACAAACGTACCGCTTGCTGCTAATTTAACTAATAGCGCTACTGGGTCAGAAATTGCTATTAACGTAGCAGATAAAAATCTGTTTTTTAAAGACAGCAGCGGTGTTGTTAATACTGTACCTATTCGTCAATCAGGCACTAGTTCTAATGGTTGGTTATCTAGCACCGATTGGAATACGTTTAACGGCAAAGCCCCTGCTACTAGCGGTACATCGCTTTTGTACGGCAATGGCTCAGGTGGATTTAGCAACGTCACTATTGGCACGGGTATTACTTTTGCAGGTGGTACATTATCAGCTACGGGTTCAGGCGGTACAGTTACAAGCGTAACAGGTACATCGCCCGTTGTATCGTCAGGCGGTACAACGCCTGCCATTAGTTTGGCAACAGCTTATGGCGATACATTAAATCCCTACGCTTCTAAAACAGCTAATTATGTATTGGCTTCACCAAGCGGAAGTGCTGGAGTACCAAGCTTTAGAGCGCTAGTAGCTGCTGATCTTCCATCTTTATCGGGTACTTATATACCTTATACAGGTGCAAGCAGCGCAATAGATTTAAATGCACAAACAGTTACTAATATCGCCCATTTAGGCATCAATACAACTAGCGTACCTGACATTCTTTTAAGGGCTTTTGGCGATAACAATTCAGCCTCAAGAATTGCTATCCGTGGATATTCTAGTAATGCTAGCAGTTCATCTATGCGTGTGGCTAAATTTCGAGGCACTTATGCTGCACCACAAGCGCCGCTTAGTGGAGATAGTTTAGGTAAATTTGAATTAGCTGGATATGGCACGACTTCTGCAAATGGCTACCCACAGGCTTCTTATGAAGGTGTAGCTACAGAAAATTGGGGCGCTACTGCTAGAGGTGCAAAGGCTTTATTTTATGTTACCCCAAATACTACAATTACTCAGGCTGTTGCCCTTACGATTGATCAAGATAAATCAGCTACTTTTGCAAGCACAGTAACAGCAACTTCATTTAGTGGTTCAGGTTCAAACCTTACTGGTGTAGTTACAAGCGTCACAGGCACAAGCCCTGTTGTATCCTCAGGTGGTCAAACCCCTGCTATTTCAATGCCAGCGGCCACTACTTCTGTCAGCGGCTATTTAACATCTACCGATTGGAATACATTTAACAATAAAGGTAGCGGAACAGTTACTTCTGTAAGTGGAACTACTGGTCGTATAACCAGTACAGGTGGCACAACCCCTGTAATTGACTTAGCTTCAGGTGTAGCAACGGCTGGCACAACTGGTTCTAGCAGCCTTATTCCTGTAGTCACAATCGACACTTATGGGCGTGTTACAAGTATTACAACTGCTGCAAACCCACAAGGAACTGTAACTTCAGTAACAGGTACTGCTCCTGTCGTGTCTAGCGGTGGAGCAACTCCAGCGATTAGTATGGCTGCCGCCACAGGAAGTGTAAACGGATACCTTACAAGCACAGACTGGACTACCTTTAATAACAAAGGTTCAGGAACAGTTACGTCTGTAGCTGCCTTAACTTTAGGCACAACTGGAACAGATTTAAGTTCTACTGTAGCCAATGGTACGACTACTCCAGTTATTACGCTACAAGTACCTACAGCTTCAGCTACTAATCGCGGTGCTTTAAGCGCTGCTGATTGGGCTACATTTAATGGTAAACAAGCTGCTTTAGTAAGTGGCACTAATATTAAAACTGTTGGTGGCGTGTCTTTGCTTGGCTCGGGCGACGCTGGCACAATTGGCGTTGGTTATGGCGGTACAGGTACGGCTACAGCATTTACTGCTGGTTCAGTACCTTTTGCAGGTGCTTCAGGTGTTTACAGTCAAGACAACGCTAACTTATTTTGGGATAACACCAATAAGCGTTTAGGTATTGGCACTAGTAGTCCTGCAAGTACATTAAATGTTTCTAATAGTGCAAACAGCGCAACAAGTATTACAGTTACAAACTCTAATGGCGGTGCTTCTGCAATAGCAAACGCAAAATTTACTAATGGCACAAGCACTGGTGAATTTGGTCAATTACCAACTGCTTTTGGTGGTTATGGTGTATTAACTGCTGATGCTACATACATCTATGCTGGAAACAATCGACCTCTTCAATTTTCTACTGATAATAATTACATAGCTTTTGGTGCTGGTCCAGGTGCAACAGAGCGTATGCGTATTGACTCTAGTGGCGGCGTATTAATTAACAAAACCGCCAATGCAAGAAGTGCAATGCTTGAAATTACTGGAAGCGGAACTTATCCGGCTGGTATTTCTACCAATGTTTCTGCGGCTGGAAACCCTAACTACGAAGGAAGATTTACCTCTGCAAGTGGAACAGCGTATTTTGGTTACTATATTTACAATGGTTCTGCTGTAGGTCAAATTACTTCTACAGGTTCAGTAACATTATTTACCTCTTTATCAGACCAAAGATTAAAAGAAAATATTGTTGATGCTGGTTCAGGTCTTGCTAAATTAGCTAATATCAAAGTTAGAAGTTTTGATTGGAAAACAAATCAAGAAAAAACAGACTTTGGTTTAATTGCACAGGAGTTAAATAATAATGCTCCTGAATGTGTGGTTGCTGGTGTTGATAAGGAAGATGGTTCTATTGATAAGCCGTGGCAGATTGATGCTTCTCCTTTGATTCCAGCCATGATTAAAGCCATTCAAGAATTAAGTAATAAATTTGATGCTTATGTAGCATCCCACCCATAAGGTTAAATTATGACAACATTAATCCCAAAAATTGATTTTAAAAACGGTGGAACAACACCTGATGGCGCTGTAAATAGACCTATTAATGAAAAACTAGAAGAAGTTGTTTCAGTCAAAGACTTTGGTGCTATTGGCGATGGCGTAACGGATGACACTAATGCAATCAATGCAGCTTGTGCGTTAGCTCGAAGTGTTTATCTTCCTGCTGGCACTTATTTAATTACTAGACCAATTAATTTAACCGCTAAAAATAATGGAGGCGGTTCAAACAATGGTCGTCGTTTTTTTGGTGAAGGTGTCAATATAACCATAATTAAAGCGGAAACTAATGGTTATCCAGCTATTGACTTAACTGGTTCATCCCATGCTTCTGTTTCTGATTTATGGGTACAAGCAAGTCAAACGCCTAGTAGCGGTCGTACTTTAGCAAATATTGGTATCGTAAATAGACGTGGTTCTAGTACAACATTTACTTCTTTTTGCCATTTTAATATTTATACAAATATTAGAATTGATATGCGTACTGATTCTACTGCGAATGGCGGAGCAGGAACTATTGGTTTTATGAATTTTGGTGGTGAACAATGTAGCGGTCATACTGCTGAAATTTCTGCTAATCTTCCTGTTTATATTGGAAATCAATTAGACATTACAGGCGTATTAACAAGTAATAATATTCCTACTTATGGTAGCCAATATGAAGTACCAAGTACCACTTCATCATCTTGTACTAATCAGTTATATCAAGAATGGACAATGGTGGCGTATGACTCTTTTAGGTCTATTTATTTAGCTCAAATAGCAGCGATAAAATTTGAAACTTGCTATACATCAACAAGAAATCAAGGCGGTACATTTTTAACTGCGACCCAAGAATCTGTTTATATTCCTTGGGGCGCAAGTATTCTTACGATGGAACTATATCAAGAAGAATCTGGACTTTTTGGAGCAACTTATAGGCAAGACCATGCTTATTTAACAGTAACAGGGCCGTTAGAAGATTGTGACTTTAATATACAAAGAGCAGCTAGTGATGAAGGATGGACAATTCCATCTACACCAGCGCCTAGTATTTATTTGAATACTGGAAGTAGCTTTTTTAATTCATTTTTTAACTTAAATTATTTTGGTCCTATTGGTGAAACAGACCCAGGACTTGCTGCTAATGCTATTACTTTTTTAGGTATAAACAACGCATCCGAAAATTGCCAATTTATTTTAGATACCGCTTCTCATACGGCTGTAATGCCTGCGTTTCCTTTAGGGTCTGTAAGCAGTAGATATGTTTGTCATTGGAATGGATTGTCTGTTGCAGACCCAATAACTGTAAATACACTAGCTACTATAAAAGGCTCTACAGCTACAAGGGCGGTATTAAAATTTGATGGTACTGATGCTGTTCAAGTTTGGAATACTCAATTAGTTACTGATGCGGGTAAAAATTGGTACCAAATTTCTAACGCTGCGGAAAGTATTGGCGTATATATGACCCCCGCTGCTTCAGGATGGAATAATATTTCAGATGAACGTAAAAAAGCCAATTGGGAAGAATTAACTAATGCTTTAGACAAAGTATCTACTTTAAGAGCAGGGACGCACACTTGGATAAGTGACCCCTCTTTGCCAAGAGATGTTGGACTTATTGCACAAGAAGTTCATAGTGTATTGCCAGAAGCGGTAGATATTTCAGATCCAGAGCAATATGGCATTAGATACACTCATGTTGTTCCTTTATTGGTTAAAGCTATTCAAGAACTTAAAGCTGAAGTTGACGCATTAAAAGCAAAATAATGACCCAACTGCTCTATACCGAACAAAAGGTGCAAACGCTTGAAGTGGCGATGCTTACTTTACAAGACGTTTTAGATAAAGTAGGTACGCCTTCTACAGAGAAAATTCTTGCTTTGCAAGATGCAGTGTGCAACCTTCCACCTGTAGAAAACATGGTTACAGACCATTACTTTTCAGGCGGTATGTACTGTCGTAGAGTTTGGCGCCCAGCCGGAACGATTATTGTGGGAAAAGTGCATAAAAAAGATCATTTCTTTATGTGCGTATCTGGTGAGATAATAGCGTGGACTGAGAATGGTATGCGTACTTTAAAGGCTGGAGATATTGTAGAATCAAAAGCAGGCACTAAACGAGCTACTTTAGCGCTTACTGACGCCATTGGCGTGACGTTTCATGTAACAGATAAGCGTAATTTTGATGAATTAGAAGCAGATTTAGTGGAATTAGACGATAACGCACGGTTAGACTTTAACAACAAGCCAAAAGTATCTTTGCTTAAAGAAGATAAAAGGAACTTATTATGACTATGGGATGGGTAGCTGGAGGTATCGCTGTTGCGGGGTTAGCCAGCGCATACATGGGGTCACAAGCATCGCAAAATGCAGCGAATACGCAAGCTAATTCAGCCGCCGCCGCTACAGCGCAACAACAAGCGGCTTTAGATAAGCAGATTGCGCTTAATCAACCGTTCTATGATGTCGGTGTTGCGGCTAATAAAGGGCTATCTACCCAAGCACCGTATACACCTGCAGCATTTAATTTTCAAGCTGATCCAGGGTATGCGTTTACTTTAGCTCAGGGCAATAAACAAATGAACGCTACAGCAGCGGCTAGAGGCGGGTTAATTTCTGGTAATGCTTTGACTGCTGGACAACAATATGGCCAAGGTTTAGGGTCTACTTACTACCAGCAAGCGTATAACAATTACTTAGCTAATAACGCTCAAAATTTGCAAGCGTACAACACTAATACTGCTAACCAGCAGTTTTTAGCTAATCAAGGACAATCTTCAGCTAACCAAACGGCTAATAGTATTGGTAATTTTGGTAATTCAGCCGCGTCTAATACTATTGGCGCTGGTAATGCTTTAGCCGCTGGGCAAGTTGGTTCAGCTAATGCGTATACAGGCGCTCTTAATACAGGAATTAACGCTTATCAAACTAACGCACTTATTAGTAGCATACGTGGTAATGGTAATACTAGCGCTTATACACCTACATCGACGCCAGGCGCGGACGCCGTACTAAATCAGCCTATTGTTTAAGGAATAATCATGGAACAAATTAACGCAGCTATTCCTTTAGGTGTTCAGCCATTAAAAACAGAATCTTCTGCTAATCAATTAGCGATGATGGAGTCTGCGGCTAAATTAGGTGAGTATCAACAAAATATTTCAAGAACCAATGCGTTGCGTGGTCTTGACCGTACAGATCCAAATTATCTTAATAAAGTCTATCAAATAGACCCCGCTTTAGGCATGAAATTTGAAGAACATACGGCGGGCGTTAAGAAAAATATAGCGCAAGCTGGCAAAGCTGAAAGTGAAAATGTCGCGCAACGTATTAAACTTAGACAAAATGCTTTAGCTGGCGCAGATACACCTGAAAAATTTTTAGCTTGGAGCGATGGTAACCACGATGACCCTGTTTTAGGGCCATATTTTGCTTCGCAAGGTGTAACACGCGAAAAGTCACACGCTCAAACATTAGCTACTTTGCAACAGCCAGGAGGGTTTCAACAACTAATAGGCTCTGCAATGTTAGGCTCTGAACAACTATATAAGCAAAATAATATTAGCGCTACTGATAAAGCACGTTTAGGACAAGCTGAAAGCCATTTTCAACAACGTTTGGCTCAAGAAACAGCTACAAATACTTTGACACCTGAAACAATTGATATAGCCGCTAATATGTATCTTAAAACAGGGCAAATGCCTCAATTGGGTATGGGTAAAGCTGCTACAGCGGTACGTCAACAAATTCTTAACCGTGTTGGTGTACTTGGTAGTCAAGGTACAGATGGCGCAACTATTGCACCTGCTGATGTTGCAAGTAATATTATATCTAATAAGCAAGACGTCGGTGCTGGTACCGCAGCGGTTAAAGCATTTAATACTGGCCCTGAAGGTAAATCAGTTGTTGCATTTAACACTGCAATTGACCATTTAGATACAATGAGTGGCTTGGCTAAAGCATTACAAAATGGCGATACTAAAGCGATTAATGCTATTGGTAATACGATTGCTAAACAAACAGGTTCAGCAGCGCCAACTAATTTTGACGCGGCTAAACAAATCGTTTCTGCTGAAATTATGAAAACTTTGGTTTCTAGTGGCGGCGGCGTTAAAGAACGTGAAGAAATGGCTAATATGTTTGCTAACGCAAACAGCCCAGCCCAGCTTAATGGTGCTATTACTACAGCTAAAAAATTGTTAGGCGGCAAACTTAATAGCTTGAATTTGCAGTATGAAAGTTCAACAGGTCGTAAAGATTTTGATAAAAAGCTTACGCCAGTAGCTAAAGCCGAATTTAATAATATTCGTCAAAGTCAAAGTGGCGTTACAGCGCCCCCCGCCGCTACAGATATGCTTAAACAGAATCCTGATTTAGCTGCGGCGTATGACGCTAAATATGGTGCAGGTGCAGCAGCTAAAGTATTGGGGCGCTAAATGGCTAACCCCTTTGACCAATTTGACGCGGCGCCTGTAGCTTCAAAGGTAACTGTTTCGCCTGCGGGCAATCCTTTTGACCAATTTGATGCGTCTACTACACGTCAAAACGTTCAGGCTGAGTCTGATCGTAGTTTAGGTGGTTTTGCAGGCAACGTCATTAAAAGTGGATACAACGTTGCTAAAGGCGTTGCTGGCGCTGTTATGCACCCAATCGACACGGCTTCAGGTCTTGTTGACGTTGGCGCTGGTGCTTTACAAAACGCATTACCAAAAGGCGTTGTTGATTTTGTAAACAAATTTGATTCAAACCCAGACGCAGCCAAACGCGCTGTAGCCGCGGCTGACGCCGTTGGTGGCGTGTACAAAGAAAAGTACGGCGGTTTGGATAAAATTAAAAAAACTTTGTATGAAGATCCAGTTGGCGCTGCTGCTGATCTTTCTGCACTACTTAGCGGCGGTGCAGCGCTTGTTAGAGGCGCACCCGTTGTTGCGGCTGGCGCTTTAAAAGTAGCTGGCGCTCCTGAAATGGCAGCTACCGTAGCTAGAACGGCGCCTGCTGCGGCTGAAATTGCGGCGCCTGTTGCTGAAGTTGGTCGCGCTGTTAACCCAATGAACTATGTTCCTTTAGAAACGGCGGGTAAATTAGTTGCTAAAGGCGGTAACTTTTTAGCCAATGCTGTAAACCCTAAGTCGGCTGCGTTGTTATCTGCTGCCGAAGGTCGTGGCCCAGAAATTGTCAACGCATTACGTAACGCTCAAGCCGCTACACCTGGCTACGTTCCTACTGCTGGCGAAGCCGTAACAAACTTAGGCGTAACTAAATATCCTGCGTTGCAACAAGAAGTAGCTCGTTTTGCGCCTACTGAATACTATCAACGTGGTCAAGGTCAAAATGCAGCGCTTATTAACCCGTTAAATGTTGCTGAGTCTATCCCCGGCGCTGTTGCTAAACGTGGCGCTGAAACAGGCCCTATGTATGAAGCGGCTACGGCCCCTGGCAAAGTAGCTGACGTATCTAAAGTAGCAAGTCATATTGATAGCGTATTAGAACGTAACCCTGGAAATACAGCTTTGGTAAACGAGTTTAATGTCATCAAAAAAGGTTTGACTGACGAATCAGGCGCTTTGCGTACTGACGCACAACAAATCTCATCTACTGTAGATAACATCAAAGCTGCGCTTAAAGATGAAAAGAACACTTTTATTAAGGGTGAACTTAACAAAGCTAAGGATATGCTTGTTGAAGCAATCCCTGGCTATACAGAAGCGCAAAAGCAATTTGCTAAGTTAAGCAAACCAATTAATCAAATGGAAGTTGCTGACTTTTTAAAAACCAAACTTGGCTCTGCTTTGCGTGACGAAAACAAATTGACCCCAGCTTCTTACGCTAACGCGTTGGCTAACGCGCCATCTACAGTTAAACGTGCTACGGGTTTACCCGCATACGAAAATTTATCTGACATTGTTACGCCTGCTCAAATGAAAGTGCTTGACGGCATTAAATCTGACTTGGCTAACCGCGCTATGTTTGAAGAACAAGCGGCTGCCGGATCTAAGCTAGGTAAGGTTATCCCGGCTGGCGCTATTCCTACAGCCCCACACTTTTTAAGCAAGATTGTGACCGTAGCTAATACCATCATTAATAAATTGCAAGGCCGTATTGATCGTAAAGTTGCAACTGAATTAGCAATTGAAATGCTCAATCCTGAAACGGCTGCGTTATCATTAGAACAAGCTTTGGCGCGTCAAAAGAATATTGCCAAGGTAAGCGAAGATATTAACGCCGCAGGTGGTGCAGTTAAAAATGCTTTACGTTCACAGCCAGCGCTAGGCGCAGGTCAAGTTAATAACGCCCTTGCGAGATAATTATGGATCAAATGCTTTTCAACATAGCTATCACGGTATCTGGCTTTCTTGGTGGTTGGTGGCTAAAAGTGATGTGGGACGCTGTTAAAGACCTACAAGCCGCCGATAAGGTATTGGTTGAAAAAGTAAGCTCTATTGAGATTTTAGTTGCTGGTAACTATATGACTAGATCCGACTTTGATAAGATTGGCGCCGCTATCTTTGCTAAATTAGATAAGATAGAAGATAAGCTAGACCGCAAAGTAGATAAATGAAAATGCACAAGTCAAAAACGATGTGGTTCTCGTTGGCGCTTGTAATTTTTGGTGCTTTATTTGATAACTTATCTTATGTCCAAAACAGTATTGATCCAAAATATTATGGCTTTATCCTTATTGGGATTGGCATTATTGTTGCTGTACTGCGCTTTGTGACTTCCAAACCTATTGAGTAATGTTTCCTTTACCAATCCTTACCTATGTCAAACTTGGAGCTATTGCTCTCGCTCTACTCTTTTCTGCTTACCTTGGGTATAGTTTTGAACATAGCCG
>Ga0209697_10001350_pt1 | contig 38130 bp, 30 predicted proteins | sample AliMusrvi5mmetaG_FD_184115 | JGI IMG/M metagenome (GOLD analysis project Ga0209697, IMG submission 184115) | Freshwater lake bacterial and archeal communities from Alinen Mustajarvi, Finland, to study Microbial Dark Matter (Phase II) - Alinen... | ecosystem: Environmental > Aquatic > Freshwater... | reverse complement strand
AGAGTTGGACGATTTGGAAGGCGTCAGCCTCTTCGGATGTTAGGTTGGTAACATATGCGCTGAACTCCTCCTCGCATTGCTGCCAGAAAGATCCCTGGGGACTAGCATTGAGGGGTTTGAGCGTGCGTTGGACAATCACCCTGCGACTGCGGCTCCAGCCGTTGAGCTTGAGATCCAGTTCGGCGATTTGGACGAGTCCCTCGTTGGGGCGTCCCTGCCAATTGTCCCAAGGGATGGCGGCAATGGCGCGTTTGACGTTGGCGGTGAGTTTGAGTTTGAACAGAAAGGCGGGACGTTTGCCTGCTCCTTGTTCGTGCCAGGCCATGATCGGTTCCTGGCCAAAGCCTATGTCGCCGCGGTTGAGCCGCATGCGGTGCTGCACGATGGGACTGCGCCAGACCTTTTCCATCGCCCCGATCCAACCGCTGGCACTCACCGTGTTGCCTTTGCGCCATTCCATGTGCAGACACAGGCGCGTGCCACCAATCACGCAGGCCAGCGAATGATGGCTGGGCCGCCCGGGTTTTTGGGGGTTGTAGCCGACCGTCGCATCCTCCTGCTTGCCGTAGCGCACCATCACCGTGGAGTCCCAGTCGGCCACGGCATTGGGAGGCAGGGCGTGATGGATCATTTGCTCGGCGGGGGCAAACCAGGCTTCAACCTGGGAGGCGTCCAGTGGCTTACAGAGCCTGCGGAATGCATCTTCTCCACACAGCCGACCTTTCTTCATACCGGTGATTTTGGCCACCGCATCATCGTCCTGCAGCCGCCGACAGTGCGCGAAGCGTGTGCCACCTATCAGACAATTCAGCGAGAATGCCTTGAGCACGTCCGCCACAGGTGTGGCGTTGGGACTGGTGCGCGGCAATGGATAGCTTCTGGAGAGTTCTGCAAACACACCACAGCGTTCCAGAAAGTGATCCCAAGCCACCAATCCGCCATACGGCGTGAGTGCCTCATCACTGCCTCGCAAGTGATATTGCCCGCCCGCAGGCAGGAATTTGAAATCGAAGTCACCTTCACCCAATGGGTGAGCCATTTCATTGCATGTTTTTGTCTTCAAACTGCCCAATCATAAGCACTTGCCCTGATCATGCGCCATCCTCAACTGCGGATTATAGGTTCAAAATTCTTCCCTTGGCGAGCTTGGCGTCTTGGTGTTTCGATTGCAATCTAGCTGATCAACGGACGAGACGTCCGTTCCCCTTATTGAGCATAAGCCGCACCGCATTCACTCTGCATCCCCCTCCGCTGCTCCGCGGTTCGATCCATCACAGGGGAAGACCGCGTGAACCCGGAACTCCCAGCGCCCTTCAACAAAAAATCCGCCATCCCTGACGGGTGGCGGATTTTTCACGATATGTGAAATTACTTGGCCTGTGCGGCGGATTCCTTCAGGTCCGCTGCAGGCAAGATGACATTGGCCGGGTTTCCGCCTTGGTTCTCGGCATCACCCTTCGCACTGAATCGGTTGACGCCCAGTCCCACGAATTTTCCGTCTATATTAAAGACCGGCGTGCCCAGCGTTTGCATGGAGAGCTTACCAAAGGTGCGCGGTTGGGTGATAAGCGAAATTACTTCAGAAGTCGTGACTACGGGCTCTCGGTTGAGGTCTTTGCCTAGGCGAGTGAGAACAATCACATCATCCAACAACGACATGGGCGCGGAGTCGGCAATGTTCACCGGGACTAGCTTGACACTGTCAGCTTTGGTCGGACGGATAAATGCTAGGTCCAAATCGGGATCTTTGAACGAAACTCTGGCTTCCACTTCAGATCCGTCGGGCAGGAGGATTTTGACATCTTTAGTGGTCCCCTTCGCCGCGAGCTTCACTTGTCCCTGCTGGGTGTTGACCAAACGGCCGTCTATAGCGGACGCAATGTCCAGCGTGGACAGTGGAACCACGATCAAACCATCCGCACCGATCACGGTGCCGATCATCTCAACCTTGCGCTCTTCCTTCTTGGCCGGGTTGTCCCCGACGGTGACTTCAAGTTCCACTACCGCGCTCAGATAGAGCACCGAGTCCTTGTGGGAAGTGGCTAGAGAAAGGGCTTTTTCCTTGAGGGGGCCTTGGGCGGCCGTGACGAACGGAGCGGTCAACAGGGCCGCGGCTAACACTAATGTAGATTTCATATGTGGGTATGGTGACTATTGGATTCAGGAACGTAGAAATTACCAGGTGGGCTCGAGTTCGACGAAACATGTGGAAATACCGCGCCGCACAAACAGAACAATGGGACTGCGAGTGTTTTTTTCCACCTCATCAAGCACGGATTTCAGTGAATCAATGGAATCCGTCGGTTTCCCATCGATGGAAATGATGATGTCACCGCCACTGAGATTGCCAAGCGCGGCCCAACCGGCCGGGGCGACTGCAGTCACCAGCACTCCTTTGAAGTCACTTGGGAGTTTTTTGGCAACTCGGTCCTCCTGACCGAGATCCCGCGATGTGAACTCTAGAGTAGCACATTCATGGGATGCCAGATCTGCTGTGCCCTCGTGACCGCTTTCGAGCTCCACCTTGATTTCCTGGTTCTCCTTGGAACGCCATACGGTAAATACCACCTCCGCTCCTATGCGATACTGCCGGATCATTGAGGGAAACACATCCGCATCCTCAGGCCGCGAGGTCTGAATCACCTTGCCATCGATTTTTGTCAGAAGATCTCCTGTGAGAAGCCCGGCCTTCTCAGCCTTTGTTCCGGGATGAACACGTGTAATGCGAACACCCTTCGTTCCTGGGATACCTAAAGCTTCCGCTAGATCCGAGGAAACAACCTGTGTGTCGACACCAATCCACGCCTTCTTGACGATACCCGGCTTGTCCGCATCCGGTTCAGGCCCAATCTTGACTACCGTCAGAAAATTGCGACCGTCATGCTCGAAGGAGACAAGAACGGGTACCGGGGCGGTTTTTCCCGAGGTGATGTCCTGGCTCACCTTAATCAATTCCGTTAGATCAGGCGTGGGTTTTCCCTCTACTGCCAATATGAGATCTCCGGGCGAAATGGCGGGTTTGGAGGCCACGGCGGCACCACCCGGACGCAGGCTCTGGACTACCACGGCCTTGTTGTCATCTCGCAGCATGTGCTTCGCCATCAGAACTGTGAGATCCCTGGCGGTAATGCCCCACGAGATTAGTTCCTTCTCACGGGGTTCGGATGGTTCGCGCTCAGCTGTGGTGATTTTCCATGAGATCGGCTTGCCATCGCGTACCCCTTCAGCGGAGATCACTGCCCCCACTGGGGTTTCCAGAACCATGCGGTTGAACACCGGAATGTCCTCGGCCGCACGCGATGCGGCTACTTCGTTGTTATTCAATTTTGTTAGAATATCACCAGCCTTTATTCCAGCGATATCCGCCGGACCGCCAGCAAGAACACCACCGATAAGAATACCGGACTTGGCATCGGACTTCTTGAGCAAAGGTTGAGAACTCATCCCTATCCAACTCCGCCGCACCTTCCCGGTGGCGATGAGTTCTTCAGAGACCTTCTTGGCTAGGTTTGCGGGAATGGCCCCACCTAAGCTGCCAATGCCGATTTCATTTACCCCTACAATTTCGCCTTTGAGATTCACCAGCGGTCCGCCGGAGTTTCCCGGAAAGATCACAGCGTCATGACCAATCCAGCGGACTAGTTCACCCACTGCCTCACCATCGAGACGCATGGGGCCACCGGGGGCTATCATCTCGGTGTTGGACACGATGCCCTGAGTCACCGATTGGGAAATGCCCGCTGGACATCCCATGGCCAGCACGACATCGCCGATCTTAAGCGCCGAACTGTCACCGAAACTGGCCACTGGCAGAGGGGCGTCCGGGTTGCGAAGATCTTTTTTGTCGATCTTGAGTACGGCCAGGTCAGCTAGCGGGTCTGTACCCACCAAAGTGGCATGGACTTCCTGGCGATCTGCCAAACGCACAGTGATGTGCGTGGCGTGGCCAGCAACGTGATGGTTGGTCAGGATAAAGCCTTCGGGTGATATAATAGTGCCTGATCCGCTGGACCGTCCTTTCTGCATTCGGCCCAAACCACCTTCTTCGGAGACTACGTGAATACGGACCAATGCGGGATATACTGCTTTCACCGCAGCATCGACCTCTGGATCGACAGTCGCGCGGGCATGGCCTGCAAACAATAAGGCCGCCAAGGCAATGGCGGCCAAGGGTTTTGATAAATGTGAAGAGTGTGTCATGGCAGAAACAAGCCCAACTGGGAAGCTCGCTTCAAGAACGAAACTGCCAAAAGGTCTTGTCTTTCAATATTTTAGAGGTCCCGCCCTCACCTTTCCTTTTCATGGGCGGTCGGGCCAGGTTCGAAACGCATCAGGTCTGCCACGAAGGTGAGCTTGATATGGCCTGTCTCACCATTCCGATTCTTGGCTAGCACAAGTTCAGCCTTGCCAGCCTCATCGTCCTTCTCTTCCTCCGAGTCCGCATAGTAGGCGGAGCGGTAGAGCAATCCCACTAGGTCGGCGTCCTGCTCGATGGCTCCGGATTCCCGCAAGTCGGACATGCGGGGCACGCCGCGGTTATCTCCAGTGCGGCTTTCCGGTCCGCGGTTGAGTTGGGCGAGAATAATAATCGGAATATTCAACTCCTTGGCCAGGCCCTTGATGCCGGCTGATATTTCCGCGATTTCGCGTTCACGCGAGTTCTCCGCTTGTTTGGTTCTAGACTTCATCAATTGCAAGTAGTCGATGGCTAGGAACTGGATGTTCTCGTCGCGTTTTTTCCGCCGGGCTTTGGCTCGGAGTTCGTTGATTGTGATGCCAGGTGTGTCGTCTATGAACAACTTGGCCCCCGTGATATCCACGGCCGCACGCTGGATGCGCTGCAGGTCTCCCTTGCTCGGGGTGTAACCCCGCGACAACTGGCTCATCGCAAAACGGGACCGTGAAAACACCAGACGCTGGACAAGCTGTAACGCAGTCATTTCACAGGAAAATACCATTCCCGGCTTACCCAGGTCCACGCTGATGTGCTCCACAATGTTCATCATCAATGAGGTCTTGCCCATCGATGGACGCGCCGCGATGACGAACATTTCTCCCGGTTTGAGCCCGCCGGACATGCGGTCAAGTTCATCGTATCCGGTGGAGAGTCCTTGGGAAACCTTTTCCCCGGCCAGCAGTTTTTGAAACTGGAGGAGAACCTCCTCTACGGATTGTTTGATCGTCGGAGATGTGTTTATCTCTGTGCCCTCGCGTATCGCCAGCATCTTGGACTCTACCGTGTCAAGAAGCGCGGCGACCTCGTCCGGAGCTTCATAGGCTTGCGCGATGGCCTCATTGGAATTCCGTATGATCGAGCGCAACACGTATTTGTCCTTCACCAGTTGCAGGTGGTGTCGGAAATGCCCCGGACTCGGCGCGTAGGTGTACAGGTCAGTAACAGCCGCTGGCCCGCCCACACGGTCAAGCAGGCCGCGATCTAGCAGCCTTTGCACCAGCGACACCAGTTCTATCTCTTGCCCTCCCTCGAACAACTCTATCAGAAACGCATACAGAATGGAATGGGATGGCAGATAGAAATGTTCTGGAGTTAGCCGCTCCTCTATGGCCACGCCCACGTATTCCTGCGGCTCCTGTAACATTGATGAAAGCAAGCTCTTCTCCGGCCCCAAGGCGTGTGGCAACGCACGAGTCACGTCATCCACCGCTGTCGCTCCTCGCTGCAGGGCATCGGTCTTCGGAAAGGAGGGAGCGGTAGGTGATTCAACGGCCATCGGGCGGACACTTTGGCAAAGTTCCCCCTCCATGGTCAATCTTGGCAGTGTGTGAATTCTTTGTGAACAACGGTGAACAAGCCCCCTGCCCTGATTGCACTGCATCCACCGCACACCTCCGCATTTCGATATTTTCCCGCTCCAAGCATTGTTTGACGCGGTCCTTGCGGTCCGCCCGTTTCGCCCTTAGAAAGGCGGGGTGGAAGCGATTCGTTTTTTCAACCGGCACAAGGAAACCATGGAGACCGAGCAGGTCTACGGTGAGGGTTTCCTGCGCTGGACGTATGGCAATCCGCTGGGAGCTATTGCCCTTGCGGCATTGGTGAAACGCCGCTTTTTCTCGGCTTGGTATGGCCATCGCATGGACACTCGGGGATCCGCCGCACGCATCGCCCCCTTCATCCAAGATTACGGGCTGGATCCCGCAGAGTTCGCGGAATCCCCGGAATCCTTCCACAGCTTCAACGAGTTTTTTTTCCGCAAGCTCCGCCCGGAAGCGAGACCTGTGGACGCGGACGACTCAAGCGTGGTGTTTCCAGCCGATGGGCGGCACCTAGGATTTGAACGTGCCTCCGCCATTGATGGGGTATTCGTGAAAGGTCAGAAATTCGATCTTCCAGATCTGCTAGGTGACGCTGCGCTGGCCGCACGGTATGCAGACGGCTCTCTGGTCCTTTCTCGCCTTTGCCCAGTGGATTACCATCGTTTTCACTTTCCTGCAGCCGGGGTGCCGGGTGAAACGCGCGCGATCGATGGGCCCTTGTTCTCTGTGTCTCCCATTGCCCTGCGCAAACACCTGTCTTACCTCTGGACTAACAAACGAACAATCACGCAGCTTGAAACCCATCGCTTCGGCACGGTTCTGCTACTGGAAATCGGTGCCACCTGCGTGGGCACCATCCGCCAGACGTTCACACCCGGGAAGCCTGTGGAAAAAGGTAATGAAAAAGGGTACTTCGCCTTCGGAGGATCTTCCACCATCACCATTTTTGAGCCCGGTGCGGTGAGATTGGACGAGGATCTCCGCAATCAATCCTCGCACCAATGTGAACTCTATTCCATGGTAGGGACAAGAATGGGACAAGGACGATGAGCGAAACAAGAAACCAGAGATAAGAAAGAGTGATGTGATATTTCTCATCCCGGAAACCAGTATCCAGCAACTTGCTCCCCATGCGCCAATACCTCACCACGCTCGAACAGCACGCACGAGAGGCCCTTAAGCCTGCTCTCGAAGGCCACCTCTCGCAAGCCGAGCGAATCAGCCTCTACCAGCAGTTTCTCAAACTCGAGGAAAGCAGCATCCTCATGCACCATCGCTCCGGTGCCGGTGGGTTGGAAGTTGCCAGTGACCGTGCAGCACTCATCGATACCATTCTCATCTCCATCCTCCAAGCATCTCTCCAAGCACGCAAAAGCGGGGAGGCTTTCTCCATTGCTCTGGTTGCCACGGGAGGTTACGGCCGCGGTTTGCTCAACCCGGGATCTGACATCGATATACTGTTCCTGCTCCCCCGGGCATCCAATAAACTACCACCGCCCATCCGGGAATTTGTCCAGAGCGCACTCTATCTGTTATGGGATATGGGGTTTAAGGTAGGGCATGCCTGTCGTTCCGTGGCCGAATGCGTGGAAGAGGCGAAGAGAGACCAGGAAAACAAAACTTCACTGATGGACGCCCGGCTCATCACCGGAGATCCCGCCCTGTTCAATCAGTTCCAGACGCGCTTTACTAAAGAGTGTGTCGACAAGGGGCAGGAGGCGTTTTTCGAACTGCGCCGCCAGGATCTCCGCAGCCGCCATGAGAAATACTCCCACACCGTTTTCCTCCAGGAGCCCAATGTGAAGGAAGGCTGTGGCGGAATGAGGGACTACCATAGCATCCAGTGGGTGGCGCGGATCAAACGAGGCAGCACGAAACTCCAGGATCTCGTTGAAAACAAGCTGCTCACTGCCGCCGCCTGCCACGAAATAGAGGATGCCTATGACTTCCTCCACCACGTCCGCAACGAGCTTCACTATCACACCGGCAAGGGCACGGATCAACTCACCCTCCAGCTTCAGGGTGTGGTGGCTCTGGCATTCAACTACCCGCAACGCGATATCCTGCGCGGCACCGAGGCGTTCATGCGCGACTATTATCGCCATACCCGCCACATCTATCAACATACCACTTCCCTCATGGAGGCATTCCAGATCGAAGAGGAGTCGCGCGCCGAGTCTGGCATCCGTTCATTTCTAACATTCCGCCGCAAGACACGCGAGGTGTTCGACGGCTTCATCGCGCGTGAAGGCCGCCTATTTCCTGCCAACCCGGATATCTTCAGCGAGGATCCGAACCGCCTCATGCGGCTGTTCCAACACTGCCAGGTCAGGAATCTCAAGCTCAGTCCTGAAATCAGGCGTCTCATCGCCAATCATTGGGAGGACATCGACCGCCCATTCCGTTACGCCAAGACTAACCGACAGGTCTTCCAGGCCATTCTCGAACGCAAGGGTGATGTCGCCCGCATCCTGCGCCTCATGCACCGCATCGGGTTTCTCGGGCGCTACCTGCCGGAGTTCGGAGCGCTTGACTGCCTCGTCCAACACGAGTTTTTCCACCGCTACACTGCGGATGAACACACGTTGCGCTGTGTTGAACAACTCGATGCTCTCATTGCCGACACCAATCCGCGCCGGGATATATACCGTAGGCTTTTCCATGAGATCGAGGACCCTTACGCGCTCTATCTGGCCGTCATCCTTCACGACACCGGACGTGCCGAGAACGTGCGTGAGCACATAGACGGCTCTGCCATGCTTGCCGCGCGGATGTGCAATCGCCTGCAGATTCAGGGAGCGCGCCGCACTCTGATCATGTACTTGGTGGACAATCACCTCTCGTTCTGGCGCACCGCCACCACCCGCAATCTCGATGATCCAGAAGTAATCGCCGAGTTCGCAAACATTGTGAAAACGCGTTCAAATCTCGACGCGCTGTTTCTTTTCACATTCGCTGATTCTAACGGAACAGCACCCGACTCGTGGAATGGCTGGAAGGAAAGCCTGATGGTCCAACTCCATTCCGCCACCCGCAGTTTCCTCAAAAACGGACGTGAGAAATACTCGCAACAACTCGACTCGGATCGCCTCGCATTGCGTGACGAGGTTCTCGCCATCATGCGTGAGGATTACCACCCCGATGTTATGGAGCACTTCGAGCGCATGCCCGCACCGGCGTTTCACTTCCGTCTCGCGGCCCATATTGTCACGCAAGTGCGCACTGTCCGGCATTTCCTAAAGCGCGAGGCGGATACCGAGGATTCCTTCGCCTTTTGCATCAAATGGATAGACCTCACAGACAAGGGTTACACCGAGTTGGTACTAGCCACCCGTGATAGGCCCTTATTGTTGGAAAAAATCTGCTGCGCCCTTGCCTCGGAACAAATCAATATCCTTTCGGCCGATTTATTCACCCGCACAGACGGCATCGTGGTAAATATCTTTCGCGTGTGTACTACCAACTTTGAACCAGTCTCAGCCACTTCTACACGCAAGCGTTTTCTGGAAACCTTCGAGACAATACTCGCTGCTGCTGATTATGAACCAGAACGCTATCTGAAACGCCGTGTCAATTTCCTCAAGCCGCGGACCGATCAAGGCATCCCTGTTCCCGTGCAGGCATACGTCACTAACGAACTGCATCCCACCTGCACAACAGTGGAAATCCAGGCACTCGATCGCATCGGCTTGCTGCACGACCTTTTCCACACCGTTAACCACTACGGCCTGAACACCGCACACGCACGGATCTGCACTGAGAAAGGCGTGGCCATGGACACTCTCTACATCACCACGTCCGATGGAATGAAAGTGGAGGACCCTGAAATCCTGCTAAAACTCGAGAACCGTTTCACTGAACTGATTTCACGCCCGGATACTCAGGAGTGAGCCCCTTGTGCCTAAGTGGAAAGAACCATAATTATGCTAAATCATATCAATGAAATCGCCGACCTCGACGACCAGAGTCTGGATCAAGTGATCGTCAATTTAAAGAAGCACCTCAAGCTCTGCTTGATCTGCTGTGTGCCGATCGTGACAGGCATTGTCATCATCCCGTTTGGCAGTGCGGGAGTCTTGGAATACATCATTGTCTCGCTGCTAACCCTGATGTTGGGAATGTTTTTCGGATATCTCGCCAGCAACATCCGCATGGCCAAGTATGAGAAATGGAGACGCGCCAATGTCGGCCAACCTAACAGCGATATTCTCCAATCCAACGCTTTTGTCCGGTGACCTCGACAGGGATGAAACCGGAAGTCCGATATCTCCCCGATGCGGATGTCGATGATGCTCTGGACCAGGAAATCCGCAGTCTATTCACCACATGTTTTACTGGTCCGCAGGATTGGGTTTTCAAGGAGCGGCGCTATTACAAGGATCCCTACCCTCACCGATGGGTGATTCGGGACGCGTATGGAGCCATGGTGGCGCATGTGGGAGTGCACGATAGGGAAGTCTTGGCTGACGGCAGTAGCTTTCGGATCGGAGGCATGGGGGAAGTCTGCGTACATCCCCACCACCAAGGCCGGGGATATGTTCGGGCCATGCTACTACAGATTCACGATGCCTTGACCCTATGGGGTTTTGATTTTGCGCTGCTGTTTGGCGATCCAAACGTCTACGGATCCAGCGGCTATCTTGTTGTGCACAATCTTTTACATGGTGAGGGTCCGCCGGAGGCTCGCGTGCCCATCACCGCTATGGTCAAGGAACTTTCAGGGAAGTCCTGGCCCACTACGAAGGTATATCTGCCCGGACAGGTATTCTAAAAACCGGCCAGCGAACATCCTCGACCGAGGAATAACGCCGCCCTCCCGGTTTCGCCTTCTGACATCTGCGTCCACCATTCGTCGCATATGTTAGATTAATATCTGTCAGATTCTGCCCATAATTCCCATGCCTCTCATAATTCCCATACTTAACATCCGCGTTCATCGTCAGTCATCACTTCCTCACCCAACTCCTCAGCGACCCCTCTGCGCCCTTCGCGTAAGCCCTCTTCAACCCTCAACCCTCTTCCTCAGTGCCCTCAATAACCCAGTTCTCTCAGTGGTAAAATTCTTCCACCCAAAACTCCTCTTCCTTTGCGGCTCTGCGCCTTTGCGCGAGAAACTTTTCTTCCCATCAGAAATCAAAAATCGTCAATCAATCCTCTTCAACCCCGCAACACTCTTCCTCAGTGCCCTCAGTTCCCTCAGTGGTAAAATCTTCAACCCAAATCCCATCTTCCTCAGCGACCCCTCTGCGGTTTTGCGGTTAATCACCTCTTCTGATTCTTCTCAGTGATTCAGTGGTTCCCTTGTGATGCGGCCATTGCACGCTCGTTCCCATCTGGCCCGCCCCTTGGTTCCGGCTTCGCCAACTCAGGCGAGGGAGGCAAAACGCAAACCCAAGAATGGTGCCTTTCCGGATTTCAGGAATCCGCATGGATTGTCCCCCTTAGCTTGACGGAGCCCCCCATGTGGGCTAGGTCTCTCGGGAAATGATCCACTGGAGTCTGAAATTTATTGTTGCCGCCATAGTTTGCGCCTCTACCGCACACGCCCAAATCGCTGCATCCCTAAGAATTGACAAGGATCAGCACTTGGCCGGTGAACAGGTAATCGCCATTGTAACCATCACCAATCACGCGGGCAAGGAGCTCATGTTCTGCAGCGACGGCCGTAACCAATGGCTGGATTTCATCATCCGCAACGGCCGAGGAACTGTGGTAAACCCGAGAGGACACGCTATTTTCGGCGCACTGAAAATCAGTCCCGGCCAGACTTTGGCCCGGGAGGTGGATCTCGGGCAACATTTCCAACTCAGCGAGCCGGGGAATTTTACGGTCACAGCAGTAATTCATTCCCCGGGCGATGCCACGGATGGAACCTCCACGAATCGGGTGTTCTTTAACCAAAGTGGGGGAATGGCCTACTGGACACAAAAAGTCGGCATCCCGGGAAGCTCCAACCATACCCGGGAATTCCGGGTTCTTAATTTCTCGGGTGACTCCAAAACCCAAATTTATGCTCAGATCAAGGACGACAACTCCGGCCAACTCGTAAAAACCTTTGTGCTCGGGGATATTCTCTTGCTCCGGAAGCCCCTTGCCACTGTTGACCGCCAGCAACGCTTGCATGTCATGTTCTTGTCCACTCCCTCCATGTGGGTCCATTGCGTGATCGATACCGATGGCAGGCTCGTTTCCAGAGAAATTCACCAGCGCACTGGCCAAGGCGATCCGCTGCTCCTCACTTCCCATGACGGCACAGTGCAGGTCGCAAACAGCGTCCCTTATGATCTTAAAGCCGCCAATGAGGAACGCGCGAAGGCACACAAGGCTTCAGACCGCCCAGTAGGCACATACTAATTTTAATCCTTAATAAAAATATTTGAAAGATTTCGCTTTACAATTTCAAAAAAATATTAATATTTCTTAATTGTTTTATTTCACTTACTATTTCCCATGAAAACGATCCTACGCATTCTTGTTCTGACAGCAGCCTGCGCCTTTGGCTCAGCAGCACACGCTGTCAATTTCCAGACCGTGGTGATTGATCCCGGTCACGGCGGTCACGACAATGGCGGCCAATGGGGCAAGGTGTATGAAAAACACCTGGCTCTCGATACGGCTACGCGCTTGGAGTCGCGTCTCAAGAACATGGGTTACCGGACGGTAATGACCCGAAACAGTGATTACTTCATCACCCTGCCGCAGCGTGTCGCCATTGGCAACAGCTACAAGAACGCGATTTTCGTCTGCATCCACTACAATTACACATGGAAGCAGGATGTGAACGGCACGGAAACCTACTATTACAGCGCTCCCGGGCAGCAACTCGCCCAATGTGTTCAAGGCTGTTTGGTTCGCCAAACCCACACCCAAGACCGCAGCGCAAAGTTTGCTAGGTTTTATGTGCTGAGGAATTCCAGCCTGCCCGCGATTCTCGTGGAGGGCGGCTTTGTCAGCAATCCAGACGAGCGGAACAACATGAAATCTGCCTGGTTCCGTGAGGCGATCGCCAAGGGTGTTTCTGAAGGCATCGAACATTATCGCCACACCTATTGAACTCAGCAGATTTTTCATCTGTCATGATTTCCTGATTCGTTTATGCTGTCAGCATGGCAGCTGTGACTCTTTCCGGAATGCGGGCCGCCGAACAGACCGCCTTGGCATGCGGATGGACGGAGGAGCAGTTGCTGGATTTGGCAGGCACTCGTCTGGGCGGGGCAATCGCACGTTTTTTCCCGCAGTCGGGCACGGTCGTCGCATACCTCGGCAAGGGTCACAATGCAGGCGATGCTCTGGTGGCTTTGAAAATCCTGCGCGATCAGTTCGGTTGGCAGGTTTTTATGAGAGCGGCATTCCCCCTTGGGGATTGCGCACCTCTGACCTGTAAAAAGTGGCATGAGTTGGGCGCGCCATCCCCGCTCGGGGGGCCGCCGGCATGGCGAGATCTCACGCGACCTCTTGTTTTATTAGATGGGCTACTCGGCATCGGTGCTACAGGTGCGCTACGCCAGCCATTGTCAGGAATGGCAGAGGAAATGGAATGGCTGCGGCAAAATGCTGGCGCACGTGTCGCTGCGGTGGATCTACCATCGGGGATTGATGCGGATAGTGGCGTATACACACCCGGAACGGTCATTGCGGACATCACATTCATGATAGGCCTGGCAAAACGCGGACTTCTAACTGCACATGCCGCTAATGCCACTGGTGCGCTTGCCCTGGTGGAGGTGGAGCCACTCGCCCTGCCATACGCAGGTGATATCGATCTGATCTCGCCGCAAACCATGACATTTTCTAAATCCCCGCGGCCTTTTGATTTCCACAAGGGCATGGCTGGCCGCGTATCCTTGTTAGCTGGATCGGATACCTATACTGGTGCCGCGGTTCTGGCGGCCACCGGCGCACTGCGCGGCGGCACCGGTCTCATCACCCTGCATGTGCCGCAGAGCGCCGCCGCTGCCATCGCCTCCAGATGCCCCCCGGAAGTGATGGTCCGTGGCTATTCCTCCATCGCTGAATTGCGGGATTTCAGTGCTGACACATGGGTGCTTGGGCCGGGCATTGGGGAACTGGATACGAAAGAAAGTAATATATTGTTAGATATTCTAGTGCATCTTCCGGTACCCGCAGTGATCGATGCGGATGCCTTGAATCTCATTGCCAGATCTGGAAGCATCGGGATCCTGAGTAAACAGCATATCATTACGCCGCATCCTGGCGAGTTCCAGCGCCTGGCCCCGGACCTAGCCTCGTTGCCGCGTGAAAAAGCCGCACGGACTTTTGCTGACCGCATCCCTGCCACGCTTTTGCTCAAAGGCTGCAGGACACTCGTTACTCGTTCCGGGCACCCTCTCTGGTGCAATGCCACCGGCTCGCCCGGCATGGCTACCGGCGGTCAGGGGGATCTGTTATCGGGAGTCATCGGTGCCTGCCTGGCCGTAGGACATGACCCACTGGAAGCCGCTGCATTTTCAGCCTGGCTTTGCGGTCGCGCCGCCGAGATTGCACTTGGCAGGCCCGGCTTATCAGAAGAATCGCTCACTCCATCCGATGTTGCTCTCCACTTGGGAGCTGCCTGCCTTGATTGGAAAAACTCCACAAGATAAAGGCCGCGCACTGAAGGGCTCGATCCACCCGATTCTTCCATCCGCGCTAACGCAGCCATATTGTTCGGAGACCCGCGTTCACGCGGTCTCTCATCTCTTCAAACCCAAAATCCCATCTTCCTCCAGTGGTAATTCTTCCACCCAAAACTCCTCTTCCTTTGCGGCTCTGCGCCTTTGCACGAGAAACTTCTTCCCATCAGAAATCAAAAATCGTCAATCATCAGTCAATCCTCTTCAACCCCTCAACCCTCTTCCACCCAAATCCCATCTTCCTCAGCGCCCTTTGCGCATCCTTCGCGCCCTCCGCGTAAGCCTCTTCCTCTTCCCCCAATAACAAATAACTTTTAACAGATAACCTCTCTCTTCCTCCGCGCCTCCGCATCTCCGCGTTTAAATCACCTCACCTCTTCAACCCTCTTCCTCAGTGTCCTCAGTAACTCAGTTCCCTCAGTGGTAAAATCTTCCACCCAAAACTCCTCTTCCTTTGCGGCTCTGCGCCTTTGCGCGAGAAACTTTTCTTCCCATCAGAAATCAAAAATCGTCAATCATCAGTCATCAATCAATCCTCTTCAACCCCGCAACACTCTTCCACCCAAAATCTCATCCACCTTGCGCCCTTTGCGCATCCTTCGCGCCGTCCTCGTAAGCCCTCTTTCCTATACATGATAAAGGCCGCTGTTCCCTGATAGGAAACCAGCGGCCTTTGAAAAACTTAGAATCGATCAATTTACTGCCACAGCCGAGCTACCGGTTTCGCCAGTGCGAATACGAATCGCCTGCTCAATATTGGAGATGAAAACCTTGCCATCGCCGATCTTCCCAGTGTTTGCACTCTTAACGATCACTGCGGCAACGTTGTCGGCCTGGGCATCGTCCACCACGATCTCTATCTTCACTTTCGGAAGGAAATCCACGGTGTATTCAGAGCCACGGTAAATCTCGGTGTGGCCTTTCTGACGTCCGAAACCTTTGACCTCTGTAACAGTCATGCCTTGCACACCCACCTCCGCGAGCGCTTCTTTGACTTCTTCCAGTTTGAATGGTTTGATGATCGCTTCGATTTTTTTCATGGTTCTGGTGGATATGTTGAAAACTAAGAAAGCAACGACCGTGCCAACTTAGGCGGGATGGCCGATTATTTTCCGCACCCAACCTAGCCGCTCTTCGTGCTTATGGCTAGTGGAAAAATAGCTCCATGCCATCCGAATCGCGAAAAACCAGCCACTTCCCTTTGCCCTGAACCCGCCGAAGGGTGTGCCCCCTCTTCCTCCACCCTTCCGCGTTGAATCACCGCTTCAAACCCAAAATCTCATCTCCTCCGCGCCCTCTCCGCTTCGCGTTGAATCACTTTCCTCTTCCACCCCAAAAAACTCTTCCTCCGCGCCTCCGCGATTGATCCCGCCCTCCGGCGGTCCCCCTGCGGGGCTTTCGCTGCTCAAGTCTATCTCGTTCCACTCGGTTCCGCGTTGAAAACCCTCTTCAACCCAAATCCCATCTTCCTCCGCGCCTCCGCGTTTAGACTGTTTGCCAAAAGTATGTGCGCCTATTTGGGCGCTTCCTGACTAGAACGTTTGCCAAAATTCAACTTTTTCCCGCACGGACTTTTGGCAAACGGTCTAAATCACCTCTCCCTCAGTGCCCTCAGTGGTAAAATTCTTCCACCCAAAACTCCTCTTCCTTTGCGGCTCTGCGCCTTTGCGCGAGAAACTTTTCTTCCCATCAGAAATCAAAAATCGTCAATCATCAGTCATCAGTCATCAATCAATCCTCTTCAACCCCGCAACACTCTTCCTCAGTGCCCTCAGTAACTCAGTTCCCTCAGTGGTAAAATTCTTCCACCCCCAAAAAAACTCTTCCTCCGCGTCTCCGCGCCTCCGCGTTGAAAACCCTCTTCAACCCAAATCCCATCTTCCTCCGCGCCCCTCTGCGACCTTCGCGGCTTTGCGGTTAATCCCCCTCAATCCGCCTTCGATTTCAGAAGATCCCGGATCTCAGTAAGAAGCTTCTCCTGGGCTGTCGGCTCAGTGGGGGCCGCCGGAGCGACCGGTTTGCTCGCCAGAGCCTTGGCCTTGTTGATCGCTTTGACCACCAAGAACATGGCGAACGCCACAATCAGGAAGTTCAGGCACATCGTGATGAAATTCCCATAAGCGAACACCGCGCCCTGCTTCTTTGCCTCCAGCAGGTTCGTGGCCGTCACCTTCTCGGAAAGCGCTATGAACAGGTTGCTGAAATCCGCCCCTCCCAGTAGCTTGCCCACCAGCGGCATGACCAAGTCCTCAATGAACGAGGCAGATAGCTTGGTGAACGCAGCGCCCATGACAAAGGCTACCGACATATCGATCAGATTTCCCTTCAGTGCGAATTCCTTGAACTCCTTGAACATATTTTCGGGATGGTTCGTTTGGAGTTAGTCCATTACAACTCTGGGCAATTCCTGTCAAGCATACTGCCTCACATAGTCGTCGGCGCATCATGGTTGCCGCCGTTGCTCCTGCTGCTCTAGCTCTTTCCGCTGTTGCTCCCGCTGCTCTAGCTCTTGCCGTTGTTGCTCCTGCTCCCGCTGCTCTTCTTCCTCTTCTTCTTTCTCCAGCCGGTGCCGTTCACAGGTATCGGCTATGAAGCGCATGAACACCTCGTCATCGTCCTCTTCCACTGGGAGGTGTGCGTCTTTGATGGTGATGAGCTCACGATTCGGTTCTATTTCCACCTTTTCACGCCACAGATCGGGCCTGCGGTTTTTCAGCCAGAAGATGCAGGCTTGCGTGTCCGGCGGGTAATGTTTCACGTATTCCTCGCGGTCGGTGATGATGCCCTTGTGAGTCACGAACTTCGTGGCCACATGAGAATATCCGCAGGCCCGCCGATAGAGACTGTCCGCGACATTGGCATCCGCATGCATTTTGCCGTTCTTTACGGACTCCATGAAATCAGGGTATGCGTGCTTCCAACGGTTCAAGGTGGCCACCGATACATCGAAGAAACCCGCGATTTCCTGGTCAGTCACCCCCAGTCGGTACAGTTTCACCGCCTGCTCTGCGTATTCGCCACGATATGATGACGGACGGCCCATGCCCGAATGTCCGTCTTTTTCGACTTCTTCGGCTATCCCGTCTTTTTCGTATGTTCCACCTGTTCTTGAAGAGTTCTGTTTGCTCATGAACATATTTCGGTAGAAAGAATTTCCACCTTCAAGAAAAAAGACCAAAGCGGATTTATTTTACTAAAAGAATTGAATATACATTGATAATCAACGCATTACAGCTTTTACTGAGGCATAGGCCATCAAGGCATTAAATGCGTGTTGAATTTGCATTTTTCCCTGCATCTATAAGGGTTGACTGAAGAAATTACCCCCTACATGGACGCTCATAAGTCGGGGCCCACTGGCTTAGATTGGAAGCACACAGATTCTGGTGAAAATGCCGGGCCTTATGAATGCCCTCCCAAGTGCCCGCACAAATCGTCAACCAGAGGTGTTGAATAAAATGAACGCGTCAAAGCCGGGTCCGCCTGCTGCATTCCGATCCAGCCCTGCATTTACCTCCCGTTCCCGATACAAAACCCGATTATCAGGAGAAATTGATTTTCCGCCTCAAGGAATTTGTGGTAGCCAAAACGCCGTGCAATTACTCCCCAGACTACTCATCCCCGTTCTGGTCGCCTTGGCCTGTTCGCAATGCGTGCTGGTCGGCCCTCCAGGCGGCGGGCATGTTCATTTTGATACATCCCCGGTGGCTTCCCGCCCCCCCGGATCGGTGCCTATGTCCCAGATGTATCGGGAGGTGAACCTGAAGGCGGATATGGTCAAGCGCGGCACCCACGGGCGCAAGGTGTACCGGCCAATGAACCCGCAATACATCACCATCCACGCCACCGAAAACCCATCCGCGAATGCAGCACAACACGCACTGGCTCTGAAAAACGGCGCTCTGCGTTCTCCTAAGCACCCCCACGGCGGCAACCGCATCGGCTACCTGATCTGGCATTTCACGGTGGACGATCACCAGGCCATCCAGCACATGCCAATAGGCGAACAGGGCGAACATGCGGATTTCGATGGCCCGGGCAACCGCCTCTCGATCGGTATTGAGATGTGCGAGAACCGCGGGAGCAACCTGCGGACCACCATCGAGCGCACGGCGAAGCTAACTGCCATCCTGATGAAGAAGAACCACATCCCGCTGTGCAACGTGGTGCCGCACTACCACTGGCCACGCCATGGGAAACACCCGCCCAACAAAAATTGCCCACACTTTCTATTAGATAACGGCCGCCCCGGAGCGAAATGGCGCTGGTTCTTGGGTCGTGTGAACGATTATTACCAGCAACTGGAATGATCTTAGGCCCTACGAAGAATTTCGGCAGTCCGGGCAACCGGGATGTTACGCTGGATCCGGGCATGCACTACGTCTGCCAGCGCTGCTGCGCGTGCTGCAAGTGGCCAGGCGACGTGCGGATTGAGGAGGCTGAGATCGCCCCCATTGCCAGTTTTCTAGGCATGAGCGAGGAGGACTTTATCCGCCAATACACCCGCCTGCGATCGAACCGCCAGGGGCTCTCGCTGATCGAACGGGAAAACCATGAGTGCATCATGCTGGAGGGCGACTCCTGCCGGATTCACCAGGTGAAACCCGCGCAGTGTGTGGGTTTCCCCAACCTATGGAACTTTCCCGGCTGGCGGCAGGTTTGTAAGGCAGTTCCCGTCCCTGAAAAAACCGTGGAAGACGCAGGCACACCAGACCAACACAACAACACCTCCCGGCCATGATTTTTTTCGAACAAACCGGTTGTCCGCTACGTTTCATACGGGTACTCTCGCGCGCGATTCCGCCGGTGTCGGGCACCGACCTCCAGGGGGGATAACTGTTTGAAGAATGCTTCGATTGCTCCAACATGAAAATGTCAGACGGTGGCTGGCCGTCATTCCGCGGTTCGCCTGGCTGGTGGTGCTTGTCATCGCCCTTGCGGCCTTGCAAAAGGAGTGGGGCGGCTTCCACCTCACGGACCTTAACGCAGCCCTGCGCAGGATAGGCCCATACCACCTCATCATCTCACTGCTGCTCACAGCCATGAGCCTGCTCTGCAACGCCTCGCTGGATCTGGTGGGCCTGCACTGGCTAAAGAGGGACCTACCGAATGCCAAGGTCCTCGGGACCGCGTTGATCGCCGGTTCCTTCAGCATGAACGGTGGCGGCACCATCTTGGGCGGCGGCACCATACGCCTGCGTCTCTACGGGCAATACGGAATGGATGGTGCTGAAATCGCCAAACTTACAGGTTTTTTACTGATTGCCGGATGGCTTGGCCATGCATTTTTGGCAGGTATCCTGTTGTGTTGGGCACCCTTGGACCTGCCATGGCTATCCGCCTCACTGGGCCGCACTGTCGGGGTATTGCTGGTGGTTTCTTGCGCAACGCTTACTGTAATCTCGGGCACCGGGTTCCGGGGAAAACCCATCCCCTTCCTGCCCCCGAGGAAAATCCTACTGATGGCCTTGGTGGTGTCCACGCTCGACTGGTTGTTCGCAGGCCTAGCGCTGAGGGTGTTCCTGCCGCAGGCGATTGATACACCCGGGTTTCTGACCGCTACCGCCGTAGGACAGGCCTTAGGGGCCGCGAGCCACGTGCCGGGTGGCGTGGGCGTCGTGGAGCTTTCCATCAGCAAGCTGGCCAATGGACTCGCCTCCCCATCCATCATGGCGGGTGCACTACTCACCTACCGCCTGATTTATTATCTGGTCCCATTTCTCATCGCTGTAGCGGCTGTAAGCTCGCGCGAAATTTGGAACAACCGGCATTGGGCGAAAATCACCGTGAACAGCACAGCCCGTGCATGGTCCGCCATCGCACCACGTCTCGCTGGCATGAGCGCATTGGCGGGCGGCTTCGTGCTAATGCTTTCAGCTAACACCCCAATGGATTCGCACCGCCGGGAGATTCTCCAAGAATTCATTCCCTTGCCCTTTGTGGAGGCCTCACATTTTCTTTCCAGCATCGCGGGAACGATCATGATCATCGTGGCGAATGGATTGTTGCGCCGCGTGCGGGTGGCATGGTGGATCGCGGTGCTAATGGCCAGTGGTGGTGTAATATTTTCCCTGCTCAAAGGTTTTGATTGGGAGGAGGCCATCGTGCTGTGCGTGTTCCTCGGTGCGCTGTTGCCGTTCCAATCGAAATTCCACCGCCACGCAGGCATATGGACCCGCCGTTTCACCCCGCAGTGGTGGGGGTTGATTCTTTCCATCGTCGGTCTGGCGGTCTGGTTTGGTTTTTACACCAGCCGTCACGTAGGCTACGAATCTGAACTGTGGTGGCAGTATTCATTCGATAACGATGCAGCCCGCCTCCTGCGTGGGCTCGCAGGCAGTGCAATGATCCTGCTGTTTGTGGCCCTAACGCAATGGCTGCGCCCCGCGCCACCACGCGCTCGCACGCCACTGCCCGAAATTGGGAAAATCACCGCGATGGTGGAGCAGAATTCCCGATGTAACAGCGCGCTCGCACTGGTGGGAGACAAACAATTCCTCTTCAACTTTGATCAGAGCGCATTCCTGATGTTCCGGGACCAGGGCCGGACGCGCATCGCACTGGCTGATCCCGTGGGCGATGAGGAGAAATACGAGGGGCTGTACTGGAGATTTGCAGAACAAGCCCAGGACGAGGGCATGCGGGTTGCTTTCTATCAGGTTCCTTCATCAATGATTCCAACCTGTGTGGAGATGGGCATGCGGGTTTTCAAGCTTGGGGAAGAGGCGATGATCCCGTTAAAAACCTTCGACCTGGCATCATCCGAACTGAAAAAATTCCGTAAGGTGATGAACCGCATGGAGCGCGAGAACTGGCGCTTTGAAATCTGGCAACCCGCGGAAGTGATCGCTCGCCTTGCAGAACTCCGCACGGTTTCCGACGCTTGGCTAGACCACCACTCGGCGCGTGAGAAGGGTTTCTCGCTGGGAAGTTTTGAGGATGATTACATACGCCGACTCCCTGCGGCCGTCATCGTCGTGAACGACAAGGTTGTTGCCTTTGGCAACATCTGGCCGGGTAATGGCAAGGACGAACTCTCCACCGACCTGATGCGCCACATACCAGACGCACCTAACGGAGTGATGGACTGCTTGTTCATCAACCTCATGTTGTGGGGAAAACAACAGGGGTACCAATGGTTCGATCTTGGCATGGCCCCCTTGTCAGGACTCGCCGCGCGCGAGTTCACGCCACTGTGGAACCGGATCGGCGGATTGATTTACGACCGCGGCGAGGCGTTTTATAACTTCAACGGGCTGCGGGCATGGAAGAGCAAGTTCCAGCCGATATGGCAGCCGCGCTACCTGGCCATCCAGAAGTCATGGGACCTACCCGCCGTTATTCTCGACATCACAACCCTGATAGGCAAATCCTCCATCCTCTCTGGAAAATCCGCTCCTGACGTAGAAACCCCTCTACCCACTGCCCCCCCCGCAACCACGACTTCACTATGACTTTCCAGAAACGGGCCGTTCTCCGGCACCTCCTTCTTGTCATTCAGATTCTGCTACTCATCCCTATCGGATGGTTCATCTATCATGTGCTTCTGCCTCGTGGGTTTTCTAGCAGAATAGCAGAACCCCTGCCTATACAACTCTCCACCGGACCCTTCAAGGTCCTCTATTACGCGGCCAAACATCCCAAGGGCATAATCATTATCGCCACAGGAGACGGAGGTTGGTCCAACCAGTGGGAGGAACCCACCGCCCTCCACGCTTCCGCAGCCGGATTCGCCGTTGGTGGCTGGGATTGCCGCAGATTTGCCGATACCCGGACTTTTAACCAAGCCCAACTCAGCGAGGCGTTCAACGCCGCGATCAAAGCTGTTCGAAATCGCTCCGGCCTCGCCAGCGACTGCCCTGTCTGGTTCACCGGATGGTCTACCGGCGCGGAATGGTCCGTGGCAGCAGCAGCCAGCCCAGACCGCGATAAGAATCTCATCGGCATCCTGGCCGCCGCTCCCGGGGATCGCAGCCGCTATGGAATCAATTCCAGTGATTTGTTAGGATTGCCTTCCACAGGCCCTGGCTCGTTCGCCCTTGCCGATTTGGCCCCCGCCTTGCATGGCGTGCATATCGTACAGTTCTCTGCAGGGATGGACCCCTTGGACGATGTCAAATGGCTCGATTCACTCGGTCCCCGTACGCCTCACAAGCTCGTCCAGATCCCCGATGTGCCGCATGACATGGGCGGTGCGGGACCACGTTTCCTTTCGGAATTCGACATGGCCATCCAATGGATGTTCGACAATCCAGTCCTTGGAAAAACGCAATGAGCGACCTTGCCAGCCCCGACCAAGAGCATAAGCTCGCCGTGTGAACGATTCCTACCCCGTTTCCCCGCCACGCGCATGGGCGGAGATCAATCTCTCCTCACTGAAACACAACCTCGCTGTCGCCAGAGAACTAGCCCGGAGTGAACTTATGGCGGTGGTAAAAGCAGGGGCCTACGGTCACGGACTCGAGGAAATAGCCAAAGCCCTTGCCACTGAAAATCTGGTATTTTTCGGTGTGGCCAACGTTGGCGAGGCGCGCCGGATTTCCAATGCCGGGGTGCATACACGCATCTATCTGCTAGGTTCCACCTGTGAGAATGAACGCGCGGAAATCGTCGCGCGGAATTGGACACCCTGTCTTTCCACACTGGATGAGGCGCGGCAATTCGACAGTCTCGCGGCTGCCGCAGGCAGACACCTTAAGGTCCACTTGGCTGTGGACACGGGCATGGGACGCGGTGGATTTCTGTTGGATGATCTGGTGCAGGCCATGCCCTCACTAGAGAGGTTGGCCCATCTGGAGATTGAGGGTATAGGCTCGCACCTGCCATCTGCGGATGAGGATAGGGAGTTTACTCTCTCTCAAATCGCACGCTACCGCAGCATCATCGACGAACTTGGCGGACCGCAGCGCTTCAAGTGGCGGCACTTGCTTAACAGCGCCGGACTTATGGATTACGACCAGGGCGTGTGCAACCTCGCACGTCCCGGGCTGATGCTTTACGGCATATCACCCCTAGCGGATCAGCAGCATAGGTTGAAAACAGTGATGACTCTAAAGTCCCGCGTGACACTAGTGCGCACCCTTCCTGCTGGTCATGGCGTTTCTTATGGCAGGCAGTTCGTCACTACTAAACCCACGCGGGTAGCCACAGTGGGGATCGGATATGGCGATGGCTACCCACGCCACGTGTCAGGAAAGGGTGCCGAAGTCTGGGCGGGCGGACAGCGCTGCCCCATCCTCGGCCGGGTCACCATGGACCAGATCATGATTGATGTGACTGCCGCACCGGAAGTCAAGGAAGGGGATGAGGTAGAAATGTTTGGCGCTAACATACCCGCGACAGAAGTGGCAGAAAAGGCGGGCACTATCGTGTGGGAAGTATTCACAGGCATCACACCCAGAGTCCTGCGCTGTTATCTCTCTTGATCCAACCACATTATGAACTGGAAACCCTACACCTGCCTGCTGATCCTCGTGGGCCTACCCGCTCTCGCAGCAGTGCCGCCAGGCTACAATGACGATGAGTCAAAGATGCAACCCTACTCGCTGCCGGACCCGCTCGTCTGTGCAGATGGCACCAAAGTCACCGACGCCACCACGTGGCGTGAGAAGCGTCGTCCTGAATTGTTGAAATTGTTCGAAAATGAAGTCTTTGGACGCACTCCAATCGGACGACCAGCCACAATGAAATCTGTTCTGGTTTCGGAAAAGAAAGATGCTCGGGGCGGCAAATCCCTACGCCGCGAGATCGACGTGCTTTTTTTCGGCAAGGCAGACGGTCCCAGAATGCGTATGCTAATTTACACCCCAGCAGCGGCAACCAAACCTGTGCCCGTTATACTGGGACTCAACTTCCGCGGCAACCATACCGTCACCGACGAGAAGGACATAACACTAACCGAAAGTTGGGTGCCCAACGACGAGGCGGCCGGCATCAGCAACCATAAGGCAAGCGAGGCCACGCGCGGATGTGAGAAAGAGCAATGGCAGATCGATTACGCGCTGGATCACGGCTACGGTGTCGCTACTGCGTATTATGGTGACATCGATCCGGACTATGACGACGGATTCAAGAACGGCGTGCACGCGGTGACAGGCGTGCCGAAGGACGGCGAGTGGGGTAGCATAGGCACTTGGTCATGGGCATTGAGCCGGGCAATGGACACTTTGGAAACCACGACGGGTATCGATCCAAAAAAAGTCATTGTCATGGGGCACTCACGCCTCGGAAAGACCGCGCTCTGGGCCGGCGCGCAGGACGAACGTTTCGCACTTATAATATCTAACGATTCTGGTCACGGCGGTGCAGCACTAAGTCGGCGTAAATTTGGCGAAACGGTCAAACGTCTCAACACAGTCTTCCCCCACTGGTTTGGCTACGGGTATAGAAAATGGAATGACCGCGAGAACGAGTGCCCTATCGACCAGCACGAACTCATCGCCCTCATCGCACCACGTCCTGTGCTCATCCATAGTGCCACGGATGACCAATGGGCCGATCCAAAAGGCGAGTTTCTCGGGGGCCTAGGCGCCGATCCTGCATACAGATTGTTAGGGACAGATGGGTTGGCCGCCACGGAATGGCCACACGCACAAAAACTCATTGATAGCCGGATTGGCTACTATCTGAGACCAGGCGAACACGGCGTGACACTGGAGGATTGGAAGTCCTATGTCGCTTTCGCTACCCGGCAACTGGCACAAAAGTAGTACGCTACCAAGAAGATTGGCAAAATGGCAGCCGAATACTGCCAAAACAACCCTCAGTCCACAAGGTCTAACCGCGCCCAAGATCCCGTCTCCTGAGATTCCATCAGCGCGGACATGGCCACCTGAGCGGCCAGTCCATCCTCAAATGACGCGTCAACAGTGGGATCAATTTCTCCCCGCAGACAGGCATCTACAAAACTGCGCATCATCAATCCGAGCGCGTGCGGTTGACCGTCTACCGCATCAGGCGGCAGCGGCAGATCCCGCCACTCAGACGCGGTGGGACTGGATACCTTGATAGTATCCTCCCCTCCCCGGTTAAGGGCGGCCTTAAGCGCTCCCTCCGTGCCCACAACTTCAAGGAAACCCGGCATTGCAAAAGGCGGAGTGACGCGGCTGAGGAAGAACTGGCCGCGTATTCCGTTTGAATGACGGAGCCATGCATTTGTTAGGTCGTCAGTTTCCACGGAAGCCATCACCCCGGTCACCCGGTCGGGAGCTTGACGCGGAATCACTTCGTTATAGCCAATCACCGAACTGATGGGACCGAGCACGTGACGATGAATATCAAACAAATGGACGCCCATATCGAAAAGCATTCCTGCCCCTGCAAACTCCTTCTTTTCACGCCAGCCCGTTGTCCACTCAGGCATCAGGCCGTCCCAGCGGTCAAATTGGATGCGAGCGAAAAATGGCATGCCTATATCCCCCGCCGCAATCCTCCGCCGTAAATCACGCACCCCATAATTATAACGGAACGTGAAGGCCACCTGATGAACCTTGCCGCTCTCCGCAGCCACGCGCGTCATTTCACGCGCCTCGGCCACAGTCATGGCGAGCGGCTTTTCACAAAACACATGCTTGCCCTGCCGCAATGCGTCAATTGCCTGCATGGCATGAGCCACGTTGGCGGTGACTATGGTCACAGCATCAATCTCCGGGTGGGCACATAGATCACGGTAATCATCCATCGCCCACCGGATACCAAAACGGTCGGCAAGCGCCCTTGCCGTACCCGGCCGCCTGCCACAAACGGCCACCACTTCGGCCGCCGGATGGCTCTGTATACCCGGGATATGGCAGGTCTCAGCAAATCCGCCGGTGCCGATAACGCCAACGCGAAGTTTTTTCGGGGAGGACATAAATGACTCGTTAGTTAGACTCCACCACTTAAATCGCTGGGAACGGAGTACCGGGGAGACTTATTGCATCCCTCACGGTCTGAAAGAAAAAAATCACATCCCCGGATTCAAGTTCGTGCTGCGGCTGAATCCTGCCACTCACAAGTTTCTTGACCAAGAGCATGATTCACTGTGAATTTACAGGTGTAGGCTATTGGCTCCGCAGGGATAGTCGTTACAAGAGGATTCCTGTTCCTCCCCCCTACTGCCATGACCTGCGTGACACACAGCTATCTGTAGTCAAATCCCGAACCTTGTTCCCATGCGCGTTCTCGTCACCGGCGGTGCCGGCTTCATCGCTTCCAATCTGGTCCGCCGCCTCGTCCGCTGCGGGCATGAAGTGTTGAATGTGGACAACCTCACATATGCCGGAAACCTCGCGTCTCTAGGCGCCGTCAAGGATGCGCCCAATCACCATTTCCTGCACGCGGACATCTGTGATGCCGCTGCCATGCGCACCGCCTTTGAGGAGTTTCGTCCGCATTGGGTCATGCACCTCGCGGCGGAATCTCACGTGGACCGGTCCATTGACGGCCCCGGGGTTTTCATCCAGACCAATATTATCGGAACCTACACACTGCTGGAAGCCAGCCTCCATTATTGGAGAAATCTTACACCCAGCGGCAATGTGGGAAATCTATCAATCATTGGTGACTCGAAATTGCCAGGGGCGCTTTCCCTCAGTGACATTCCTCCCACACAAGAATCATTCCGGTTTCTCCACGTGTCCACCGACGAGGTGTATGGAAGCCTCGGCGAGCGCGACCTCTTCACGGAGACAAGCGCTTATACCCCCCACTCTCCTTATGCAGCCAGCAAGGCGTCCTCCGACCATCTCGCCCGCGCATGGTGCGACACTTACGAACTGCCCGTCATCGTGACCAATTGCTCCAATAATTACGGTCCTTTCCAGTTTCCAGAAAAACTTATCCCGCTAGTGATCCTGAAAGCCCTGCGCGGCGACCCCATCCCCGTGTATGGCACGGGTGAAAACATCCGGGACTGGCTCTATGTGGAAGACCACGCAGCGGCACTCCAATTAGTGATAGAAAAGGGAACTCCCGGAGAAACTTACAACATTGGTGCCAACTGCGAAATACGCAATATCGATCTTGTCCGCCTCCTTTGCAGCATCCTAGACGAAGAACAGCCTCGTCCCGACGGAGTTTCCTACAACAGCCAAATCAGCTTCGTCTCCGATCGCCCGGGGCATGACTTCCGCTACGCTATCGACTCCTCCAAAATCCAACGCGAGCTAAGCTGGCATCCCGAACAGGATCACCAATCCGGCTTCAAAAAAACTGTCCGCTGGTACCTGGATAACGAAACGTGGTGGCAGAATATCCTGAGCGGCGACTACCGCATGCAACGCATGGGAATAGGCGAAAATGAGAAGCAAGTGATTTAGACCTCATGCCTGCCAGCATGGTAAAAACTGGTATCAGAGAGCAAATTCCCCCTCTTTGCCGACTAATATGACGGCATGTAAACTACGCAACCGGAGTGAAGTAAGAGTTCAATGAGTTGGTAGATATCGGGATTTACACATATTACATACGGGAATTATTTATCTTATATTCCGAGATACCTAGTAAACGACCCCCACTGATACTCTTTGGTATCCTTTTGTGGGTGTTTTCTAGGTAATTTCATGAATAAAGGATATACTTCTCGACATTTCCGGATATGTGGTATTGATCGATCCGTAATGTAGCCCGACGTGGCTAGACCCCAACCTCAAGGAGGTCAGCATCACCTACGGCGTCACAACGCCTCGCTGCCCCCGCCCCTCTCCTGACCGCCAACCCAAAACAACAACCAGAATAAAAATAAATATGAAAACAAACACATACTACACCCCATCCAGAACGTTACCACAAATCAGCACTCTATTACTCGCGATCCTCGGAGCGGTCGGTTCAGCCCAAGCAGTGACCTCCGCAAACCTGCTGGGAGACCCGGGCTTCAATTCCCACCCACTGCTAGGCTTTAGTACGGTGTTGAGCGACTTCACTGGCCAACAGAACAATTGGGGATCCGAAAATGGGACCCTTGTTGCAGGCACATCATATGACTATGTCACGGCGTTTGGTACGAGCATGCTCAGCATGACCGATGCCGGAGGGTCAGCGACCCAAACCGTGCAGGTCGTCGACCTGACATCCTATGCCGCACAGATTAACACCGGCACTGCGACGTTTGACCTACAAGCCTTGTTCACGCAGGGCACCAGCAACCCAGCCCTTAAGGGATTCAGCGGTGCCGACGCCGGAGTGGTAGCTAGTTTCTTCACGTCAAACAGCTTTTCTAATCCCAACACCCCTGCATCTTTGAGTACGAGCATGATTCTCGATGAAGACCCAAGCACCTGGCAGCCAGTTTCACTTACCGGCTCGATCCCTGTTGGAACGACCTGGATTGCCGTGCAGGTGCTTTACGGTAACACTTCGCTCGGGGGACATGCCGGCTATGTCGATTCAGCCAGTCTCACCGTCACCACCGTCCCTGAACCAAACGGCTGTGTCTTGCTGGGACTAGGTGCCGGAGCCCTCCTCCTACGCAGTCGTCGCCGATAAGCGGAAGATTCGATCGAATTTCCAATCAAATGCCACTTGGGACTATCCCCAAGTGGCATTTTGATGGAACGGCTTCTCTGTGAGCTACCACCTGCAACGCCTGGCACGAACTGGTAGCAGAGGGCGGATTTGAACCGCCGACCAAAGGCTTATGAGTCCTCTGCTCTACCACTGAGCTACTCTGCCAAGTTCATCGGGGATAACCCCCCCCGCCGGGGAGGGATTGGTTACCTGCCGACCTGCGGATTGTCCACTGGAAATTCATGGTTTCCTTGAATTTCCAAGGAGAAACAGAGTTACGTGGGTGCCTAAGATCTCGAATTACGGGCAAAAAATACGAAGCTTCCCGTCACGAGGTTTTCCTGCGGAACATCAACGCGGCCAGGCTGAGATTGGTCACGCCGATCACCAGCAGTGGCACGATCAGCGAGAATACGCGCCCCGCTGAGGCATCCTTGAGGAACACCCCCTTGACGATCTCGACAAAGTGGCGGACCGGATTGAACCAGGTGAGGTGTTGGAGCCACAGCGGCATATTCTCCACAGGGGCGGTGTATCCTGATAGCAGGATGGCCGGCACCATGAATACGAACGCCCCTAAAAAGGCCTGTTGCTGGGTCTTGCTGACCGAGGAAATGAACAAACCCACACCCACCAGCGCCAGGGAGTAGAAAAACATCGCCACATACAACAAGACCAAGTGACCACGGAAGGGAATGTGATAAATGCAAACCGCCGCGATCAGGATCAGAGTCGCTTGAAAAAAACCCACCACTATCGCGGGGACAGCCTTGCCAACCATGATCATTTCCGGGGTCAGCGGAGACACCATCAACTGCTCGAAGGTTCCCTGCTCGCGCTCTCTGGACACAGACAAGGCGGTGACGATCAAGGTGCCTATCGTGGTGATGATAGCCACCAGGCTAGGCAGGATGAAATGCGTGTATTCCAGATTCGGCACGAACCAGTTACGCGCCACGATTTCCGAGGGCAGCATCCTCCCCGCGGATGCAGCGCGGTCTTTCAGATAGACCTCCAGCACAGATTGCAAGTAACTGAATGCGATCTGTGAACTGTTAGATCTTCGCCCGTCCAGAACCACCTGCACCGGTGACGCTTCACCGGACGCGATCCTGCGGGAGAAATCCGCCGGAATGTGCACCGCCAGAAGGGCATCACGCGTGCCGATCGCCCCCTCTATTTCACCCTGGCTCCACACCGGCACGATCTTGGTAAAGGCACCGGAAGCCGCGAAGCGCTGCATCATCTCTACCGACGCCCGCCCGCGATCCTCATTGAACACCGCCAGAGAAGCATTTTTCACCTCCAGCGTGGCAGCGAAAGGAAACAGCGCGGTTTGGATAATCACGGGCATCACTAGCAGCATCCGCCCGGACTTGGTACTGAGCAGCGACTGGAATTCCTTGATGACCAGTGAATGAATGCGGTTGAAAAAATTCATTCCATTCTCCTCCTGGTTAGCTTTGCCGTCAGACCGATAAACACCACGGTGGTCCCCATCAGCATCAAGATGTCCGGCCACAGAAGTTTCCAGATCGTCCCCGCCTGAAAGATGGTTTGCATGCTCGAAACAAAATAACGCGCAGGAATGATGCGCGTCACGCCGCGCAGAAACGCAGGCATGCTCGAAATCTCATAGATGAACCCGGACAACATCACCGCCGGCAGGAATGCCGCGTTCAGCGCCGCCTGCGCCGCATTGAACTGATTGCGCATCCCTGTGGAGATCGCCAGTCCTATACCTAACACACTCAACAGAAAGAAAGTCCCCACCACCCACAGCCCGGTGATCGTGCCACGGAACGGAACCCCCAGCAACCAGTGCGCCGCCGCCACGCACAACAGCAGGGAAATCATGCCCAGTGCGTAATACGGCAGGATCTTGCACAGCAACAACTCGGTGCGCGTCACCGGAGATGCCAGCAGAGCCTCCATCGTGCCGCGCTCCCACTCACGCGCCACAACCAATGATGTTAGGAGCGCACCAATCACCGTCATGATCACAGTGATCGATCCAGGAATGATGAAATTGCGACTCTCTGCGGAAGAGTTGAACCAATATCTGGGCACCAGTTCTATTTCTTGTTGCATCTTCTTGCCGCGATCGTCCCCGCGCTCCATCTGCCAGGATTGCCACACGCCGTTTACCGTCGCTCTGACAAACTGTGCGATATTCGGCTCGCTCCCGTCCGCCACCAACTGGACGGGCGCGGATTCACCATGCTGACTGAGCTTGCGGGAAAAATCCTGCTGGAGAACAACAAACCCGCGGATCTGCGAGTCCACCAGTGCCTGCTCCATATCCGCACGCGACCCAAATGCATGGACCTCCAACCATTTGGAGCGGGAAAGCGCCGCAGAAAAATCTGCAGCCTCTCTACCGCCATCTTCCGACCACAGCCCTATGCGCAGTTGAGAGGAATCCAGATTGATGCCGTAGCCGAAGATGAAGAGCATCAGCATCGGCATGAAAAACGCGATGAGGATGCTGCTGGGATCGCGGAATATCTGCAGAGTTTCCTTCCAACAGAGAGCACGCAGCCGCCTCCATGAGATCCATTTGATGCCAGATGACTCCATTTGGTTCGGCTGCGTGTGTAAGGACCGGGTTTCTCCCCCCGGTCCTTATTTAGTTTAGTCCACCGGTTTTAATAACAGATAGTCAAACCCCAGCATGTAATTCTTCGCAGCTTTGTCGTTAGCACCTGTCAGAGTGGATGAGAACTCGTTTTCACCCTGTTTCAGCTCTGCTACCCCGAGCTCGATCTCCTTCCCGACCTGCACTGTGGGGCTGTAGAAATCCACGGGTTCTCCGAGCTTCTGTCCGTTGATGGCGAACTGGTGGATACCGTAATCCGGAGCACTCAGGAAACGCCCGATAATGTGGAATTTACCAGCCTTGGGAGCATTAAACCCTAGCACCAGTTCATCTCCGGGCTTCATCCCCTGATGCCACCAGAGTTGTTTGTCACCGCTAAGTCCATCCCACGGCTGCGCGTCCGCCTTGCCGACCACGCGAATGATTTTCATTTCTTCCCCTTCCAATGCACCCGGAACCTTCGGGTCGACATAGGGGGTTATGGGGTGGACAACCGTGTCCCCGGGCTGGATCTGCTTGAAGGCATCCGTGCCACCGGGGCGCGCATACCAATAGGCGGTCACTGCCATGTTCACACAGCAATTGGGTTTCCAATGCCAGAGTTCCATGTCGAACTTGATGTCCTTGGAGAATGGGATGCGGTCGAGGAAATCAAAACGATTCACACTTGTGCGACCAAAGTTGCCTGGGCCGTCACAGCGGGACTGCGAGTGATAGGCATGAGTGAACAACTCGCCAGAGCACCATGCATAACCATAATAATCCTCAGTGCCCGTGCCGAACTGGCCAGGGAAAGTCTCTCCATCGACATAGATCTTCTCGTCACCCTCGCCCCACCACTCCTTGACCGGATTGTCGATCGAGAAAGAAACCCCGGCAAATATCCCCTGCCCCTTGGCGGTGAGATAATTCCAATCCTGCATAGGACGCGTGGGCTCATCCCATGCAACACGCCACTTGGCATGGAAATGCATTGAGGACTCAGTCCAGCGATAGTCGGCCACCGAAAGCTTCCCAGCCAGCGTCACTTCTTCCTTGCCGGCATTCACTAGCTCAATTGAAGCAGAAGCCTTGAACGGCATAAACCAGTGGCAATACATCTCACCGTCTTTGGTCATTCCTAACGGAAGCGCGGCGAAGGCGTTGATCCCCGGCGCACTGCCGAAGAAATCACCGAGAGGAGCCACGACAGTTTCCTCCCCATCAAAGCGGAATCTCACGAGAACACCCCGCAGCGCCGCTTCAAGATCCTTGGCCGTGCACTTCAGCATTAACTGGGTGAAGGCCTTTGATCCCTTGAATTCCTGACGATAGGTACCACCTGGCGATATCTTGATCTCTAGGGGTGTGGGCTTCCCGCCAAGAGCTTCTTCACTTCCACGCGGATCAGCCAATCTGTCTTTGATTTTTTCCACCTTGGGAGCGAGAGCCTCCAACTGTTTGAGATTGAATGTCTCCACCTTGGTGCCCGCCGCATAGGTGCGGTAGTTCACATGATAGTAGAAGTTTCCCGCATCACTGGTCACCTTGCAGCTCTTCGCATAGGGGATGGGGAAATAGAGATTCCAGCCCTTGCTGTATTCACCCGAAATCGGACGCGCCAACCCCGGAAACTTTCCTCCTAGCAGCTCATTCATCGGCGACTGGATGACTGGCTCTTCCGCGCCATCCAGATAGATACGCAGCACCCCAGCCGGATTGGCCGACCAGATACGCACGATCGCGCCCGGGCCCACCGCATCCATCATCACGTATTCCTTGTGGCCCTTGGTCTCCTCCACACGGATATACTGCCCGCAGTCACCGTTAGCAAACCAAGTGCCGGGATCGGCGGGGGTTTTAGATGCCCTGTCGTATGAGGAAAACTGTTTGCAGGTGTATGCAGGTTTGGGAAACTCCGCCATGCCAGATAGTGAGGTCATGTCATCCAGCAGCCCGGCACAGGTGATCGATTGTGCGGAAACGGGTGAATGGCTCAGAGCGCAGCCCAACAGGCACAAGGCCCAAAGGGATATGCCAGAGGCTCGGTGATTCTGACGGAGGATATTCCCCGTCCTACAGGTGTCGGCAGTTTGTGACTTCATAGGTTTGCAGAGTTGGTGTCGTGATTGGATTAGTCAAGCCCGTCCGCCATGCGGAAAGCCCGAGGGATACCGGACGCCCGGCGGGATTCTTTCACTCATCATCCTTTCCTGTGATCAGTGCGATGAAGGCCTCTTCCATCGATGGGTCCTCGTTTTCAGGGGTGGTCGCCAGCGCCTTCAGCTCGTCAGGAGTCCCATTGGCGATCAGTTGACCGCGGTAGACCAGACCTATGCGGTCGCAGTATTCCGCCTCGTCCATGAAATGCGTGGTGACCATCACCGTTACGCCCCGTTCCACCAGACCATTGATGTGCGTCCAGAACTCGCGCCGTGTCACAGGATCCACGCCGGAGGTAGGCTCATCGAGAAACAGGATGTCCGGCTCGTGCATGACCGAACATGCCAGCGCGAGGCGCTGTTTGAAGCCTAACGAAAGCGAGTCAGTCTTCACATTGAGAAAGGGCCCGAGGTGGAATATCTCCGCCATTGTCCTGGTCTTAGCGCTGCGCGTGGCCCCGCTCAAGCCATAGATACCCGAGAAAAAATCGAGATTCTGGGAAACTGTCAGGCTCCCATAGAGCGAGAACTTCTGAGCCATGTATCCGAGCCTCTGCCGCGCCTTGCTCGCGCTTTTGCGGAGATCCATGCCCACCACCATCGCCCGCCCGGAGGTGGGCTTGAGCAAACCGCACATCATCTTGAAAGTGGTCGACTTCCCCGCACCGTTGGGCCCTAACAAACCGTAGATCTCGCCACGCCGGACCTCGAAGGTCACCTCATCGGTCGCCGTGAAATCCCCGAATTTCTTGGTGAGCTTGTCTGCTTGAATGACCACACTTCCATCGCCCGGGATCTGTCGCACGTGCATGGCCAACACAGATTCACCACCGGGTCCGCCTCCCATGCGGTCAATGAACGCATCCTCGAATCGCGGAGTGACGGGTGCCCAGATCGTGTCAGCGGGAGCGCCTATTTCCTCTGGTGGAAAAACCTTCGCCCCTTGGCGGAAGGTCAGGCGCAGGTGATGTCCCTGAATGGTGCCGTCACTCACCTCCGGGCGTGAGAGAGCGTGTGCGAGCAGGAGGCGCTTGTTGCCCACAGGATTTTTTAGGTGATAGCAGCGTCCCGCTAGAGGCGCCATCATGTCCTGCGGTGCTCCTGAAAAGATCAGCTTTCCATCGTTGAGCACCAGCGTGGTTCCACAGGCCTCCGCCTCGTCCAGATAAGCGGTGCTCCATACCACGGCAATCCCATCGTCTGCCAGGCGGCCAACCATGCTCCAGAGTTCCTTGCGCGAGATTGGGTCCACACCCACACCGGGCTCGTCCAGAAGCAGAAGGCGGGGTTTCCCTAACAATGAGCACGCCAGCCCGAGTTTTTGTTTCATCCCTCCAGACAACTTGCCAGCAAAGCGGCCGGTGAAGCGTTTGAGGTCGGTGAACGTGAGCAAGCGTTCGAATGACTCCTTCCTCTCGTCCCCGATCACATTGTGCAGGTCTGCATGCAGTGTCAGATTTTCCAATACAGACAGATCCTCATACAGGCCGAACTTCTGCGGCATGTAGCCCATTTCGCGGTGAATCTTCGCCGCATCGGTCGTGGGATTCCAGCCAAGAGTGGTCAGATCCCCCGCAGTAGGCACCAGTAGACCCGCGATAAGCCGCAGCAGCGTGGTCTTGCCCGCTCCATCCGGACCCACTAGGCCGGTGATAAGCCCTGCGCGGATCTCACCTGTCACGGAATCCAGAGCCGGACTATCCATCCCCGGAAAGGATTTACAAAGCCCCCCGAATCTAACGACAAGGTCCGACACTTCAGCGGGGATTTGGATTCAATGAAACCGTCACCGGCATGCCCTGCCGCAGAGAGCTGTCCGGATCCTCCACCACGATGCGCAACCTGTAGACCAGCGAGGTCCGCAGTTCCGTGGTTTCCACCGACTTCGGGGTAAACTCGGCGCGCGGTGAGACAAAACCCACCTTGCCATGGAAGGGGTGGCCGGGCTTGCCATCGGTCACTAACAAAACACGAGTTCCCGGTGGCACCTTGCCCAGCTCGGTCTCATGCACATAAGCCCGCACCCACACCGGGCGCTCTAACGATAGAGACAGCACCGTGGTGCCAGGCTGCACGATGGCACCCGGTTCCAGTGCGCGTGTGAGCACCACCCCATCGGACGGTGCCTTAAGATCGGTGTCCTCCAGATGCAGCATGGCGGTGGCGCAGGCGGCTTTCTCCTGTGCCACTTTTGCGATGGCCGCACTGATTTCCTCTGGGCGGAATCCGGCTTCCAGTTGTTTCAGCTTCGCCTCCGCCACTTTCACGCGCTGCCGCGCCTCATCGAGCGCAGACTCCGCGTTTTCGAGATCCTGTTTGGACACCCCACCACCACCCAACAATCCTGCCTGGCGCTCGCGCACACGGTCTGCGTTTTTCTCGAACACGCGGCTTTCTTCCAAAGATGCCCGGGCCTGTTGGATATCCTCCATGCGATAACCGTTGTTCTTCAACTTCAGATCAGCCTCGGCCACGGCCAGTGCGGCATTGGCACCAGTGAGTTCGTTTTCGTACGGCTGGCGGTCGATCTTCGCCAGCAACTCTCCGGTCTTCACCACATCGCCCTCATCCTTGAGCACCTGCGCCACCTTCCCGCCCACCCGGAACCCGAGATCCACGCCCCGGATGTCCACGTTGCCATAGAGCTTCAGCACCTCATCAGATTGGTGGAATCTCCCCCAGAACTGCCAGAATGCAGCCGCAGCCACACCCAATAAGATCACGATAAGCAGGAATTTTTTCATGATTCTTTCGGTCGGAAAACACTCCTGCATACCAGCCCCACTCACTGGATGCAACCTCTGCCTCTGTCAGTGTGACATTATTTCGCACCCCCACGCTTTCGCGTGAGACTATACTGATTGCCAAAAGTTATTGCGGAAAGAGGTGGGGATATTGGAAAGAGGAAGATGTTTACCGCGAAGTCGCAAAGGACGCCGAGGAGCGCAGAGGGAAGAGAACGCAGTGCGAGCACTAGCGAGCTTGGAAAAAACCGGCAACCGAGCGGAGTGAGATAGATGGCCTAAGGCCACCCGAAGGGTGCGAGTGGCGGCGAGCATCAACCCCTGAATGGCATAGCCGAAGGCAATTTTTGGTTGAAGAGGAAGCGAAACGCGGAGGAGCAGAGGTCGCAGAGGGAGCGCAAAGGGGGGATGGGTTATTAGTTATAAGTTATTGGTTATTGGGGAAGATGGTTTTGAACGCGGGGCGAGTGGCGGCGAGCATCAACCCCTGAATGGCATAGCCGAAGGCAATTTTTGGTTGAAGAGGAAGCGAAACGCGGAGGAGCAGAGGTCGCAGAGGGAGCGCAAAGGGGGGATGGGTTATTAGCTATAAGTTATTGGGTATTGGGGAAAATGGTTTTGAACGCTGGGCGAGGATCAACTCCTGTGTGGTATAGCCACCCTTTCGTATGCCAAAAGTATTTAACCATCAGTGATTATCACCCCTTGTTAACAGAACGAACTCGGGGCCTCTGTCCCCGAAAACACCTGGATTTTCCTAAACCAACCTAAACAATCAAGCATCGGTTATAAAGTCGCATCCCTTTGATTTCCAATACACTCGGGAATTTCCTAACTTTTATCCTCGACAAAATTCCCGATTCCAGCCACCCTTGCCGTTGAACTAATTACACTGTTCGCCCTATGAAGTTTAAACTCGTATCACTTTTGACTGTCTGTTGCGCCTTCGCCTCGTGCTCATCCGTGAAGTCGCCACCGACGCGGCTTCCAGCGGCAGTCCTCGGGGACGAGGCAACGATCCAAACTGCATCTGCGACGCAGCGCGAGCAAAGTGCAAACATCAGCACATTAGAGCAAGCAATCCTCGAATTGCCAACTACTGCGCTTGCGGATATTCCGTTCTCCGAGCGTCAGATCTTTCTCAATCATTTGCGAGAGGACAAGGATGCTGATGATACTCCCAGCAGTCAGCGCTTGGACATTAAACATCGCTACCTCGAATTCTACTCCGATGGAGAGGTTCCGTTCCATGCGACTTCAATGCTCTACGTGAAGGTCTTCACAAAATCCGATGGCGGTGTGGTTGTCTTCTGTCATATGCCGAAACCGCAGGCCGATGGTCTTCCCGCACGTGCAAATCAGACATTTGTCTTCGAGCACCGGAAGCACCAGTGGATCGATGTCACAGATGAAGTTTTACCTAAAGGGATCGACCGTATGCGATGCTTCCGACCCCAAAGAATAACGAATGTAATCGAGGCTGGTGATTATGCGAAAACTATCCGCCGTCCGGGCGGAGGGCACTACTACAAACGGGAGATTGATCTGTTTTGGAATGGACGAAAATTCACCACGCAGAAGGCTCCAAGCCATGAATTCACTTTCCACTCGCCGAAGAAGGGCGAATCGGGTCCCCGGGAGTGATTAGCTCCCGGGTCCCACACCACCCTGCGTACGGCTCCGTACAGGGCGGTTCCAATCAGACGCGGGCCTTCGACCCGTAGTGCAGAACCATCCAGACGGCTTTGACT
>Ga0209697_10001347_pt1 | contig 38151 bp, 47 predicted proteins | sample AliMusrvi5mmetaG_FD_184115 | JGI IMG/M metagenome (GOLD analysis project Ga0209697, IMG submission 184115) | Freshwater lake bacterial and archeal communities from Alinen Mustajarvi, Finland, to study Microbial Dark Matter (Phase II) - Alinen... | ecosystem: Environmental > Aquatic > Freshwater... | reverse complement strand
ATGTTATTCTTGCCGCTGCTGGTGGGAACAAAATTGGCGTCATCAAGGAAATCCGCGGCATCACTGGGCTTGGTCTCAAGGAATCCAAGGATCTTGTCGAAGGCGCACCGAAGTCTGTCAAGGAAGGTGTTTCCAAGGACGAAGCCGCCAAGATTAAAGAACTCTTGGAGAAGGCTGGCGCGACCGTCGAAATTAAGTAACTCGATCGTTGAGGTCGTACGTTACGACGGGCGGTCGTGTGGCCGCGGTGTTGGTGTCCTGGAAACCCGGTGCAACAGGTGCTGGATATGGTTGAGAGAACAAACTTTGGAAAACTGGTTGAAGTAATCGAGCCGCCTAATCTGATTGAAATTCAGACGGCGTCGTATAAGGATTTTCTTCAGCTTGACATCGCTCCTGGGGCTCGCAAGCCCATGGGGCTGCAAGTGGTATTCAAGGAAGTCTTTCCCATTGAAAGTTACGATGGGCGTTACGCACTCGATTTCGTGAAGTATGAGTTTTCCTTGCCTAAGGCGGACCCCTACGAAACATTGCGTGAGGGACAGACTTTTGCCGGTACACTTCATGTTACGTTCCGGTTGAAGGATGGCGAGGAAATTCGCGAAGAGACCGTTTATATGGGTGAAATCCCGCTTATGACTAAGCAGGGTTCATTTGTAATTAATGGTGCTGAGCGGGTAATCGTCAGCCAGTTGCATCGCTCTCCAGGTATTTGTTTTGAGCAGTCCGTTCACTCCAGCGGCAATATGTTGTACTCCTTCCGCATCATCCCTGACCGCGGGTCATGGGTGGAAGTGCAGTTTGACGCCTCCGATCTGTTGTGGATTTACATGGATCGTCGGCATCGTCGGAGAAAGTTTTTGGCGGTTACATTCCTACGTGCATTAGGGTATGGATCAGATGATGATTTGTTATCCTTATTCTATGCATTCCGCAAATTGAAAATGAGTGAGTCCAGCAGTGCTGACAAGCTGGTTAACTTGGTGTTTCGTGAGGATGTAATTGATGTCGATTCTCAGACGGTTCTGGCTCGCCGCTATGAGCCTCTGTCTGAGAATGTGCTGGCACAGATGAAGGCTGCTGGCTTCAAGGATGTCGATGTCGTGGATGTTTCATGGGACTCCGGTATCATGCTGAAAAGCATCAAGGAAGATCCGACGCATTCCATGGATGACGCCTTGAAGGATATCTATTTGCGTTTACGCCCCGGTGACCCCGCAACGGTTTCGAATGCGCGTCAGTTGTTGAAGCGTCTGTTTTTTGATGTGCGCCGCTATGATCTCGGGCGGGTTGGACGATACAAAATCAACCAAAAATTGGATGGCGAGATAAAAGATGCCTTGGGTCTTATCGAGACGATTATGGCTCGCAAGGACGCCAAGGAGAAGGATGCTTTCATTACAGTCACTGATGAAGAGCGCCTGCGCACATTAACGCCTGATGGTAGTGATTTAATTGCCGCAATCAGGTATTTAATTAGTATCCGCAACGGGCAGGGGATGGTTGATGATATCGATCATCTCGGAAGTCGACGGTTACGCACAATCGGAGAATTGATTGAAAATCAATGCCGAGTGGGGCTGGCTCGTGCTGAACGTCTTGTTCGAGAGCGGATGACGCTTTTTGATCCGAATACCGGTACGTTGACTCCTCAGCGTTTAGTGAATCCGAAGACCCTGTCGGCTGTGGTCAAGGATTTCTTTGGCCGGAGCCAGTTGAGTCAATTCATGGATCAAACCAACCCTCTTTCTGAACTCGCTCATAAGCGTCGGTTAAGTGCTTTGGGCCCGGGTGGGTTGAGTCGTGAGCGCGCAGGCTTCGAGGTTCGCGACGTTCATAGCAGTCATTATGGTCGAATTTGTCCGATCGAAACGCCTGAAGGTCCTAATATCGGGTTGATTTCGTCGTTGGGTATATATGCCAGAATCAATGAATATGGCTTTATAGAGACACCATACCGCAAAGTGAATAATGGAACTGTCTCTGATGAGGTCGAATATCTCAGTGCAGACCGCGAGGAGAAATTCATCATTGCGCAGGCCAATACCCCATTAGATGCCCGTAGCCGCATGTCCCGTGAGGCCATTGCTGTTCGACATAGAGGGGAATTCCTTGAAGTACCCAAGGAAAAGGTCGATTACATGGATGTTTCGCCAAAACAGGTTGTATCTGTTGCGGCTGGGTTAATTCCATTTTTGGAACATGATGACGCAAACCGAGCCTTGATGGGTTCAAATATGATGCGTCAAGCTGTTCCGTTGATGGAAACGGAGCGACCTTTCGTGGCAACGGGTCTTGAAGACCGTATTGCTCGTGATTCAGGAGTATTAGCTTTAGCTGAAGAGCCAGGTGTAGTGACCTATGTTTCCGCAAATAAAATTGTGGTGACCGGTGACAAGGGTGGCAAGAAGAAAGATGCCGAACGCGTCTATGTCTTGAATAAATTCATGAGGTCTAATGCGGGGACGTGTGTCAATCAGAGACCTGTTGTAAGTGTCGGCCAGAAGGTTCGCATGGGCGATGTCTTGGCGGATGGTCCTGCGACGCGTGATGGAGAGTTGTCCATTGGGCGGAATGTCTTGGTTGGGTTTATGCCTTGGAGCGGATACAACTTCGAAGATGCGATTCTGATTAGTGAACGCGTAGTTCGGGAGGATGTATTTACTTCCGTGCATATCCAGGAGTTTGAAGTAGGTGCCCGTGATACCAAACTGGGGCCGGAGGAAATTACACGTGACATTCCGAATGTTGGCGAAGATGCGCTTCGTAATCTTGGTTCGGACGGAGTGATACGTATTGGAGCAGAAGTTAAGCCGGACGACATTCTTGTTGGGAAAATTACACCCAAGAGTGAGACGGAGTTGGCGCCAGAGGAGCGATTACTCCGAGCCATCTTTGGCGAAAAAGCCGCCGATGTTCGTGACACATCGTTGACCGTCCCCAGCGGCACCTATGGCATCGTAATGGATGTAAAGGTCTCTGCGCATAAGGATATCGCTCGTGAGAAAATGACGCCGACTGAGCGTAAGCGACAGGCGAAAAATGTGACTCAGGAGCAAGCTGGGAAGAAGCAGGAACTGATTGACCAGTTGACCGAGGCTCTGAGCAATATTCTCTTGGGTGAGAAAATTCCGCTGGACGTGTTGAATATTGACTCCGGTGAAATTATTATTCCGGCGAACCGTAAAATTACTAAGACATTGCTTCGGAAATTGGCTAACGAGAGCGCGCATATTGCAATCGAAAGCAGTCCGATTCAGATTAAGATTCAGGAGATTATCGCTGAGCACCAGCAGAAATTTATCGAGCTTGAACATGAGTTCGAGAACGCCATTGATCGCTTAGAGAGCGGAGATGAAGTTGATCAGGGTATAATCAAGCAGGTTCGCGTTTATATCGCGAGTAAGAAGAAGTTGTCTGTCGGGGATAAAATGGCCGGACGCCATGGAAATAAAGGCGTTGTTGCGAGGATTTTACCCGAGGCGGATATGCCTTTCCTGCCGGATGGGACGCCTGTTGACATCGTGTTGAATCCTCTGGGTGTGCCGTCCCGTATGAACGTCGGGCAGGTGCTTGAGACCCACTTGGGGTGGGCTTGTAAGATCCTGGGATTGTACGCGAGCACCCCGGTGTTTGATGGAATTTCTGAAAAACGTATTCATGATCTGATGGATGATGCAAAATTACCCTCAGATGGTAAAACGCAACTGTTTGATGGTCGTACGGGAGAGCCGTTCGACCAGCGAGTTGTTGTGGGCTACATTTATATGCTTAAATTGCATCATTTGGTTAGCGACAAGATTCATGCCCGTGCCGTAGGCCCCTATTCGTTGGTTACTCAGCAGCCGCTGGGTGGTAAGGCGCAATACGGTGGTCAGCGTCTCGGTGAAATGGAAGTTTGGGCGCTGGAAGCCTATGGAGCCGCCTATGCTCTGCAGGAGTTGTTGACTGTCAAGAGTGATGATACTACCGGGCGGACGAGGATTTACGAATCTATCGTAAAAGGTGAGAATGTACTTGAGGCGGACCGCCCTGAGTCGTTCAACGTCTTGATCAATGAGCTGAGAGCTATTGGTTTGGATGTGCGGGCTGAAGCGAAGGAAAAACGAGTTTAACGGAGGCGGCGGCAACGCTGAGTCACCTATGTCGGAACGTACCTTTACAAATTCTGCCGCCCGTGAGCGGCTTGGGATGCCCCTGATGGAGGGGTTTGATTCCGTGAATATCTCGCTGGCTTCGCCGGATACTATCCGGGCGTGGAGCCATGGCGAAGTGAAAAATCCCGAAACCATAAATTACAGAACCTACAAGCCGGAAAAGGGTGGGTTATTCTGCGAGCGAATTTTTGGCCCGACGCGGGATTGGGAGTGCAGTTGCGGCAAGTATAAGCGCATCAAGCATAAAGGGGTCATTTGTGACCGGTGTGGTGTTGAAATTACACAGTCACGGGTGCGCCGTGAGCGTATGGGGCATATCGATTTGGCCGTTCCGGTTTCGCACATTTGGTTCTTCAAATGCACACCCAGTCGTTTGGGGTTGGTGCTTGACATGACGGCGCGTGCTCTCGAGAGAATTCTCTATTACGAAGACTACGTTGTGATTGAACCGGGAAATACCACCCTTCAAGAGAAGCAACTCCTAAGTGAGATGGAGTATCGCGAAGCTCAAGAGAAGTATAGCGATTCTTTTGTCGCCAAAATCGGTGCCGAAGCGGTTCGCGATTTGATGAAAAAACTGGATCTTGAAAAGGCGATGGTTGAGCTCGATGCGCAGATGGAGACAACGCGTAGTAAGCAGATCCGCAAAAAGATTTCCAAACGGATGAAAGTGCTTGAGGGCTTTTTGACAAGTAATGCCCGGCCGGAATGGATGATTTTTGAGGTGTTGCCGGTAATCCCTCCGGATTTGCGTCCTTTAGTACCGTTGGAGGGCGGACGATTTGCTACGTCTGATTTGAATGATCTGTATCGCCGAGTGATCAACCGTAACAACCGGTTGAAGAATTTGTTACAACTCAAAACCCCGGATGTCATTATCCGTAACGAAAAACGGATGTTGCAGGAAGCTGTTGATGCGGTGATCGATAACGGTCGTCATGGACGTGCGGTGACCGGCGCGGGCAATCGTCCGCTAAAATCCTTGAGCGATATGCTGAAAGGTAAAGGCGGGCGTTTTCGGCAGAATCTGCTAGGCAAGCGCGTGGATTATTCCGGACGGTCCGTTATTGTTGTCGGTCCTGAACTTAAACTTCATCAGTGCGGCCTTCCCAAAAAGATGGCTCTGGTCTTGTTTGAGCCGTTCATTATCCGTCGATTGAAGGAGATGGGGGTCGCGCATACCGTTCGTTCTGCCAAAAAGTTGATTGATAAGCAGTCTGATGAGGTTTGGGCGATTCTTGAGGAAATTACCCGAGACAAGACGGTTATGTTAAACCGTGCGCCCACGCTGCACCGTTTGAGTATTCAGTCATTTGAGCCCACTCTGGTAGAAGGTGAAGCCATTCAGGTTCACCCACTTGTCTGTACGGCTTACAATGCTGACTTTGATGGCGATCAAATGGCTGTCCATGTCCCTCTTTCTATCGAGGCCCAGATTGAGTCCCGGTTATTGATGCTCTCTCCTCACAACGTATTCTCGCCTTCAAGCGGGAGACCTGTGATGACGCCTACGCAGGACATTGCACTGGGGATTTATTACCTTACGTCTGCTGCCCAGAAAGATAGGATTAAAGAGGTTCGTCGGAAGAAAGAAGGAAAAAGCCTCGAGCAGGAACGGCTGCCTATTTTTTCCGAAGCCAGTGAGGTCCGTCTTGCTTATGATGATGGCGCCCTCAAGATTCATCATCGGATTCGTTTCAAGAATCCAGATTTCCAGCGGAAGACGGTGTTCGGTGATATCCATTCAAAAATGTTGGTAACAACCGTTGGGCGTGTGTTCTTTAATGAGATTCTTCCAAATACTCTGGGGTTTGTGAACCGGTGTTGTGACAAATCATTTTTGGGTAAATTAATCTGGCATTGCTATCGCCAGAGCGGAAATACCGAAACGGTGCGCGTGCTGGACAGTCTTAAGAATATCGGATTTGAACATGCGACATTGGCTGGTATTTCAATCGGGCTGTCAGATATGATCATTCCTGCTGAAAAGGAAGACATCATCGCGAAGGCTCATAAATCGGTTGCGGAAGTCGAAAGTCAGTATCGGCGCGGTATCATTACCGATGGGGAGCGCTACAATAAGATTGTTGATATCTGGACGCAGGCCACGGATGAGACGTCAAATGCCATGTATCGTGCGATTGAAGAAAATGGCGACAGCGACGAAGCGAACCCGATTTTCATGATGGTGGACTCCAAGGCGCGCGGTAGCCGACAGCAGATCCGGCAGTTGGCAGGTATGCGAGGATTGATGGCCAAGCCGTCTGGTGAAATTATTGAGCGCCCGATTGTTTCAAATTTCCGTGAAGGCTTGAGTGTGTTGGAGTATTTCATCAGCACGCATGGTGCGCGCAAGGGTTTGGCGGATACTGCGCTTAAAACGGCTGACGCAGGCTATCTGACGCGAAAATTAGTTGATGTTGCCCAGGATGTCAGAATTATTGAGCAGGATTGCAATACGCTGAATGGCATTGAAGTCAAGGCCATTGGCGAAGGCGATGAAAATATGGTGTCCCTCGCGGACCGGCTTAAGGGGCGTACCGCGCTGAATGATATTGTCAATCCGGTGACACGTGAAGTGATTGTCCCGGCAGGCGGACTGATTGATGAGGTTGTCGCCGAAGTGATCATGAATGCGGACATTGAAAAGGTTCGAATTCGAAGCGTTTTGACCTGCGAGTCCAAGCGGGGTATCTGCGCTAAATGTTATGGGCGTGATCTCTCTACCGGAAGTCCCGTTGAAATTGGTACGGCTGTTGGCATTATTGCCGCACAGTCGATTGGTGAGCCGGGCACGCAGCTGACAATGCGTACTTTCCATATCGGTGGTACTGCAAGTGCTGTTTTCAAACAACCACACGTGATTTCCAAGCATGACGGGACAATTCAGTATACCAACATGCGCACGGTGGTGAATGATCAGGGCAGTTTCGTTGTTTTGAATAAAAACGGATCTGTGGGTGTCTTTGATGATACTGGACGCGAAGTGGAGCGGCACTCTATTGCGATTGGTGCGCTCATATCGGTTGCCGATGGGGGACGCGTCAAAAAGGGACAAAGTTTCATTGAATGGGATCCGTATAGTGTTCCGATTCTTGCTGAAAAGGCCGGAACGGTTCATTTTCAGGGTTTCATTGAGAATGTGACGGTCAAAAAGGATGTCGACCAATCTACTGGATTGATGGGAACGGTCGTGCTTGAGCACAAGGAAGATTTGCATCCGCAGATCGTGGTATCGCATGGCAATAATGAGCCAACATCCATTTATAATATCCCGGCTGGTGCTCACGTCATGATCAAGGACGGGAAAAAAGTTGCGGCGGGTGAAGTGCTCGCCAAGACACCGCGGAAGGAATCGAAGACAAAAGATATTACAGGCGGACTTCCCCGTGTTGCCGAGTTGTTTGAGGCGCGAAGACCGAAGGACGCGGCTGAGATTGCCAAGATTGACGGGATTGTCGACTTCGGGCCCAATCAGCGTGGTCGCCGTTGCCTGTTGATTCGTGATTCTGTTACCAGTGATGAGGAACAGCATTTGATTCCGATGGGCAAACATATTGTGGTCTATAAAGGAGACTACGTCCAAAAGGGGCAACAGTTGACAGAAGGGCCAATTGTGCCCCAGGAAATTTTGGAAATTTGCGGACCTCAAGAGTTGCAGGAATATCTTGTGAATCAGGTTCAGGAAGTCTATCGGCTGCAGGGCGTTGAAATCAACGACAAGCATATTGAAATCATCGTGCGGCAGATGTTACGCAAAGTTCGGATTACCGATGCGGGTGACACTGATTTTCTCTGGGGTGAGCAGGTTGAAAAACAGGCTTTTCAGGAAGTCAATGCGAAAGCTTCAGCAGAAGGGAAGCGGGCGGCGGAAGCTTCGCCAGCACTGCTGGGGATCACCAAGGCGGCCTTGGAAACCGAAAGTTTTATATCGGCGGCATCGTTCCAGGACACTACGCGTGTGTTGACGGAAGCGGCTACTTTGGGGCGTATCGATACCCTTTACGGATTTAAAGAAAATGTGATCATGGGACATTTGATACCTGGAGGAACGGGTTTCCCAATGTTCAGAAATATCAAATTGGTGCCATTGGCGGAACCGATTCCTGAAGAGGATCTGCGACAGGAAAGCGAAGAATTAAAGAAAGCCAAGGAGCTTCTTGGATAAAGCTTGACAAGAATACGGTGCTTCATGCATCTTCACACGCTTTGCATTTGGAAGGGATAACGAAATTTATGCCAACGATTAATCAACTTGTGAAATTCGGGCGAAAACAAGTCCGCTATAAAAGCAAATCGCCTGCATTGAAGAATTGTCCCCAACGGCGCGGGGTGTGTCTTTCAGTGAAAACTCAGACTCCCAAGAAGCCGAATTCAGCCTTGCGCAAAGTTGCGCGTGTTCGCCTGACTAATGGCGAGGAGGTTACGGCGTACATTCCTGGTGAAGGACACAATTTGCAGGAGCATAGTGTTGTGCTTGTTCGTGGCGGACGTGTAAAGGACTTGCCTGGTGTCCGCTATCACATTGTTCGTGGCACTTTAGATACATTGGGCGTGGATGGGCGGCACAGGGGCCGTTCCAAATATGGCGTCAAAACACCGAAACAGGCGTAGGACGGCGCAAGATCATGGGACGAAGACGAAGAGCAGTAAGGCGGACGGTTGATCCGGATCCGAAATTTAACAGCGAGCTGGTCGGCCGGCTTGTCAACCACTTGATGAAAGTGGGGAAAAAGTCGGTTTCGGTAAATATTGTTTATGACGCATTAAAAGTCATACAGGAAAAACATCCTGACGGAGATCCGTTGGAGATTATTCTTAGGGCCATAGGCAATGTGAGTCCTAAAGTGGAAGTCAAATCCCGCCGTGTGGGCGGTGCAACTTATCAAGTACCTGTTGAGGTGTCCCCTGACCGGCAGGGTGCCTTGGCGATGCGTTGGATCATGCAGTATGCCAAGACGCGAAAAGGTGTGCCGATGCGTCGGGCGCTGGCTCAGGAGATTTTAGATGCTTATGCAGAGCAGGGGAATGCCATAAAGAAAAGGGATGAAACGCATAAAATGGCGCAGGCCAATAAAGCGTTTGCTCATTATAGATGGTAATTATTTAAGTTTGGCAGTTCCCGTCGTCCGAACGAACGACGGGACTTGTTTGTTTAGCAGGCAATAATGGAAACGGTTTTGGAACAGAATATAAAAGGTGAATCAGCAGGGGCGGACCGTCAGCGTGAAGCGGCGGGTCGCCTGCGTCCGTTATCTGCGGTTCGCAATATCGGGGTTATTGCCCACATCGATGCTGGCAAAACCACGACTAGTGAGCGTGTTCTGTTTTATGCAGGCCGCGTCCATCGCATGGGTGAAGTGCATGATGGCACCGCCGTGATGGATTGGATGCCTCAGGAAAAAGAACGGGGAATTACCATTACGAGTGCGGCGACCATGTGTTTCTGGCGAGAGCATCAAATTAATCTGATTGATACGCCTGGGCACGTGGATTTCACGGTTGAAGTAGAACGGTCGTTACGTGTTTTGGATGGTGCCGTTGTGGTGTTTTGCGGAGTCGGCGGGGTGCAACCCCAATCGGAGACGGTTTGGCACCAGGCGGATCGTTATCATGTGCCGCGGATTGCCTTCATCAATAAAATGGATCGAGTGGGGGCTGATTTCTCATCGGTTGTTGACCAGATCAAAACTCGTTTAGGCGCCTTGCCTGTCCCTATTCAGATTCCATGGGGTAAAGAGGAGAATTTCGCAGGGATTGTGGATTTGTTGACGATGCAGGCCATCACATTTGATGAGACCACATTCGGTTCCACACTCAAATATTTGCCGATTCCTGCGGAAGTTGCAGCCGAAGCGGAGCGGGCACGCGCCGTGATGATCGAAGCGCTTGCAGAGCAGGATGAACGCGTGCTTGAGGCGTACCTAGAGTGCCCGGATGTCGCTGCGCAAATTTTGAAGGAGGGGTTGCGTCGTGCCACCCTCGCCCGGAAATTAATTCCTGTATTGTGTGGTTCGTCACTGCGTAATAAAGGAGTTCAGCAGCTACTTGATGCCGTGGTTGATTTCCTTCCATCACCCTTGGATGTTCCTCCTATACGTGGTGAGCATCCCAAAACCCGGGATGTTGTGACCCGTGAAGCGGACGATTTTGCGCCGCAAAGCGCATTGGTATTTAAGCTGGCGAGCGATCCTTACATGGGCCGCATGGCTTTTGTGCGTGTTTATTCCGGGCAGATTAAGCAGGGGCAGAACGTCTTCAATCCTCGTACTAGAAAACGCGAAAGAGTCATGAAGCTGGTTTTTCTTCATGCTGATGACCGGAAGGACGTGGAGGTCATCCATGCTGGAGAAATCGGTGCTATTGTCGGGTTGAAGGGAGCAACGACAGGAGATACCCTGTGCGCAGAAAATGTGCCCGTGGAACTTGAGCGGATCCGTTTCCCTGAGCCGGTAATATCAATGGCGATTGAGCCGAAATCACAAGCTGACCGTGATAAATTGAATGAGGCCTTGAGTGCGCTCGCGGCTGAAGATCCTACCTGTGTGGTGTCGAAAGACAGCGATTCCGGCCAGACTTTGTTAAGCGGAATGGGTGAATTGCATCTTGAGATCTTAAAAGATCGCATGTTCAGGGAGTACAAGGTGCAGGCGAATGCCGGGCGACCCATGGTCTCCTATCGGGAGACCGTGACGGCTAGAGGGCACGGGCAGTATCAGTTTGATCGCGACATTGGGGGTCAACGTCATTTTGGTGAGGTAGCTCTTGATATCGAGCCTGCTGAAAGAGGTAGCGGTATTGAGATTATTTTCGAAGTGTCTCAAATCCGGATCCCCGCTGATTTTCGAACAAGTATAGAGGATGGCATTCGTGATGGGCTTACAACGGGTGTCCTTGCCAATTATTCGCTGGTAGACGTTAAAGTGCGAGTGGTCGGTGGTAATTTCCGTGATCAGGAATCGTCGGAGATGGCATTCAGGACGGCGGGAGTTATGGCATTGCGGGAGGCGATTAAGATCGCTAAGCCGGCAATACTGGAGCCTATTATGGCGCTGGAGATTATTCTTCCGGCGGAGCATCTGGGTGATGTGCTGAACGATGTGAGCGCCAGGCGCGGCCATGTTCAGAATATGGTTGGGAAAGAAACTGTGCAGGTAATCCATGCGCGGGTTCCGTTGGCGGAACTTTTTGGTTATTCCACGGCGATCCGGTCATTAACCCGGGGGCGTGCGAGTTACACGATGGAGCCAGCCTGTTTTGATGTGGTGCCGGAGGCGATACAAAAGCAACTTCTGGAACGGTGAGTGAATGATGGAAAAGCAACGAATACGCATACGTTTGAAAGCCTACGATTATCGGGTACTGGATCAGTCAGTGTCTGATATTGTGGAGACGGCAAAAAGGACGGGAGCTCGGGTCGTCGGTCCGATTCCCATGCCCACGCGCATTGAGAGTTATAGCGTCAACCGAAGTGTTCATGTCGACAAAAAATCGATGGAGCAATTTGAAGTTCGTACGCATAAACGGTTGTTGGACATTGTGGAACCGACGGCAAGAACAGTGGATGAGTTGAAAAAACTCAACATGCCGGCCGGTGTAGATATAACGATCAAGATTTAAGACAGGTAGCCATGCAAGGGATACTCGGAAAAAAAATAGGAATGACAAGAGTTTTTGGTGACGAAGGTCAGCAAACTCCTGTTACGGTGATTGAGGTGGGCCCGTGTGTGGTCGTTCAGCGTAAAACGAAAGGCTGCGACGGCTATGATGCGCTCAAACTCGGGTTTGATGAGATCAAGGCGTCGCGTGCGAACAAACCTCACAACGGGCAGTTTACGGATGCAAAAGTTAAGCCACAGCGGTTTTTGCGTGAGTTTGAAGTTGCCGCGGAGGATGCGTTCAAGGCGGGGGATACCATCACGGCTTCAATTCTGGAGGGTGCCTCGCACGTCGATATCATTGGCGTCACGAAAGGGCGTGGATTCCAAGGGGTTGTCCGGCGGCACGGCATGGCGGGTGGGCCCATGACACATGGTGGCCATTCGAAGCGTCGCGTGGGCTCGATTGGTTGTCGTTCCTATCCCGGGCGTGTGCACAAAGGGAAGCGTATGCCAGGACATATGGGAAACGTGCAGATTACCACGCAGAATTTGCAGGTTGTTCAGCTCCGTGTTGGAGAGAATCTGTTGCTTGTCAAGGGCGCGGTTCCAGGGCCGGCAGGGGCAATGGTTGAAATTCGTAAAGCATTGAAGAAGACGAAGGCAGGGCAGGTAAAATGAGCAAGCTTTCAGTCTATGACATGAAGGGATCCTCGTTGGCGAAGGTTGACTTTCCCGATGAGTTGTTGACCACGAAAGGTCAACAGGCAGTACATGATGTGGTTGTGGCTTATCAGGCGGGCATTCGGTCCGGTACTGCCAACACGTTGGGAAAAGGTGATGTTGCGGGAAGCAACAAGAAGCCCTGGAAACAGAAGGGGACCGGGCGTGCCCGCGCCGGATACCGTCAGTCTCCGGTTTGGCGTGGCGGTGGAGTCGCGCATGGCCCGCATCCGCGAAGTTATGCCAAGAAAATCCCGCATAAAATTGCGCGCTTGGCGTTTCGGAGAGCCTTCAGTGATCTCGTTCGCGAGGATCGGATTCGAGTTCTTGATCAGCTCTCATTTGCCGAGCCTAAGACCAAAGTGGCAGCGGAATTGCTGAAATCATTGGGACTGAATAAGGGCGCTTTGATCGTGGTTGATACGCTCGACCAGAATCTGGTTCGCGCGCTTCGTAATCTGGCTAATGTCGAGGCCACCACGGCAAAAGATGTGAGCACATTTCAGTTGTTACGTTTTCCTGTCACAGTGGTGACGCGTGCCGGTATGGACGGGTTGCGTGCTCGGCTCGAAGGCGAAGCAGGGAGGAAATCATGAAGAATGCACTTTCAGCAGTGCGCGGGCTGCACATCACCGAGAAGGGGACGTTGCTAGCGGCTCAGAACAAGTATCTTTTCAAAGTGGATCCAGCGGCAAACAAGCTTGAAATCAAGGCGGCCATCGAGGACTTTTTTAAAGTGAAGGTCGTCAAGGTTAATACCATGAACTACGATGGTAAGAAACGGCGTGAACGGACGCTCCATTATGGCAATAAAGCCGACTGGAAACGTGCTGTTGTAACTTTGAAGGATGGCGATAAGATCGATTTGGAATAGGAAGCACGATATGGCGCTTAAAAGTTATAAACCCACAACGCCGAGCTTGCGCAATACCAAGCTCTCCACGTTTGAAGAAATTACAAAAAGTAAGCCTGAGCGGGCTTTGACGCGGTCTCAGAAATCCCAGGCAGGACGAAATTCGGCAGGTCGGATTACGATTAGACACCGTGGTGGCGGGCATAAACGGAAATTTCGGATCATTGATTTTAAGCGGAATAAAATTGGAATTGCAGCCAAGGTTCAGGCGATCGAATACGACCCGAACCGTTCCGCTAATATTGCGCTATTAGCTTATCGTGATGGTGAAAAACGATATATTCTGGCGCCGCTGGGATTGGAAGTCGGAGCGATTGTCATGGCGGGGCCGGATGTTGAGCCTGTTACTGGAAACATGATGCCGTTGGCCAAGATCCCGCTTGGATTACCCATTCATAACATCGAGCTTACAGTTGGTTCTGGGGCACAATTAGTGCGTAGCGCCGGACAGACAGCACAGTTGATGGCGCGCGAAGGGGGATATGCCAGCGTAAAGCTTCCTTCCGGTGAAATTCGACTGATTAATGCCAATTGTATGGCGACAATTGGTCAGGTAGGCAATGTTGAGCATAATGGCGTAAAGCTTGGCAAAGCCGGGCGCAAGCGCTGGAAGGGGATTCGTCCGACCGTGCGTGGTGTGGCGATGAACCCGGTGGATCACCCGATGGGTGGTGGAGAAGGTCGTACGTCTGGCGGCGGTCACCCCGTGACGCCGTGGGGTCAGCTCACAAAGGGCAAGAAGACTCGGGCGAGACGGAAGGCGTCGAAAAACTTTATTCTTAGTCGGAGAAAGTAAACCATGGGCCGTTCACTTAAAAAAGGGCCGTTTGTTGACGAAAAGCTGCTGGAGCGCGTCGAAAAAATGAATCGTGCAGGCGAGAAACGCGTTGTTAAAACGTGGTCGCGTCGCTCCATGATTGCACCCGAATTTGTCGGACATACGCTGGCAGTTCATAATGGTAAATTGCATATGCCGGTTTACATCACAGAATATATGGTGGGTCATCGGTTGGGTGAATTTGCCCCTACTCGAATCTTCCGTAAACATGGTACACATACGGATAAGACAGTGGCGAAATAATAGAATGAGTTCGCTCTGTTGGGTTGGGCGATTCAAATTCATTATTTTGGGATTTGGTGCGTTTTGTTGGATTAGTGTGGTGGATGCCTCGGAAGAGGAAACGGAGTTGATACGGAGTCTGAGAAGACAGGTAAGTAGTTTAAGCGCCGCGTTAGTGGATTCTAAAATCGAGCTGGATTTTTTGAAAGCGGAGCTTAAGCGACGTGTTAACGGGGAGGCAGATGTTGCGGATAGTGTGTCAGATGACGCGGCATCAATAAGGGGTAAAGAATATAGAATTTTGGATGTCAACAAAGAGTTGGGGATGGTGATTCTCAACGGAGGGCGTCGGGACGGGGTTAAGCCTGGGTTGATGTTTGATGTGATAAATGAGGATAAGTCCCTGACAACGGTTCGCGTTGTGGATTCGCGGTCAGCCATTGCTGGTGCGGTAATTCAAAACATGAGTCGGGGGTTACCCAAAGTTCAGGATCGGGCGGTTTTGAGAGCCGGATCGAAGAACTAGGAGCGAGTTAATGGAAGTTAAAGCAATAACCAAATATGTTCGGTTGTCACCGCGTAAAGCGCGTGATATGGCGCGGGCGATTCAAGGTTTGCCTGTGGCTGATGCGATTAAGAAGGTTGAGTTCAGTGAACGTAAGGCGGCGCGACAATTGGAGAAAACCATTCGGTCCGCTGTTGCGAATGCTGAAAATAATTCAAAATTACTGGCTGACGACCTGAAGGTGAAAGAGGCCACGATTGGCGAAGGGCCTGCGATGAAACGCTTTTGGGCGCGGTCGCGTGGCATGGTGAGCCGGATTCGGAAACGGACCAGCCACATTACAATCGTGTTGTCAGATGGAAAGTGACCGGTAAATACCGGGTGACGTGAAAGGAGCATCGTTTTGGGACAGAAAATCAATCCGATTGGATTAAGGATGGCCGTCAGCAAAGCCTGGAAGTCGCGCTGGTTTGCAGACAAGCGCACCTTTGGGACTCTGTTGAATGAGGATCTGACGATCCGTGATCTTGTGAAAAAGCGTCTCGATGCAGCGGCAGTTGCCGAGATCATTATCGAGCGCTATGCAAATCGTGTCCGGGTGACTATATGTACTGCCAGACCTGGTATCGTGATCGGGCGCAAGGGCCAAGATCTTGATCGTATTCGCGAGGAAATCGCGAAGCTAACCGGTAAGGAGATCTATCTCGAGATTCGAGAGATTCGCAGCCCGGATACCAACGCTCAATTGGTGGCTGAAAGTGTGGCCTTGCAGATGGAGCGACGTGTGTCGTTTCGCCGTGCGATGAAGCGTGCCATCAAGATGGCGATGGAGTTAGGCGTCAAGGGTATTCGTATCAAGGTCTCGGGCCGTCTGGGGGGGGCTGAACTTTCACGTGTGGAGTGGTATAAGGAAGGGACAATCCCTTTGCATACACTTCGCGCTAACATTGACTATGGGTTTGCCGAGGCGCAGACGACAGCCGGTAAAATCGGTGTTAAAACATGGATTTGCAAGGAAAAAGAAGAGCCTGAGAAGGCAGTAAGGGGACGATCCAATGCCGCTTATGCCTAAACGCGTGAAGCATCGTATGGTGCAGCGCGGGTCCCGCAAGGGAAATGCGCAATCAGGTAATTCTCTGGCCTTTGGCGAGTACGGGTTGAAGGCATTGGATCGGGCATGGGTCAAAGCCAACCAGATCGAGGCGTGTCGTGTTGCCATGAACCGCAACATGAAGCGACGCGGGAAAGTCTGGCTTCGCATTTTTCCGGATAAACCGGTCAGTAAGAAGCCCCTTGAAACCCGGCAGGGAAAAGGGAAGGGGGATCCGGAGTTTTGGGTCGCTGTTATTTTGCCCGGAACGATGATGTTTGAGGTGGATGGTGTTTCGGAGCAATTGGCGAAGGAATCGTTGCGTCTGGCGGCGGCAAAGTTGCCGATTCGGACAATGTTTGTTAAACGGCACCACTAATAAGGGCCAAACAGGATAGGGGTGCGGACGTTATGAAGGCCGCTAAACTGAGAGAAAATAACAAAGAAGAACTCGTGCAGCAATGTTCCGATATGGAAAAGGAATTGCGCACGTTGAAAATTCGTAAATCGGCGAGCCAGATCGAGCAGCCGTCGCGAATCCGGAGTTTGCGTCGGGATATTGCCCGTGCACAGACGGTGATGAGCGAACGGCGTCGCCAGCAAGGTTGATGATTATGGCAGACACGGAAACCAATCGAGCGCTTCGCAAAGAACGTACTGGAATTGTTGTCAGTTCGGCGATGCAAAAGACTATTGTAGTGCGCGTGGAGCGGACAACTCGTCATCCCCTGTATGGGAAAGAGATGACGCAGGCCAAGAAGTATCATGCGCATGATGAAGAGAATAAGGCCAAAGTTGGCGATAAGGTGCGGATCGTGGAGACGCGTCCGCTGAGCAAGCTTAAACGGTGGCGCCTTGTCGAAATTGTGGAAACGGCGAAACGCCAGTAACTGGGTGAACGATCATGATTCAAGAAGAAACAAACCTTGAAGTTGCTGATAATACCGGAGCGCGGCGGGTGCGTTGTTTCCGTATCATCGGGCAACGCAAGACGTATGCTCACATCGGTGATTTGATCCGGGTTGCGGTGCAAGAAGCCCAGCCGACAGGATTGGTAAAAAAAGGGCAGGTGTGTCGGGCGATTATTGTCAGGACATGCCAACCGATTCGCCGTCCCGACGGCTCGGCGCTTCGGTTTGATAACAACGCGGTGGTGCTGGTAGACGAAAAGCTTAATCCAATTGGGACCCGAATTTTTGGCCCTGTGGCGCGTGAGCTTCGCGATAAGTATATGAAAATTGTCTCACTTGCGCCCGAAGTGTTGTAACAAGAGGAATCTATGAATATCCGACGAAATGATATCGTTGTGGCCACACGGGGCCGGGACAAGGGGAAACAAGGGAAGGTGCTTCAGATTGTTGTTGGGAAGCATCGGGCCATTGTGGAGGGGCTTGGAATGGTGACAAAACATCTTCGGAAGTCCCAGGATAATCCGAAGGGTGGCATCGTCCAAAAGGAGTCGTCCATCGCGATTTCCAACCTGATGGTTTACTGCCCGCAGTGCAAGAAGGCGGTCCGCGTTAAGCGTGTGGCCGAGGGTGACAAGCGGATCCGCAAATGTAAAAAATGCGGTCAAGCATTTGACTCGTAAGGTGGTCTATGACGGGACTTAAGACGAAATATAAACAAGAAGTTGTGCCGGCGCTGATGAAATCGCTGGGATGCAAGAATGTAATGGATGTTCCGCGATTGCTGAAGGTCTCCATAAATATGGGCTTCAACTCGACGGTTGACAAAGACCAGATTCGTGCCATTTCAGATGATTTGGGGAAAATTTCTGGTCAGAAACCCGTTGTTACCAAGGCGCGCAAGAGTATCTCGAATTTCAAGTTGCGCCAAGGGATGCCGGTCGGAGCGAAGGTGACGCTGCGAGGGGCCCGTATGTATGACTTTTTAGATCGGCTCATTCACGCGACATTACCTCGTATTCGAGATTTTAGAGGTTTGTCTGCAAAGGGCTTTGATGGACGGGGAAGCTACACCTTCGGTCTTCAGGAGCAGTCAATTTTTCCTGAAATTGATCCGGATGATGTTAAGAAGGTGCAGGGGATGAACGTGACAATTGTCACATCGGCGTCAACGGATGCGCGGGCTCGTGAACTGCTCACGATGGTCGGTATTCCATTCATGAAGTCGAGTAAGTAGAACACGGCAGGGAGGACGTTCTTTTGGCTAAGAAATCACAGGAAGTCAAGGCGAGCCGCACGCCGAAGTTTAGCACACGCCGCTATAACCGCTGTAAACGCTGCGGGCGACGACATGCTTTCATGCGCAAGTTCCAGGTATGCCGTATTTGCTTCCGGGAACTGGCGTCAACGGGGATGATCCCCGGAGTAATTAAGGCGAGCTGGTAAATTGGAGAGCCTATGAGTTTGTCGGATCCTATCAGTGATATGTTGAATCGCATCCGGAATGCTTCGGGTGCGGGTTTAAAAACGACTGACATCAGCCATTCAAAAATGAAGGGCGAGATTGCGGTTATTTTGAAAAAGGAAGGCTATGTCCGTGATGTGACAGTCGAAGGACAGGGCCGTGATAAAGTGCTGAGAGTGGTATTGAAATATGATGCCAACCGTAACCCTACAATCAGAGGATTGCGTCGGGTTAGCAAGCCGGGGCTCAGGCGCTATGTGGGGTTTGATGAAATCCCGCTGGTGTTGGGCGGCATGGGGGTGTCTATTTTAAGTACCCCCTCAGGTATTGTGACGGATAATGAAGCACGGCGGAAACGCGTTGGTGGAGAGTTGCTCTGCCAAATCTGGTAATCCCAGGCGTATCTGCAAAATCGTAATGAATCAGATTACAGGTAACAATTTTTAATTAGGGGAAGAGCATGTCTAGAATCGGCAAAAAACCGATAGCTATCCCGAAGGGCGTAACCGTCCTCGTGAATGGCGGGACGGTATCGGCTAAAGGTCCTAAAGGTGACTTGGTGACGAAACTTCCTCCGTCCATCAAGGCGGAAGTGAAGGATTCGAATATCATTGTGAGTACCGCTGAGGATACTGTCCAAGGGCGTAGTTTCCATGGACTGGGGCGCAGTTTGGTCGCCAACATGATCCTGGGTGTGGAAAAAGGCTATTTGATCGAGCTTGAGCTCCAAGGCGTCGGATTCCGGGCGGCGGTGCAAGGAAATAAGTTGACGATGAATATCGGATATTCAAGTCCGGTGGTGCATGAGGCGCCAGCGGGAATTACAGTGGCGGTTAAGGATAGTGTGATAACGGTTGGGGGTGCGGATAAGCAGCTTGTCGGCGATGTTGCAGCGCGTATCCGTTCCTATTATCCGCCCGAGCCCTATAAAGGCAAGGGAATCCGTTATAAAGGCGAACATGTCCGGCGCAAGGCCGGTAAGACGGTGGCCTAACCTATGAAAAAAGTGGATCGAAAAGAAAATCGTGCTCGTAGGCATTCAAGAATTCGGAAGCACATCGCGGGAACGCCAGAGCGTGCTCGCTTGTGTGTAATGGTCTCAAACAAGCACATTTATGTCCAGCTTGTGGATGATGAAAAAGGCGTGACGTTGGCGGCGGTGTCCTCATCAGGCAAAGATGGCGTCGGCAAGAAAAACGCCGAGGGAGCCAAGTTGCTTGGTAAACGGTTGGCGGAAATTGCCCATGAAATAGGCGTCAAAAACGTTGTGTTTGATCGTGGTGGATATAAGTATCATGGCCGGGTAAAGGCAATTGCCGATGCCGTACGTGAGGCAGGGTTTAACTTCTAGCCCTAGAAAGCAAGAGCACACTGTGATGAAAGAACGAACAAGGGCGGATCAAAATTCAGAATCCTCGGGCGATGTCGAGGAGCGTGTGGTGTTTGTCAACCGCTGTGCAAAAGTGGTTAAAGGCGGACGCCGGTTTAGTTTTAGCGCGATCGTCGTGGTCGGTAACCGGAATGGAATGGTCGGGTACGGATTTGGCAAGGCCAATGAAGTGGCCGATGCAATTCGCAAAGGTGGCGAAATTGCGCGTCGTAACATGATTCATGTGACGCTCAAAGATAAGACGATTCCCCACGAGGTCACGGGCCAGTGCGATGGCGGTTATATTTTATTGAAGCCTGCTTCACAAGGGACCGGGGTTATTGCTGGCGGCGGCATGCGCGCGGTCCTGGAATTATCTGGAATTCAGGATATTCTGGGCAAGTCTTTGGGAAGCGGAAACAAGGTTAACGTGGTTAAAGCGACCATCAACGCGTTAGAGTCTTTGCGGTCTCGAGATGAGATCATGGCGGCACGCCAAAATTAATCACTAATCATTTGATCCGATAGGTGGAAAAAACGATGAACTTACATTCATTAAAAAATACGACCGGCGCAAAAACGACAAGAAAGCGTCTTGGACGTGGTATGGCTTCCGGGCTTGGCAAAACTTCCGGGCGTGGACACAAGGGGCAGTATGCCCGGTCCGGGCATAAGCACAAACTCGGCTTCGAAGGAGGACAGATGCGCCTGATTCGCCGCATTCCGAAGCGTGGCTTTACAAACATCTCCCGCAAAGAACTCCTGCCCGTGAATGTCGCGGACTTGAATGTTTTTGAGGCTGGCTCTGAAGTGACTCCTGCGTTACTGAAGGCAAAAGGATTCGCGAATGGGGTGTCCGATGGCATCAAAATTTTGGGGTTTGGCTCGATCACGAAAAAACTAATTGTTAAAGCTCAGGCATTTAGTGTCGAAGCCAAGGCGAAGATTGAGGCTGCGGGCGGGGTGTGCGAGATCGTTAGTTAAGGGAAATGAGACTGCGACATGCTATCTGCATTTAAGAACTGTTTGAGAATTCCTGAGTTAAGGGATCGTATTCTCTTTACGATGGGGATGATTTTTATTTGCCGCCTCGTGGCACATGTGCCAACTCCAGGGGTGGATGCCGTGGCGTTGCAGCGCGTGGTTTCAGATATACAAAAAAGTTCCGGCGGTGGCGTCCTGGGCTTGCTGGATATGTTTAGTGGCGGCGCTCTAAGCAATTGTGCGGTAGGCGCACTGGGTATTATGCCTTATATAAGTGCCTCGATCATTCTCCAGTTGCTCAGTGCCGTGGTCCCTGCTTTGGGCCGTTTGAAATTAGAAGGGGATACCGGGCGCCAGAAGCTGACGCAGTATACCCGCATGCTCACGGTCTTTCTGTGTGTTATTCAGGGTTGGTTTATGGCGTCGACCCTCGAAAACCCTGCCGTGTTAGGTTTGCCCGAGGGGGTGAGCCTTGTCTTGAATCCCGGGTTGGGTTTCAAGCTGATGACCATCGTTACGATGACTACGGGTACGATGTTTATTATGTGGCTGGGAGAGCAAATCACCCAACGGGGTATTGGGAATGGCATTTCCCTCATTATCACTGAAGGTATTGTCAGTCGTCTGCCGGCGGCCGTTGCATACGTCATACAGATGTTTCACGTGGGGGAAGATGGCATTCGCCAATTCAATCCAATATTCCTGATTGTTCTTATTTTCGCCCTGTTCGGCGTGGTAGCAGGGACGATTATGTTGACCCAGGGGCAGAGGAAGATTCCTATTCAATATGCAAAACGCATGGTGGGACGAAAAGTATATGGTGGGCAAACCACCTTTATGCCGCTTAGGATTAATTATTCAGGGGTCATGCCGATCATTTTTGCCCAGTCAATCCTGATGTTCCCGGCCATCCTGCTGCGGCGGATTCCAGGCGATTTTGCTCAAAAAGTGGCAGACAGTCTGACGATGGATACGGGCTTATATATGCTGCTCTATGGGATTATGATTTTGTTTTTCTCATATTTTTGGGTGGCGACTCAGTTCAATCCGGTCCAAATTGCTGACGATCTGAAAAAATATGGGGGATATGTTCCTGGCGTTCGTCCCGGGGGGCCCACCGCAGAGTTTCTGGATTTGACGATGACGAAAATCACCTTGGCGGGTGCCATTTTTCTAACAATCATCGCGGTTATCCCGTCGGTGATGAATCGACAATTTGGCGTTCCATGGTTGGTCTCCTCGTTTTTTGGAGGAACAAGTTTGCTGATTACCGTAGGCGTCATGCTGGACACGATGCGGCAGGTCGAGTCGCACCTTCTCATGCGGCATTACGACGGCTTTTTGCATAAGGGTAAGTTGCGGGGGCGACGATCATAACCCTTCTTTTGGAGTTACCATTGTTGTGAAAACGATTATTTTATTAGGGGCGCCGGGAGCGGGAAAAGGGACCATCGCGGAAGGGATCCGCAACGAAAGCGTCTTTATTCATGTTTCTACGGGTGACATGTTGCGAGAAGCCGTCAAGAACGGGACGGTTGTCGGTCGGCAGGCTGAAGGGTTTATGAAGCGGGGGGAGTTAGTTCCTGATGATGTCATTGTCGGGATTGTAGGTGAGCGCCTTGATCGGGGAGCTCGTGATCTGGCATACATGTTTGATGGTTTTCCGAGGACGCTGGAACAAGCCCGCTTACTGGATGAAACCTTGTCCCGTTATGCTTCAAAAGTGGATAAGGTTTTCCTTTTAGATGCCCCTCGCGAACTCTTGATGGCGAGGCTCACTGGGCGTCGCGTTTGCCGGAAATGCGGGCAAAGTTACCACGTGATTAATATCCCGCCGAAAAAAACAGGCGTTTGTGACCTTTGTGGCGGGGAATTATATCAGCGAGCGGATGACAGTGAAGCCACCATCTTAAATCGCCTGGAGGTGTATTCGAAACAGACGGAAAGTCTTATTTCTTATTATGAGAAAAAAGGCGTTCTTGTGCGGATTGATTCAGCTCGACAGCGGCAGGATACGGTCGCGGAAATTTTGGCAATCGCGAAACCGTTGATTGCTACATGATCATTATCAAGAATCGGGAAGAGATTCGCCGGATGCGGGAAAGTGGACGCATCGCGGCATGTGTTCGGGAGGAAATAGCAAGACTTGTGTCGCCCGGAATTACTACCCGTGAGTTGGATGCCAGGGCCGCAAAGTTGATCGCGGCATACGGTGCTAAAAGTGCATTTTTAGGGTATCGTGGCTATCCGGGGAATGTGTGTATATCGATCGATTCGGAAGTGGTGCACGGCATCCCGGGAGACCGGCGAATTGAACTGGGGCAGATTGTCAGCTTGGACATCGGGGTTTTGTTCGGCGGGTTTGTAGGGGATACCGCCACGACGGTGATGGTTGGGGTGACAGATCCGGATGTCATCCGATTGGTACGGTCGACAGAGCAGGCATTGATGGCGGGGATTGAGATGGCTCGGGCGGGAAAGCGCTTGGGGGATTTGTCCCACGCCGTTGAAAGCGTCGTGAATGGGGCGGGGTATTCGGTTGTTCGTGATTTTGTCGGGCATGGGGTTGGGCGAAAGTTGCATGAAGAACCCCAAATACCGAATTTTGGAACGGCTGGGGTTGGCCCAAAACTGAAGGTGGGGATGACACTGGCGATTGAACCCATGGTGAATATGGGGGAGGCCGCCGTGAAGGTGTTGGCAGATGGGTGGACGGTTTGCACTGCAGACGGCCGGCCCTCTGCGCATTTTGAGCATACGGTGGCGATCTGTGAAGATGGCCCGGAGATTTTAACCGCGGTGTGAACCGCTGTTTGGAATATATATTTTGGTGTGGACAACAGGAAAGGCCATTGATAAATTGGCCAGCTATTTTTGGAATGGAGACAGAGGATGAAGGTCAGAAGTTCAGTCAAGCGGATTTGTGAGCGCTGCAAAATTGTGCGCCGCCGGGGTGTGGTGCGGGTGATTTGCACCAATTCACGTCATAAGCAGCGTCAAGGTTAAGGAGAATTTGGGATGCCCAGAATATTAGGTGTTGATATACCCGGGAAGAAGTGCATTGAGTATTCCTTGCGCTATCTTTATGGAATTGGACCGACAAATGCCCGTCAGGTAATTGATGAGGCCAAGATTGATCCGATTAAGAAGGCCGACGATTTGACCGATGAAGAGTTGGCGCGAATCATTAATGTGATTCAAAATACTTACCGGATTGAAGGGGACTTGCGCCGGGAGGTGGCTCAAAACATCCGCCGTCTAATCAGTATCGGCAGTTACCGAGGTATTCGTCATAAGCGCGGACTCCCAGTTCGGGGCCAGCGTACAAGTACAAACGCTCGTACCCGCAAGGGCCCGCGGCGCACAGTGGGTGCGGTTCGTGGAAAAGAAGCGCGGGCGGCCGCTAAGCAGTAATAACAGCAGTGATAAAAGAGGTACGGGTTCGCAATGGCAGACGTTAAAGAAAAAGCAGAAGAAAAAAATAGCGCCAAGCCGGAGGCCGCAGGAGCTCCGGTTCCGGACGTTTTAGCGGGAAGTCCGGACGGTGTGGCTAAGCCGGTTCGGCCGCAGCGGGTTCGCGCGGGGCGTGTGGTTCCCTTCGGTATTGTCCATATACGGGCAACCTTCAATAATACAATTATTTCAGTTTCCGACAGTAAAGGCGGGGTGATCGCCTGGAGCACCTCTGGACGAGCGGGTTTCAAGGGATCCCGTAAGAGTACCGCCTTTGCCGCCAGCGTAGTGGCGCAGGAAGTGGCGCGACAAGCGGTTGCACGCGGGATGCAGGAAGTGGAAGTGCGTGTTCAAGGGCCGGGTGCGGGTCGCGAATCGGCTATTCGCGCATTGCAGTCTGCCGGATTGAACCTAACCATGATTAAAGATGTGACGCCGATGCCGCATAACGGTTGCCGGCCTCGCAAACGTCGCCGCGTCTAAAGGCAGATTTTGTAGAGAACAGGAGAATTCGAATGGGTAGATATACTGGACCAGCATGCCGACTTTGTCGCCGGGAAGGCATGAAGCTGTTTTTAAAAGGGGATCGTTGCCGTATGGCAAAATGTCCCATTGACACCGGGCGACCGGCTCCGGGCATGCACGGCGCACGTCCATCCAAAAAAACGGATTATTGCGTTCAGTTGCGTGAAAAGCAGCGATTGCGCCGTTCCTATGGCTTACAGGAAGGGCAGTTCAAACTTTTCTTCGAACGCGCCGCCAGCAAGCGCGGTATCACAGGCGAGATGTTGTTGCAGCTGCTAGAAATGCGGCTCGATAATTTGGCTTTTCGCCTTGGGTTCGGGGCTTCACGCCGTGCGGCACGACAGCTCGTGTTACATGGACATGTGACGGTCAATGGACGGCGGGCTAACGTCCCTTCCATGACCTTGAAAGTGGGCGACAAGATTGAGGTCAAAGGACGCAAGCAAAGTCAGGAAGCCGTGAAACGAGTTTTGGATGCCAAAGGACGGGAAGCATCTTCCTGGCTGACGCTGGATAAGGATGCGCTCCGGGGGGAAGTGCTCCGTATTCCGACACGTGAAGAAATCGCGCCGTTGGTCAATGAACAGTTGATCGTTGAATTGTACTCTAAGTAAAGATAATCGTGCCGGGGAACGATGAATCTGTTTCCGGGGAAGGATTAAATCATGCCAATCAGACTGAGCAAATTCGAGATGCCCAAGCGGTTAGTAAAGGACGATGCGTCAGCCACGCCAACGTTTGCGCGGTTCGTTGCCGAACCTCTAGAAGTAGGCTATGGACGCACCATCGGTAACTCCCTGCGCCGGGTGTTACTGTCTTCACTGGAAGGAGCCGCAATTTCATCGGTGCGCATCGAGGGAGCACCCCATGAGTTTTGTGCGCTTCCAGGCGTCGTGGAGGATGTGACGGATATTATTTTGAACCTGAAGAAGGTTTTACTTAAATCTCAGGGGCGCGAGTCCCGCCTTTTGCATTTGAAGGTAAAAGGGGCCCGTGAAGTCAAAGCGAGCGACATCCAGACCGATGGGACGATTGAAGTTTTGAATCCCAATCAGCATATCGCCACCTTGGCGTCGGATGGTGTTTTGGATATGACTCTGGAAATTCGGGTCGGGCGCGGATTCTGCCCGGCGGAATTGAATAAGAAGGAAAATCAGGATATCGGACGCATTCCGATTGATTCGATTTTTTCACCGGTTAAAAGGGTGAATTTTTATATCGAAAATACCCGCGTCGGGCAACGGACGGATTACGATAAACTGATCATCGAAGTGACCACCGATGGGCGTATTTCTCCGGATGATGCCTTGACGGTGTCGGCGGCCGTGTTACGCCACCACCTGGATGTGTTCGTGGATTACGACAAAAATGTGGTTGAGTTTGAGGATGTCGAGGCCAAGGTCGACCTTGAGCGCGATCAGATGCTCAAAACTCTCAACATGAGCGTCAACGAAATCGAGTTGAGCGTTCGCGCGGCGAATTGCCTGAACAACGCCAACATTACGACGGTTGGTCATCTGGCTCAGAAATCTGAGGCGGAAATGCTGAAGTATCGTAATTTCGGCAAAAAATCCTTGAATGAAATCAAGGCCAAATTGACCGATCTCGGGTTGAGCCTCGGCATGAAGTTTGACGAGGATCTGGTGAAAGCCATGAGAGGGCTTGAAGCCAATAGGGACAGCGAGTAATCCGTTTTGGAGTTCGCGCCGAAGTGATCAAAGTGAACGACCGGGGTTGTGGATGAATATCCAGGCACGGCGTGTGGATGTCGGGAGTCAGCAATGCGTCACAAAAAGAATATGGTGAGATTGGGTCGGCCTGCAGAAGCGCGTAAGGCGCTGATGATGTCGATGGTCGGAAATTTTATTGAAGAACAGCGGATCAAAACCACCTTGCCCAAGGCCAGGTTAACCCGTGCGTTGGCAGAGAAGATGGTGACAGTGGCTAAGCGAGCCATTGCTTCGGGGAAACCCGAGAAAATGCTTCAGGGCAAGCGAAAGGTGCTGGAAGTGCTTCGTCACCGTAAGCCCATGCAAAAACTTTTTGATACGATCGCGCCCCAGTATAAGGACCGTTTGGGCGGCTATACCCGGATTACCAAAGTGGGTCGTCGTGGTGGCGATAGTTCAGAGATGGCCATTCTTGAGTGGGTGGATCTGGTTATGGTGAAGAAGGGGCGTCAGGCGAAAACTCCCGTTGTTGAGAATGGTGAGCCTGTAAGCGGGGAAGTTAAAAAGGAATCATAACTCCTTTTTTAATGGCGAGGGGGCTCTTCGGGGTTCCCTTACGCATAAGAAGACGCCGATAGAGATGTCGGCGTCTTTTTTTGTCATGTTTTCCGGATCATGAGGGGGATAACAATGGATACGCCGCGACAGGATGAAAGTGATTCTTCTGGCGAATCACTTTGGTATGTTTTGTATATTAAGCCTCGCTGTGAGAAGAAGATGGCTGGGTATTGTGAGGCACATGGGATTGAGTATGAACTTCCCCTCCGCGAGGAAACCAAGATTTACCAGCGTCGCAAGGTGACGGTGCATAAGCCGGTCTTCCCGGGATATGTCTTCCTCCGTTTTCCCGCGTTGTCCAAACTTTCCGTGCTTAAAAGTAATCTGGTCGTTCGTATTCTGCCCGTTGATGATCAGGCGCGGTTCCAAAAAGAATTACAGCAGATCTGTCAGGCGTTGGCGATTGATCCCACTTTGGATGCGTCCGCCGCCTTTCAGGCGGGACGGCGCGTGTTGATCAAGAGTGGTCCTTTTCAAGGCGTGGAAGGGGTGGTCCAGGTGGTCAAAGGGAAAACTAAAGTGGTTCTCAATGTGGATATCATTGGCCGCGCCGTTGCGGTCGAGGTCGGGATGGAATTATTAGAGCCCGTGGAATGAAGATTGCCGGAATCGGTTATCTTGAGATTAAGGCGCGCAAGTGGGCGTCAATCGAAGTTACAAGCCCGGTTATGCTATAACCCCCCTCCAGTACGGAAACCAGTCTGCCCCCGCAGTATTTTCCGGCCAGATTCATAACCATGCGGGTAAGTTCCCCGAAGCCCTGCTCGGTGAGAACGGTTGTGGACAGGGGATCATCCCGATGCCCGTCAAATCCCGCGGAGATGAGGATGAATTCGGGTTTAAACTGTGCCATTGCGGGAATCAACTCTCTCGAAAAGGCCTGCTGATAATCAGAGTCAGATGCGCCGGAAGGCATGGGGACATTGAGCGTGAATCCCGCGCCCGGGCCCGCTCCCCGCTCATTGGCAAGCCCGCTATATGGATAGAGATGCTCCTGATGAAGACTGAAATAGAAAATTGAAGGGTCGTCGTAAAAGGCATTCTGCGTGCCATTTCCGTGATGGATATCCCAGTCGATGATGGCGATTCTTTTGAGTCCATGCCGATGTTGCAGGTATTTGGCGCCAATGGCGACATTGTTGAAAAAACAGAATCCCATCGCCCGATCCGGAAGGGCATGGTGTCCCGGCGGGCGGACGGCGCAGAAGGCATTCTGCACCTGTTGTTGCATCACGGCATCCAGGGCGGTGAGGACCGCCCCGACAGCCATCACCGCAGCATTATAGGTGCCGGGTGAGCCAACGGTTGAATCGTCCGGCTTAAACAGTTCTCCCGTCTCGCTGGCGTGGCGGATTTCATCGATATAATGAGTTGAATGGATGGCGCGTATCGCCTCGATGGGGGCGGGTTGTGGCGCGAGGTGGACGCATTGGTCCCATAGGCCGGTTTTATTCAGGTGAGCAAGGATGACGGTGAGGCGTTGGCGTTTCTCCGGGTGAGCCCATCCCGTTTGATGTTTGAGAAAAACCGGATCATATAGAAAAGCGGTCTTAAGCATGGGGTGTTCCTGAACTTCGCACGTCCAGCAAGATAGAGTTCCCTGCGGGATTCGTCAATTTAGGAGTGCCTGGGCCTTGGAATCCACCTTGATTCCCGCTCCTGACGCAGGTATCTTGGCAACCTGTTTTCAACTTGAAGGAGTAAACCCATGGACGTTCAAAAATTATTTGCGGATCGGATTGGCGGCAGCACGTTTGGAACCACCAACGAGATCTATAAATTTGAAAAAATCAAGCGGGCCAAGGCGGCGGCCCGGGCGGCCCGACCCAATGTGGAACTGCTTGATTTTGGTGTCGGAGAGCCGGATCAGATGGCCCCCGCCCCGATCCGGAAAGCCTTGAAGAAGGCGGTGGATAATCCCGCAAATCGCGGCTACTCCGATAATGGCATCCGCGAGTTCAAGTTGGCGGCCGCGGATTACATGAACAAGTTTTTCGGAGTCACCGATTTGAACCCGGATACCGACATCTGCCATAGCATTGGATCCAAGCCGGCGCTGGCGATGCTGCCGCTTTGCTTCATCAATCCCGGTGATGTGGCGTTGGTGACGGTCCCGGGGTACCCGGTGCTGGCAACCCATACCCGCTACCTCGGCGGCGAGGTAGTGAAAGTCCCGCTCAAAAAGGAAAACAAGTTTTATCCCGACCTCGATAATATTGATCCCGCCGTTTTGGCGCGTGCAAAACTTTTCTACGTCAATTATCCGAATAATCCCACCGGAGCGGCTCCGACCGAGGACCTATTCGACAACTTGATCGCATTCGCCCGGAAGCACAACATCCTGATTGTTCAGGATGCGGCTTATGCCACCCTTGTTTATGAGCAACCCCTTTCCATCCTGAGTCGTCCGGGCGGCAAGGAGGTCGCCATTGAACTTCACTCCATGAGCAAGAGTTACAACATGACCGGGTGGCGCCTGGGGTTTGTCGCCGGTGCTTCACGTATTGTGCAGGCGTATGCCGAAGTGAAGGACAATGTTGACTCCGGTCAATTCAAAGCCATCCAATTAGCGGCCTGCGAGGGGATTGCGGATAAAAAACTCTCCGACAAGATAAAGAAGCATTATGAGCGCCGGCTGAAGAAGATGGTCAAGGTTCTCAAAAATGTTGGTTTTAAGGCGAAAATGCCCGGGGGAACCTTCTATCTTTACGTCCCGGCGCCCAAGGGAGCGGGCGTCCAGACGTTCCTTACGGCGGAAGATGCCTCGCAATATCTGATCCGGGAATGTTCTATTTCCACAGTGCCCTGGGATGACGTTGGTCCGTTCCTGCGGTTCTCGGCGACCTTTGAATCGAAGGACAAAGTCGATGATGATCGTGTCATTGCCGAGTTGGGCGAGCGATTGATGAGGGCGAATTTAAGATTTTAATTTTCTAAATCATTCTATTCATGGGGAGCGTGCGATGTCGCATACAGCCAAACTCATTAGCGGGATTAAGGATAGCGCGAGAACCGTGGAGAGCCTGGTGGATCAGGTCCATGTGCTGCATTCCATTTGTACGCTGGTGGTGACATCGCTCAAGAACGGGAACAAGGTTCTGACGGCGGGGAATGGGGGGAGTGCCGCAGAAGCCATGCATATGGCCGAGGAATTGCTCGGACGGTTTCGCCACAATCGTCGTTCGTTGCCAGCCCTGGCGTTGGTGGCCGATGGCACTGCGCTGACCTGTATCGCCAATGACTTTGGTTATGATCACGTTTTCAGCCGTCAGATTGAAGGGCTGGGCAAAGCCGGGGATCTGCTGGTGTTATTCAGTACCAGCGGCTCGGCAGTGAATCTCAAGTTGGCCCTCGACGCTGCGCATGCCAAAGGAATGAAAGTGGTCGGTCTTCTGGGGAAAGACGGTGGCCCGCTGGCGGGAAAATGCGACCTGGAGATCATTGTCAAGGGTACGGCCACGGAGCGTATTCAGGAAGCCCATCAGGTGCTTCTCCATCTGATCCTTGATGTGGTGGAGAGCGAGTTCCCTTGACCCCGCCTTCTCCTCGCCCGCGCTTGCCTCCCTGGATCCGGATCCGGTATTCCGGGCGCGGGAATCAGGAGACCGTCGCTCAGTTGTTGAAGGCCGGGGATCTGCATACGGTTTGTCAGGGCGCTCATTGCCCCAATCAGCATGAGTGTTTCAGCCGCGGGGTAGCCACGTTTATGATTCTGGGCGACACCTGCACCCGTGATTGCCGCTTCTGCGCCGTTACGTCGGGGCGTCCCTCTGCAGTCGATCCCGATGAACCACGCCGGCTGGCTGAGGCTGTCGCCCGGCTCAAGCTCCATCATGTTGTCGTCACGAGTGTCACGCGGGATGATCTTCCCGATGGGGGAGCCCGTCATTTTGCCGCCACCATCACCGCAATCCGGGTTTCATTGCCCGGCGTGACGGTGGAAGTGTTAACGCCTGATTTCAAGGGAGTGGAGCGGGACTTGGATATCGTTTTGGAAGCCGTTCCCGATGTCTTCAATCACAATTTGGAGACCGTCTGGTCGTTGCAGAGGACGATTCGTCCTGCTGCCAGTTATGAAAGTTCGCTTGCGGTTCTGGCCTACGTGGCCCGCGGAGTTGGCTCCAGAACCATGGTGAAATCCGGCCTGATGGTCGGCTTGGGTGAGTCGGACGTGGAGGTCTATGAAACCATGGCGGATTTGAGGCGGGCCGGGGTGGCATTACTCACGATCGGGCAATATCTGGCCCCTTCCGCCGCCCACGCCCCGGTAAAACGCTATGTGACCCCCGCGCAATTTGAGGAATATGCCCGCCGGGGCCGGGAGATCGGCTTCCGGAATGTTGCCTCCGGTCCCCTGGTGCGTTCCTCCTATATGGCAGAACACCAATTCCTCAGTGGCAATAAAGGAGGATGACCCGGTGTTTGAATATGGCGCCTATTTGATTGCCGATTTCCTGTCCCGCAAGATCCCCCGGCATTTTGCCTACTGGTTGAGTTTGCGAATCGCAGATGGATATTTCTTTTTCGATTTCCGGGGACGCCAGGCCGTAATGGCCAATCTACGGCAGGTTATGGCCTTCCGTGGGTGTCATCCCACGGAGCGGGAGCTCCGGCTAACCGCCCGGACCACGTTTCAGTTTTTCGGGAAATATCTCGTCGATTTCTTCCGATTTCAGCGGCTGAGCGAAACGGATATCAAGCGGTTGGTAACGATTGAGCATCCGGAATATATCGAACAGGCCTGGCAGATGGGCAAGGGGGTTATCGCCGTGACGGCTCATCTGGGGAACTGGGAGATTGGTGGCGCGGTCCTGGCGGGAATGGGCTATCCTATCAATGTCGTGGCCTTGCGGCAGCCCTCCGTCAAACTGAATGATTTCTTCCAGAAACACCGCCGCAAAAGGGGAATGGTGGTGATTCCGTTGGGATCCTCGGTAAAACGTCTTATGGGCGCCTTGCGGCGAAAAGAGTTCATTGCCCTGCTGGCGGATCGGGATTATTCCGATTATCATGAGCCAACGAATTTTTGTGGGATTCCGGCGTGTATGCCGCGGGGGGCTTCCTGGTTGGCGGCCAAAACCGGCGCCGTGGTTCTGCCGGGCTTTGTTTTGCGCAATGAGGATGACACATTCCTGATGAAATTGTATCCTCCCATTATTCCCAGTGAGGGCGTGACGCAGGAGTCGATTCAAGTCCGGATTAATGCAGCGCTGGAAGATGCGGTAGGTGCCTATCCGCACCAGTGGTTTATGTTTCATCCGGTATGGGGTGGGCTCAGCTACGGTGAGGAGGGGAAGTCCGAAAGTCACCCTCTACCTTCAGGGAAGAGGAATGGGGAGAGAGTCTCTTAATCATGAATCCATTATCTACAACCCGTCCTGCCGCCAGGGGATGTGTGATCATTCCCGCCTATTGTGAGGCCGGACGCATTGGCCTGGTGGTTGAAGGGGTCAAAAAAATCATTCCCGATGTGATGGTGGTGGACGATGGCTCGCCGGATGAAACGGCCCTTCAGGCGGAACGGGCGGGTGCCACTGTGATCCGGCACGAGGTCAACTGCGGCAAGGGCGCCGCGCTGGATACGGGCTTCCAAACGGCTCGTGAACAGGGTTTTGATTTTGTTATCACCATGGACGGGGATGGACAACATGCCCCTGCCGACCTTCCCGGGTTTGTTAAAACTTTTACCGAGACCGGTCTCCCCGTCCTGGTTGGCACCCGGATGTCCGACACCCGCAGCATGCCCTGGGTGCGCCGGATGACCAACCGGTTTATGAGTTGGCTGTTGAGTCGCGAAATGGGGCAATGGGTGCCCGATACCCAATGTGGTTTCCGGCTTTACGCTCTGGCCGTGGTGCCGGAGTTATCCGCCAAATCCAAGCGATTTGCCGCCGAATCTGAAATCCTTATGGAGCTGAGCAGCAAAGGAGTAAAGATCGGCTCCGTCCCCATTGCCACCATCTATGGGACCGAACGCAGCAAGATTCACCCCGTCAAAGACGCCTACCGCTTCTTAAAAATGCTCCGCCAGTACCGGAAGAGGACAGTAAGCAGTAGACAGTGAGCAGTCGGCAGTATGCAATTACTGCCCCCTGCCCACTTCCCACTGCTTACTGCCAACTGCTCACTGCCTACTGCCCACTGTTTACTGTCACTTGATCTTCATCGGCAGGCCGGCGATCACGAATATCACGCTGTCGGCAAGAGCGGCCAGATTCTGGTTCAGTCTCCCTTGCAAATCCCGGAAAGTGCGGCCCAGCGCCGACTCTGGCACGATCCCCATGCCGACCTCATTGCTGACGATGATGATGTCGCAGGGGCTGGCCCTCATGGCGTCGATCAGCTCCTGCTGGCGTGGTTGTATTGCGGCTTCGCCTTCCTTTAACAACACATTGGTCAGCCATAACGTCGCGCAGTCGAGCAGAATGACATCGCGCTTGGGGGTGGTGCCAAGGATCACTCGTGCCAGATCGAGGGGTTCCTCCACACAGCCCCACTTGGGACCCCGCTGCTCCCGATGCAGTTTGACCCGCTTTACCATTTCCGGGTCCAAGGCCTCCGCCGGCGCCAGATACAACGGATGCTGCCAGTCCTGCTCGGCCAATTTCTGGGCATACGAACTCTTACCGCTCCGGGCACCGCCCAGGACGAGCACAATTTTTCGATTTATAGACATTCTTGTAACCTCGTTAAGGATGATGCCGTATCCTCGAAACCGAAGGTTTCAAGCGTCAGGACATCACTGTAGGATTGAATGGACTTGAGGAAATTCTGAACCAGGGGCTTTGGGGTCATCTCCAGTGAGTAATGACGGGAAGTCTTGTTCGAGCCATACAGGTGGATGATCCGGGTGCGGGGCAGCCATTGGGCCACATGGCTTTGCCAGTCATAATCCATTTGCAGGAGGTGGCCAAGGTCCAGGCAGACACTAAAGGGATGCTCGATCAGTAAGGGTTCACACCAGGCGAAGGGATAACCCAGATTTTCCACACAGATGTGCGTGGGATTATCCACAATACCGGCAAGAACCCGCAATAGAGGGAAGAGGTCATGGCGCCAGGTGTCACGCCTGGCGCCTGAGGCGGTGGCGTCAATCCCCTCCAGATGCAGGATCCACCCATAGGGCTTCAAGGGGCGGCAGAGTTCAATGATCCGGAGGGCCGCGCTCAGGAACTGCTCCCTCTCATGGCGATTCTCACTGCCCAGCGCCTTATCAATCGGGAAATGGATGGTGTATGTGAGTTGATGTTGCCGGGCCAGTTGGCGCAGTTCTTCCACCTCGGCCTGATTGGGAAGATTGGAGGAATCCCGCGATTCAAAGAAGACAATCTCAATGTCGTCTGCAAAAGGGGCCAGCCGACGCACATTGGTGACGAGGTCGGCGGGATAGACAAAGGAGGTAACCCCAAGCCGGAACCGGCGCGGCGTGGCAATCAAGGGAAGTGTCGGGAAGTCGCTCATGCTATTTTTGGAGTGCGGCGGCTTGACGCCGCTTTTCTTCAGTGCGGCTTGACGCACTGTCTTTCCTCCATCGCCCCGTCAAGCCGGGGCGCAGAAAAGCGGCGTCAAGCCGCCGCACTCCAAAACAGATCCCATTTTGTATGATGACACTATGGTAATTCATGGAAGCTCAATGTCCTTTGGGGCGCCAGTGGATCTCAACCGTTTCGAGCGTCACCAGTCCCCCGCATTTGGCCTCATCCAGAAGCTGTTCCAGCAGGGGGAGAAACGTCGTAATTTTTTCCGCCGTATCAACGATTTCGATCACCACGGGGAGATCTGCCGATAAGTCCAGAATCCGGTTGGAGCGGAGCTTGCCCGAGGCGCCGTAGGACATCAGACCCCGCAGCACGGTCGCCCCGGACAGCCCCGCCTCCTGGCTTTTGCGCACAATCAGTTCATGCAGCGAAGAGTGGTGGAGATGATCGCCTTCACTGATGAAAATGCGTAACAATTTCGCTTCACTATTGAGTTGCATACCTTCTCTCCTTAGCGATTTTTTTCAAACTCTTCTTTCCGGGTCCGGTTACACCGGGTTAGTGGCTTAACACCTTTTTCACCAGCATCATTCCAATCAAGAACGCTGCGGTGGCGCCGAAAAAGGTGCCATTGAGATAGAGAAGGGCATGTAGCCATTCGCCATCCTTCACCATCTGCACCAGTTCATAAATAAGCGAGGAAAGGGTGGTGAAGCCGCCGCAGAAGCCCGTGGCGAGGAAAAGCCGGGCGGAGGGGGAGAGCAGCTCCGTGCCCGCCGCCAACTGGCTGACCATGCCAATCACCAGGCAGCCGGCAAGATTGGAAGCCAGCGTGCCCCAGGGCATACTGGCGGCCGGATGGCTCAAGCCCAGCGTAAACCCATACCGGCACAGACTTCCCACCAGCCCGCCTAACCCCACCCATACAAATGGCATGATCCCGTTCATTCGGCCTCCAGCTTTACCGTCACAGGAGTGCCTTCCTCGACCATATTGGCAAGGGTGGTGATGTCCCAGTTCGTCAGGCGGAAACAGCCATGCGATTCCCGGCGCCCGATGGTCTCCGGATGTGGCGTGCCATGCATCCCGAAGCCGGGGGCGCTCAGGGTCAACCAGTAAACCCCCACCGGATTGTTGGGGCCGGGGGGGATAATCAGCTTCTTGCCAATCTCCTGGGCGCGAGGCGATTCCGGGAAATTAGCGGGATCAAACGTGTAGTTTGGATTGGGGGCAAAGCTGACAATCGTGAGATCGCCGACGGGAACCTTTTGCAATTTCTTCGCAATGGAGCAGGGGAACGAGGCGATGATCGTGTCATTGGTGTCAAAGGCTCGGACCCGGTACTGGTTGCAATCCACTTCCAAACGGGCCGCCGGAATCGACCAGTCCTCCGGCCGGCTGTTGGGCACAACCAACGGGGTTCCCGCCGCCACGTTCTGCCAATTAGAAACGCCAATATTCATAAGCTTTAGCAACGTGGGGGAGACGTGGAATTCCTCGGCCAGCACCTCTTCCAGGCTTTCGCAGGCCATGGCGGGAAGTGCCGCTGCTTCAAGGTAGTCGGCCGGCGCCGAACCGATCTGGGCCAGTTCCTCGGCGGTTACGGTGTGCGGGACCGTCGCCGGTGCGGCATCGGTCATCAATTCCTTGCGGGCTTTGGAGATCGTCACGCCGCAGCTACTGGCGTAATCCTTGAGCGCCTGCGTCGTTTTGGAGCCTTCCCGCCCATCGATCAAGCCCACCCCGAACCCGTTCCGATCCAGCGCGGTCTGCAGCGTGGCCATTTGCATGAGATTGGCCGGTCGTTCCACACGGCTCACGACCGTCGTCGACACCTTGATGGGCGCCGACACCGGCGCTGCACCCACACACCCGCACAGTACGAAGGCAAAAATCTGGAGTGCGGCGGCTTGACGCCGCTTTTCTTCGGTGCGGCTTGACGCACCGTCTCGTGGTCTGCGCCCCGTCAAGCCGGGGCGCAAAAAAGCGGCGTCAAGCCGCCGCACTCCAAAAAGGAGCCAACTGGGTGTGATGCTTGAGAAATGCCCCCGCATTCTGACTCCTGTTTTCACAAATGACTTAGCGGCACCTTCCCGATGGGATGGACACTGAAGCCGATTTCGAAAAGCTCCTGGTGATTCAGGCAATTACGGCCATCAAAGATAAAGGCCGGTTTCACCATGCTGGTGTAGATCTTGCGGAAGTCCAGCGCCTTATATTCATCCCAATCCGTTGTGATCGCCAATGCATGAGCACCTGCGGCGGCTTTGTAGGGATCCGGTTCGTAACTGATCTTATCCCCCAGATCCGCCAGATCTTTCTTCGCATTTCCCAGCGCCTCGGGATCCGTCACCACTACGGCCGCCCGTTCATCCGCCAGGAACCGGCAGACCCGGATCGCCGGGCTTTCACGGGTATCTCCGGTATCCGCCTTGAAGGCGAAACCGAAGACCGCAATCCGCTTGCCGGCCACGGTATTGAACATGGCCGCAATCATGTTCCGCACAAACCGGTCTTCCTGGTATTCGTTCATTGTGACCACCTGCTCCCAATAGGCGGCCACTTCTGCAAGGCCATAATGCTGGCACAGGTAGACCAGGTTCAGGATATCCTTCTTAAAGCAGGACCCGCCAAAGCCGACGCTGGCATTCAGGAAGCGGGCGCCGATCCGGGCATCCATTCCGATGGCTCGGGCCACCTCGGTGACATCCGCCTCGGTGCGTTCGCACAAAGCCGATAGGCTGTTGATGGAACTGATGCGCTGCGCCAGAAAGGCGTTGGCCGCCAGCTTCGACAACTCGCTCGACCAGACGCTGGTGGTCAGGATGCGATCCTGCGGCACCCAGTGGGCATAAACCTCGGCCAGTGCGGCCTGGGCGCGCCGACCGGACTCGGTCGCATGTCCGCCGATCAGGACGCGATCCGGGTTCTCGAGATCCTTGACCGCAGTTCCTTCGGCCAGAAACTCCGGGTTGGAGAGAACTTCGAAATGCACCGTCTTATTACCTGAGTGCAGAATGCGTTCCATGGCCTCGGCGGTACGGACGGGCAGAGTACTTTTTTCGACGACGATCTTATCGGAGGTGGAGTTGGCCTTGATTTCGCGGGCGGTCTTTTCCCAGTACTGCAGATCAGCGGCCCGCCCGGCCCCCTGACCAAAGGTCTTGGTGGGGGTATTGACGCTTACGAAGATGATGTCGGCCTCACGTATACCCTGCGCCACATCGGTGGAGAAGAAGAGGTTTTTATTGAGCGATTTCTGGACCAGTTCCTGCAGACCGGGTTCGTAAATGGGGAGTCGATCCGACTGCCAGGCCTTGATACGGGCGGCGTCGATATCCACTACGACCACACGGTGGTTGGGACATTTCCTGGCGATCATCGCCATCGTCGGTCCACCCACATATCCCGCGCCAATACAAAGAATCGTTTTCATAGAATAGTTCACTCCTAATGCTGCAAAAAGCGGATTCTAGCAAATGCCGTTATTCAGGCAATCTTTTGTCCTTCCCCTTTTGGAGTGCGGCGGCTTGACCTGCGCATGACCCCAAGGAAAAGACGGGACAACTTGATTAATTTGTCATATAACCGTGGGCATGGAAACCATAACCAGTGTCAAAGAGAGACTATCAACC
>Ga0209697_10001344_pt1 | contig 38225 bp, 28 predicted proteins | sample AliMusrvi5mmetaG_FD_184115 | JGI IMG/M metagenome (GOLD analysis project Ga0209697, IMG submission 184115) | Freshwater lake bacterial and archeal communities from Alinen Mustajarvi, Finland, to study Microbial Dark Matter (Phase II) - Alinen... | ecosystem: Environmental > Aquatic > Freshwater... | reverse complement strand
TCTCCTTGGGTAAAATCAGCTCAAGAATACTGAGCATTTGTTCTTGGGTGGCTTCCATTAAATCTGTGTTTTAAAACAAAATTAATGGATTTCAGAAAAATACTCCACCTAAATTATTAATTGATCCTGGATCCTGCCCTATCAGCATTTTTGCCAGGTACTTCCCTATTACCAGACAGGTCTCCATGCACTCCCCGTTGATGGGCAAGAATGGGCTGCACTCCCCAAACCCGATAAGACCGGAATCCGTCCGGATAACCACCACCACATTGTTGGCAGATTCAAAGCTCCCCAGAGAGATCACAAAAGGTTCCAACAGTTTGACCGGCATCTGGCAGATCTCAATTTTGCTAATCCGCATGACCAATTTTTAGATTCAAATTAGGAGTGGTATCCTTCAACTTAACAAGGATTTACTTTGTTTCCCCTGCTTTAAAAACAGTCCAGGGTTGCGAGGGTCGGTCGGGCAAAAGGCCTGTCATCCATTCAAACTGCGGATGTGCTTCCAGAAATTTTGCTCCACTGAAGGCCATTCCGCAAGCGGCGCCCCACCGGGCAGAAAAGGACATCTGTTTGGCCATCGTGGCATCCACCACTTTCCCGTCGAGGGTTCCCTCCGGACTGAAAGGCTCAGAGGGGCCATAGAGCTGATCATCAATCTCCCAATGTCCGCAAAGCGTGCGTCCTCCGGGATTGTCTTTATGCAGAAAAGTATCGTAATGATCCGCTTCAAAAGCCTTTGCCAATTTAATGTTGATCTTTCCCTCATTTTCCCGCATCAGCTGTTTCCAGCGAACGCGCCGTGCCACAGACGAATATTTGATGTTGGTCTCATCCCTTTTTGTCTCAAGACGGAGAATCTTCAGGTCTTCTGCCACATTCGATCCGATAAAATACCCCTCTTTTTTTATTTCAAAGGCAATGTACTTACAGCCCAGCTCCAGTCGTGCTATCTCATTGGTATTAATATCACCAATCAACCAGGCGTTTGCATAACCACCATTGTTCCCCTGTTTCATAATTTCACACCACTCCCCGATCGAGGAGGCATCCTGGGTAGCCCGTCTCATCCGGGAAAATTCTGGCGTACCCTTGGCTTTGAAGCCAAAAAAATCGCCAATGGTGGTTTCGGAGCCAACCAATCCGGCATCCGTGATGAAAAAATCGGTTTCACTGTGAATAAATCCAGCCACCGACTGCATCAGGATCCGGTGACCCTTTTCAGGAAGAATATCCAGAATCAGGTTACAGAGCGGATTGTGGTAGAGATCCATCGTGTTGTGTCCCAACACGATCTTCCCATCTGCTGTCATTTTTCCCGTTGCGATGAAGGAGCTGCACGACTCCCTCGGCGCTTCGTTGGAATGAGAATGGATAGAATCCTTGACCGTTGGCCACCAAGATCCTATCAGTTCCGGATAACCGTTGAGTCCAACCAACTCATTCCTGGAACTCTTGACTCCAGCAGCCAATAACCCCTCCACGATACCATCGATCTCCGCCAGATTTTCCGCATCCACCTTCGGAGTAAGGATCTCTCCCGCTTTCTGAACATAGTAATTCCAGCTCATGGCTGTCTGGTATTCCCATCTGGTTCGCAGCATTCGGAGGTTCTCCCTGATCTCAGGGGCCATCAGGTATCCATGCTGGAAACCGCGTTCCAATGGTGCACCTTCGATGTGCAGATAGGTCCAGCCACTCTTTTCATGTCGGTTGGCTTTGGCCAGTGAGCTGACCTGACTGCTGGTCAGCTTCCCTGCAGGTTGGCCTTGCGCAACAAGGGTCAAAAAAAACAGGGGAAGGATATGTATCGCAATTCTTTTTGTCACGGTGTAGGGCATTTGGGAAATTCAAAGATATATTTATAAAATTAGATGTTGACCATCTCGATTCAAAAAATGGACGAACGACCCCTGAAAAGGAACAATTTTTAGTCGACTCGTCGCGTTCAATTCAGATATACCGTAAACCATCCAATCCTACAGGTCGCTACCAGGAGGTGTTCCAAAAAAATCCTTGAACGAACCTTTCCTCCAAGGCAAGACAATTTCTTTTAACTTTGGTGGATTAACGATGAAGCGACTCTTATCCATTATCCTTTTTTCTGCCATTTGTCTGATGGAGGCGAATGCGAATTTGCCATTCCTACCCTCGGAACGGCCAAAAAAGATCGCACTGACCTTTGATGCCTGTATGACCACCGGCATGTTAAAAAGGATCGAATCAGGTTCAGATCCTGCCCTTTACAACGCAGCCATTGTGGATTTCCTGCGGAGTGAAAAAATTGCAGCGACCTTCTTTATTACCGGCCTTTGGGCAGAAAAATATCCAAATGTCGTCAAAGAGCTAGCAGCTGAACCACTTTTTGAGATCGGAAACCACTCCTTCAGTCACAGGGGATTTGTCGACAATTGCTTTTCCCTCCCCAATCTTCCTGAAAACGAAAAAGAGTCGGATATCCGTAAATCCCAGGAGATTCTGTTGCGTTTAACAGGAAAAAAAGCCACCCTGTTCCGGTTTCCAGGTGGCTGTTTTTCGCAGTCCGATCAGGCACTTGTCAAAAACTACGGACTTACTGTGGTTGGCTGGAGTTTTGCAAGCGGCGATGCCTTCAATCCCAACACGAATGCCATCGTTCAAAATGTTCTGGAGAAGGCAAGATCGGGAGCCATCGTCGTTTTTCACCTTTCGGGAGGCAGATATGCACCAAAAAGTGCAGAGGTTCTTAAAGCCATTGTACCGGAGCTAAAGAAAAGAGGATTTGAGTTCGTGACCGTTACTTCCATTTACAAGGAAAATTCTCCCGGCGGTAAAGCAAAATAAATATTTTACCTTTGATTAAGTTCACCTCCGGTGGTAGTTCTATAATCAGGTTATCCATTGAAGAGGGGAATTCGAAAATCAAATAAAGTTACACCCAATTAAAAAAAATTGAAAATGAAAAAGTTTGTTGCTGTTTTAATGATGGTAAGTTTCTGTACCTCACTGATCTTTGCCCAAAATGCAATCCCTTCTGCAAAGGATAAGATTCAGAAGGCAAAAACGGACGTCAAGGCAGTTGGTGCGGACGCAAAAACCGTGAAAGCAGATGTCAAGGATGTCAAGGCAAATCCTGCATCCGCCAAGGCAAAGCTGCCAGCAGCCAAGGCAGATGTGGCCAAAGCCAAGGAAGATGCCAAGGCTGTAAAGGCGGATGTTAAAAGCGCCAAGGAAGATGTAAAGGCTCAAGTAAAGTCTGCAAAGGCAGGAGTAAAATCGGCCAAAGCGGACCTTAAAACGAAGTAGTCCATCCAAACTACTGAAAGGCTCTCCCGATATGGAGGGCCTTTTTTTTGCATTTCCCCGATAAATGTTGAACCGATTAACGTATTTTCGTAGACAAGATCCAACTACTATTTATTTTCAACTGCTTAACATGAGATTCACTCTTCTGCTCCTGCTGGGTTGCTCGGTGCTATTGACCGGATGCACGCTTCCCATCACAAAATCCGTTCAACCTGCCGATCAGGCCGATCTGTTTGTAGGAACTTCCAATTCACGCTGGATGCTGGGGCCCTATGCCACCGTTCCCTATGGAATGGTCCAACTGGGACCCGACAACCAGCAATCCGGATGGATGGGGGGATATGAATATTCCGTGATGAACGTCTCCGGCTTCAGCCACCTTCATGCCTGGACCATGTCGGGACTTCGGGTGATGCCGGCCATGCAGGATTTCACCAAAACCGATGGTGCGGCCGACAGACCCTACCGGGGATCCAGCGCTGGTTACCATTCCCGGATTGAGAAAAACACGGAAGTCGCCCGACCCGGCTATTATTCCTGCTATCTCTATGATGCCTATTGTAAGGCAGAGATGACGGCCACCACCCACTGTGGCTTCCACAAGTACACTTTCGACCGGGAGGGCAGCGGCCGGATCATCCTCTCACTCCTCTTCCCCGCAGAAGACCAGGCAGAAATTCTGGATGCCAAAATCACCAAAGCAAGCAATACCCTGGTAGAAGGTTATGCCAATACCATTGTTCCCTCCACCAAGAACCAGGAGTACAAACTCTTCTTCTCCATCCAGTTCAGCAAACCCTTTAGAAGTATGGGAGGATGGGTGAACGAGAACATAATCGACTCAACCTCAGAAATCAATGGGTCCGGTGATGTGGCAGCCTATGTGAATTACGACACCAGAACCGGTGAACCCGTGATGCTCAAGGTAGGGATCTCGCTGGTCGACCTGGATGGGGCCCGCAACAACCTGAAAGCAGAATTGAATGAGTACGGATGGGACTTCAACAGGGTTGCTGCGGTAGCCAGGGATCAGTGGAACGTGCTGCTTTCAAGAATCAAGGTGGAGGGAGATACCCTGAACCGGAAGAAATTCTATACCAACCTCTACCGCAGTTTTGCCAAGCAGACCTGGAGTGATGCCGACGGCAGGTATTGTGATCCCTTTGAGGTGATCCGGCCGACACCAAAGGGGACCGCCATGTACGGGGGAGATGCCTTTTGGAACAGCTATTGGAATTTTAACACCATTCTGGCCCTGATCGCCCCTAACATCATGAACAACTGGGTCAATACACAACTCGAACTTTATACCCATACCGGCTGGACCAACAACGGACCCACAGGCCTCGAGCATACGCGGGTAATGGGCGTTACACACGAAGTAGCCTTGATGGTATCGGCTTTCCAGAAGGGAATCCGCAACTACGATGTGAACAAACTGTGGGCAGCGGTACATCACAATGCCACGGAGCAAGGCAAGAAGCTGGAGCTCTCTGGCAACGTAGGGATGGAATTTCTCGATGTGTACAATAAACTCGGATTTGTTCCATATGACATTTCCAGGCGCTCTTCGCGTACCCTGGATTACTCCTTTACCGACTTCTGCACGGCTCAACTGGCCAAGGCACTTGGAAAGACAGATGATTACAACTTCTTCCTCCAACGATCCAACAACTGGAAGAACCAGTTCAATCCGGAGGTAAAATGGCAGATGCCGCGTGACCAAAAGGGGAAATGGAAAACAGACAACAACCTCTTCTCGGGGGAGCTGTGGAGCGAAGGAAATGCCTGGCAATACAGTTTCTACGTGCCCCACGACATCCCCGGGGTGGTGAAGCTGATGGGCAAAGATCTCTTCAACCAACGGCTGGAGGAGGGATTTCAAAAATCGGAGAAATACCTCTTTGCCGCCCACGCCCTAGACCGGGTACAGTCCAAAGTATCCGAATACTACATCAACCAGGGCAATGAGGTGAACATGCAGGCCGCCTGGCTCTTCAACTATTCCGGTAAACCCTGGCTGACCCAAAAATACACCCGGGCCATTCTAAACTCCTATTATGGCCATACTCCCTACCACGGATGGGAAGGCGATGAGGATGAGGGACAGATGGGTGGCTGGTTCGTGATCTCTTCGATGGGATTGTTCGAAATGAACGGGGGATCTACGGACAGCTCCATGGTGGAATTGTCGGCACCCCTTTTCAGGAAGATCACAATCACCCTCGATCCAACTTATTACAAGGGAAAAGAATTTGTGATCACCGCAAAAAACAGCTCTCCTGACAAGATTTACATACAGAGTGCCACCCTCAACGGCCAACCGCTGGATAAATGCTGGATTTACTACCGAGATATTGTAAATGGAGGAAAGCTGGAATACAATCTCGGGAAGGAACCCAATGAGAATTGGGGAAAAAGATAGTAAGCACAGGGGAATGGTTGTTTGGTGAAAGGCTACCTTTGAACCTTTTAAACTTGGTTCATTTGTAACCTTGCCAAACTTTCAATCGTATCAATAGAAGTGATTTAAGACAATCGTTTAATCAAGATGGATGGTAAAAAAATTTAAAGCGACTTTCGCCTATTTTTTGTTGGCACTATTTTTATTGCCGGCCACCGTTAAGTTCGGGCATCATCACAATCATTTTGAATTCAGGGATACCAGTGATTTTCAATTTCAGAAATCTCAGGATAAGTGTAGTATCTGTACCTTTGAATTTACAGTTTTTTTAGCGGATGCCGTTCTGCCCGACTTACCTGGTGAACGTCCAACCGATTTTTATTTCAATCATTACAACTCCCAATACAATTTCTCCCTTTCGCACTATTCCTTTTCATTAAGAGCTCCGCCCGTTTTACAAATTTGAATGATTGCACTCCCGAAGTGCTTATGAAAATTTGTTAATCATAAAACAGGTATCAGATGAAGCTATTTTTTTTCATTTGCTTGTTGGTATTTTCGTATCATCAGGCAAATGCACAAACCCGTTTAACTGGAAAAATCACAGAAAATCTCAAAGGAGAAGCCATTCCAGGAGCGACCATTTATTTCCCGGAACTTAAAAGAGGTGCGGCCTCCGATAAAACAGGTTCTTACAGGGTTGAGAATCTTCCAAAATTAAAAGTGACGGTCCAAATTGGATTTCTGGGTTACAAGACCATCGTTGCCAGAGTTGATTTGGCCATGCAAACGACCATGAATTTTGTTCTGGAGCAATCCATTGCAGAAATGAGCGAAGTTATCATTACCGGTTCTTCCAGAGCAAGTGAAATAAAGCGAAGCCCGTTGCCAATGGCGACGCTGGACAGACGGGAACTGGAGGAAAATTTGAGCACCAATATTATTGAGGCGATCACCAACCTTCCGGGAATAAGCGCTGTCACCACCGGACCGAATGTTTCGAAGCCATTCATCCATGGACTGGGTTACAACAGGGTTCTGACCCTTTATGACGGAGTCAGGCAGGAGGGACAGCAGTGGGGCGACGAACACGGTGTAGAGGTGGATGAAAACAGCGTCGACAGAATTGAAGTCGTCAAGGGACCGGCCAGCTTAACTTATGGTTCGGATGCTTTGGCCGGAGTAGTGAATTTATTACCTTCCCATCCGGTTGCCGAAGGAGCCGTAAAGGGAGAGGCTGCCACCACCTACCAGACAAATAACGGATTGTATGAGGCCACTGCCTCACTCTCCGGCAACTCGGGAGGATGGATATGGGGAGGCGTAGCAACCTTCAAACAGGCTACCAACTTTCAAAACAAGAACGATGGCAGGGTCTACGGAACCGCATTCAAGGAGCTGGATGTAAGTGGATATGCCGGCATAAATAAAAAATGGGGTTATTCCCATTTGAATTTCTCACTTTTTGATGATCTGCAGGAGATCCCTGATGGCAGCAGGGATTCAATTTCCCGAAAATTCACCAAGCAAGTAACCGAAATAGATACATTCAGGCCAATCGTTTCAGAATCAGAATTAAACTCCTATAAAATCGCGGTTATACATCAGCACATCCAGCATTTCAAATTGTATTCAACCAGCAATATCATTCTTGGCAAAAGCAATTTGGGCATCATCCTGAGCTATCAGGAAAATATCCGTAGGGAGTTCAGCCATCCGGAATATCCGGATATCGCCGGGCTCTATCTCATTCTGAATACTTTGACCTATGACATCAAGTACCATCTTCCTGAATTCAACAACTGGGCGACCACCTTAGGTATGAATGGCATGTATCAAAAGAACAGGAATGATGGAACAGAGTTTATTATCCCAAATTATCACCTTTTGGATGCAGGACCCTTCATCTACCTGGAAAAGGCGTTTGACAAGCTCGAAATCAGGGGTGGTATCCGCTATGATGCCCGCATCTTCAGCAACAAGACCATGTTCACTGCCCTCGATCCCATCACCGGATTAGACAGGTTGGTGAATTCATCCATGGCAACCAACCTGCCATTCTTTCAGTATGACAAAACCTTTACCGGCTTTTCAGGAAGTATGGGGGCAACCTATAGATTGTCCGATTTCTTTACCCTGAAGGGAAATATTGCCAGGGGATTCCGGGCTCCGAACATAGTTGAATTATCAGCAAACGGGGTTCACCCGGGTACGCTGATCTATCAGATCGGCAATGAAGACTTCAGACCTGAGTTCAGCCTGCAGGAAGATGTTGGGATTAGTTTTGCCTCCAGACATGTCCTGGGCAATTTCGAACTCTTCAACAACAACATCTCCAATTACATTTATAACCAAAAATTGGTCGACAAGATTGGACAGGATTCCATTGTGGTGTCAGGCAACCAGACCTTCAAGTTTCAACAAACCAGTGCACAATTATTTGGTTTCGAGGCAAATATTGACATTCATCCGCATCCTTATGACTGGCTCCATTTTGAGAATTCCATTTCTGCAGTTTATGCCGTAAACAGAGGAGGTAACGGGGTAACAGTGACATCAGGCAACCGGTATCTGCCCTCTATCCCACCTTTGCATACCAGTACGGAATTGCGAATCAATTTCAAAAGAAAGTTTGGATCATTTTCTTCTCTCTATGTCAAGATGGGGATGGACTGCTATGCCAGGCAAGATCGGATCTTTTCTGCAGATCAGACTGAAACTTCCACTCCGGGTTATATCCTTTTTAATGCGGGTTTGGGAACGAACCTGACAAACAGCCGTGGAAAACTATTGGCGAATATCAACATCCTGGGCAGCAACATCACGGATGTAGCCTATCAGTCCCACTTAAGCAGGTTAAAATACTTTGAGGTGTATCCCATGAACCCGACTGGCAAGAGCGGAATTTACAACATGGGCAGGAACATTAGTTTTAAGTTGACAGTACCATTGAACATTAAATAGGGTGAATCACTTACTATCCAATTTCCAATTTGAATCACACATAAGGAATCAGCAACATTATTTTTTCACCTTGCACCATCATGGATGAACCATAATAAGGTATTTTTTACCTTGAACGCCTCCTAAGTCACCTTGCAAGGATTTAAATAACCATGAACAACAATTGATTTATCTTGAACGGAAATGAATCAACCTTGAACAACTTAGAAACGACCTTGCAACCAAATTTCCATCTTTGCAACGAAATTTTTGGTCTTCGAATTTGTAAAAACCGACGTTGTGGCACCTCATAGGTACTATGTAACTGGAAATATGGTCTTTGTAAGTGCAGAAATGTATTTCGCGAATAGTTTAAGGTATTTCGTACAACCTGAAAGGTAATTTGCGCAGAATTTTCGTGGGTGCGAACGGGTCCGACGAATTCCGATTCGCCGTTTTTCCATTAGTATGGCGGCTTCGTGTGCGATTAAAAATCGCATCACCCGACGTCGCTTTATTATTCAATTCATGGTGTAATTCGTGGTCGGGAGGTCTTAATTTATTTTGTGTTCCGGTTACTCTTCCACCGAATATTTCAATTGGAAAACAGGCCTGCTGCCCACATTATCGGGAGTCTCCCTGCTGGGCGTAACCACTTTGATTTTCGAACTATTGTCAAAACTTAGCAAGGCGGCCTCGATTTTGCGGATACGCTTTTGCGAGATACTTTGCTGGATAGAATCAAGTTTGTGCTCCCCTATTAATTGTAGACTTCCCCTTTCCACACCAATTGTATCCAGGTGGAGTTGGCCGGAAAGGAAGGCCTTGAATTTGGCCTCTTCCTTTTTAGCATCCGCACCCATGGCTGCCAAAAATAATTTGCCTGCCTCATTCAGCGCAATCTCCTTCTTCTCCAAACCGATGTCGTTGAAGTAATTCAGTTCGATCTTCATATCCGGTTTCTTCTTTTCCAACTCGGTGTAAAGCTTGATTCTTTTAAGATGTGTTGGCGTGAGCGTGGTGTCTGCATAGTTGAATTCAATCCCCTTCACCTCAGTCGGTTCAACGCCCAGCAATCTCCCCAGGGCAATAAAAGGAGAAGCGACCACTTTTACAACTACATTTTTCAGTACCTGCCAAACCAATTTGCCAATCTTCGTTTGTGGATTGTTTAAATCGCCCGTCAGCGGCAGATCCAGGATAATGTCTCCGTGGATATCCTTCAACAGATAGAGAGCCAGCTTTAGCGGAAGGTTCATGATGCCGCCACTCTTTTTCCCCAGCTTTGCATTGCGGACGATCAGCTTGTTTTCGCTGGTCAGCTGCTTGTTGGCAATCACTGTTTTCCCCTTGTAATACATATTTCCCAGCAAAATAGGGAATCCAACGAAGTGCATGGAATAGCTGTTCAGGTCTGTGAGCTGAAAATTGTTGATCACATAATCGACTTTCACTTCGTATGGATTGGAAGGATTGATGCCGAGTTGTGCCTGAAGCTTCCCGTGCTTGTTGAGCTTCATGGAGGCAAAGGCATTGAGCCATTTGACCGTGGAGGAGATCGAATCCACTTTCATTTCTACTTCGCTCAGGTGGTAGTCGAAAGGCACTTCGTACGAATTGTCGCGCAGGTCCATGGTTCCTCCCACAATCCTGAACTTACTGATCTGGTAAGAATAGTTAAACGGGACTGTATCTGCGGGTGATTCAACCATCAAATGAAAAAGGTTGATGTCTGAATCTTTCATGGCGACATAGAGACTGGGTTCATTCAAGTCAATTTGATCAAACCGGAAGTCGAACTTCATCGGATAACTATCTTTCATGATTACCTTGGCACCTTTTGCCCCCAGCACTTTTTGCCCGGTCAGGTCACTGGCTGAAAAATTTTCCGCATGTCCCTTTCCACGAAACAAAAGGGAATCCAGTTTGTTGATATTCCCCGCCAGGTGAAAATCTCCCCCCACCAGACCTGCCATCTCCTTGATTTGAAAATAGGCCTGCGCATAGGGCAGGAAGGGAGATATGTCCAGTTTTTCGACGGAAAAATCGGCCTTGTAGCTACCGCTTTTCTGGTCAAAATCTGTTTTGGCCTGAAAGGAGCCTCCGTTTTCAAAATTAAATTTCACACCTGCATCCTTGATTTCATTTTGGTTGAAACTGATGTCAGGAATGAAGAATCCAAGATCTTTCAACACATAGGTATGGTTAACGTTTTTATCCGTGAAGGTCAGGTTTCCCTTCTCCATCCCCAGGTTTTTGAGAAAATAGGCAAAAGCTTTCGATGGTTTTCCCTTCTCTTCCGTTTTGGGTTTTGATTTCAGGAACCTGAGAATATCGTCGAAGTTGAAGGTGGTATCCTTGCGAACAATGCTTACTGCTGGATGGACCAAACGGAATTGCTCCACCACCAGTTTAGAAGATAGCAAGGGGATCGGCGAAATCTTTACGGCAAGGGTATCGAAAGAGACAAAAGTTCCCTTGCCGTCGGCCTCCAGCATTTTAAAATCCATCAGGCTGAAGGTGACAGGAAAATAGGTGATCGTTATATCTTGTACCGACAACATTCTACCTGTGTATTCCTGCCCGTGTTCATTGATGTACCGCTTGATTCCATAGGGTGCCGCCAGTAAAACAGCAAGGATGATGACCAGGAACAGCGGGAGAAGGACAAACAGAATGATTTTATAAACTTTCTTCATGGGATCGGTGTTTTGCTCAATAATTTGGTTCAAGGTAAGCCTTGTTGAAAAACAGGACAAATGATGGACAAAATTAAACTAATATTTCCCGCTATACCTTCCCAAGGAGCAAAAAAGGATGATCTTATTTTGTCATAATAAAATCATCCCGAAATCCAGAAGAGTCAGCCTTGAGGAGGTGGATGCGTCAAAATATATTTTTTTCTGGTTTACTGTCAGGGCAGTGATACCAGAATGGAGGTTCCTTTTCCCACGGTACTTTTGATCACAAGTTTTCCATCGTAGAGTTCAACAATTTTTTTTGTGATGACCAATCCAAGACCGGAACCTTGTTGTTCGTAGTATTCCCTGTCAAATTGCATATAGGCGCCAATTCTTGAGATGTCGGTGGATGAAATTCCCCTGCCTTTGTCCTCGACGGAAAGGTGGAAGGTTCCCTCTTCCATGCTGAAACCGACCTCTACTTTGTCTCCTGGCAGAGAAAATTTAAATGCATTGTCTGTCAACTCTTCGGTAATCTTCAAAAATTCTGAATTTCCAATGAAGGCCACACCCTCACTTATTGTAAATTTTAGGTCTGTCAGTCTGGAATATCCAAATGCGACCTCTTCCGCAACGCTTTTGCATATTTTGTCAAGCGACTTTAGTTTGACGACCTCCACCGACCCTTTTTTCTTGAGTTCCAGCTGTGCATAGATCAGGTAATTCTGTATCAGCCGGTACAATCGCATCGAGCTGTCGTAGATGTTCTTCCCTACACTGGCCAACTCCTCGTGCGTGTAAGACTGGGGGTAATCCATCAGGAGCTGTCCGTAGCCGATCATCCCATTCAGGGGAGTTCTCAGCTCGTGGGGAAGATGGTGCATAATATTGTCCCGCAGCTCATTGAGTTCATTCTCTCTTTGAGATTCTATTTCCGACGCCTTCTTCAGACGGGTGTGGATGGCACTCAGCAATTCCTCCCTGGTATAGGGCTTGGTGATATAATCATCCGAACCAAGTTCCATTCCAGTTCTTAAATCTGAGCGCTCAGAAAGTGCCGTCATAAAAATAAAGGGGATCAATTTGGTCTTTTCGCTCTTGCGGATTCTGTTCAACACTTCATAGCCATCCATTATGGGCATCAGGATGTCGCACAAAATTAGATCCGGAAGGTAGGTATTGGCAGACAGAATACCATCCTCTCCATTTTCCGCTTCGAATACCTGAAAGCCTTCGTACGTCAAAATCTCGGAGACACCCTCTCTAAGTAAGACCTCATCTTCAATAACCAATATTTTTTTCATCCGTTCAAATTTAGTTTTGTATGGGCAGAAAGAAAATTCACTTGTTGCTTTACTGTTTGGTGCGAATACTTCCGCCAGGGTATTCCCAATTTGCTATTTATCGTCATATCCGTTCGTGCTTCAGAATTTTTCCAGATTGGTCGTCCGGTGAAAATTTTGTTCCTGGTGCTGTCCCATCCTCAGATATGGAGCAGACCAGGGAGACTACCCCTCAGGCAGTGAGGTCATTTTTGGCAGGTGCACCACAAAAGTGCACCCCTTGCCAAGTGCACTTTTAAAAGTAATGTCACCGCCATGCAACCTGACGGATTCTTTTACAATACTCAACCCCAGTCCGTTCCCCTGAATCTGCCTGACATTGTCGGCCCGGTAGAACGGGAAAAAGAGGTTTTTTTGATTCTCTTCTGGAATGCCAATCCCGTTGTCTTTAATACTCAGTTGAATCTGATTGAATTGTTCCGCAATTTTAACTTTCACTATCGGATCTGGCTGTGCATATTTGATGGCATTGGACAGGAGATTGTTCAGTACCTGCACCATTAATCTGGCATCCAACATCATAGGCAGGGTTTCAATATCACATTCCAACCGGATCTTGTTCTTCAGCTGGCTATCCAGGTTAAAATCCATAATGGCGGTATTGCAGAGTGCAATCAGGTCAATCATTTGCGGATCGAAGCTTAGTTTCCCCTCCTGGATTTTTGCTATCTGCATCACATCTGTCACTACCTTGGCCAGGTGCTGCACCTGTTCTTTGATATTCGTCAGTTTCTGTTCGATCTGATCATCGTTCATTTTTGTGCGATAGGTCTTCAGGGAGTCGCTCATCATCAGAATGGAAGCCAGTGGAGTCCTGAATTCGTGGGATGCCATTGAGACAAACCGTGACTTCAGTTCATTCAACTGCTTCTCCTTGGCAATGGCCGATTGAAGGCTCTCTTCGAACCGTTTCCGGTCTGTAATGTCGATCTTGATGGCGATGAAATTCCTGATCTCCCCATTGTAGTCAAGTACCGGTGTAATGGTCTGTTCTTCCGGATAGAGGGTGCCATCCTTTCTCCTGTTGATAATTTCCCCACTCCAGACTTGGCCTCCGAGAATGGTTGACCACATCTCCCCAAAGAAGGAGGAATCCTTTTGTCCGGTTCCGATGATTTCGCCGCAATGTTTTCCGATGAACTCCTCCATCTGATAACCTGTCAGCCGGGTAAAACCGGAGTTGGCCCACTGAATTCTTCCCTTGACATCTGTAATGATAATGGCCAGTGCAAAGGATTCGAAGGCGGCACTCTGCATCCTCAGGGCGGTTTCGTGCATCTCCCTTTCCGTCACATCCCTTGATATTCCGAACAAGGCATCTCTTCCATCCCATTTCCCTAAAATGACATGGGTTTCTACGGGAATCAGGGTCCCGTCTTTTGCCATCAATGGTACCGGACAATAGGCGGCCTTTCCAGCCAGCATATCCTCCACAATGGAACCGGCTTCATTCCGGCGTTCCGGAGGATGGACATCCAGCACATGAAATTGCCTCAGCTCTTCTGTAGTATAACCTAGACGTCTTTCTACCACACTGTTTGTGAGCAGGATCGAACCCTCCATATCCAGGATGAACATAAAATCATTGATGGTGTCAAACATCATCCTGAAATTCAGCTGGCTGGAGAGCAGCGCCCTTTCCGCATTGATCCTTGAGATGGTTCCTCCCAGCTGAAAGGCCAGGGCTTCTATGGATATTTGAATGTTCTCATAGAAATCGGGATGATGTCTGGAAGCAAGGTTAAGTGCCCCAATCACTTTGCCTTCGTGTTTGATGGGAATCACGGCGAGGCTGAGCAGGTGTTCCCGCTCATCGTTCACCAGATTGGTGAAATTTTCAGGACGGTAGAGACCGTAAATTGGCTCACCTTTCGCCACAATCTTGTACTCCGGAGTATCCGAATCCAGTTTTGATTTTGCCGTTATAAAATCATCGGATAATCCCTTGTGTACGGCAAGGTTCAATTCAAAATTGGTGGAGTCCAACAAGTAGATACCGCCGGCATCTATGCTCTGAACCTGAAACAGGGCATCCAATGTTAGTTGGAGTGCTTTCTGAAGATCATTGGTGGCACTCAGCTGGGTGGCTAGGTCCCGCTGAAGAACTATGAGCTTCTCGTAATTTTTACGATAGGTGATCTCTTCAAAGATGTATAAACGACCATGGTATTGATCCTCCGCATCCCGGATCTGGGAAGAGAATCTTCGGATGGTACGGCCATTGACGAAAGGAATCTCATCTTCCACAATGGCCCTGTTCTCTTCAAATTGCAATGGTTTGCAGGATTCTGCAAAGGCTGGAATATCAACCAAAACAGGTAAACAATCGGGTATGATGTCGTTGTTTTTCAACTCCCTTTTTCGGATGGCATCCTCCAAATGGTCGATGCCCCAGATCTCGCAAAACCTGTGGTTGATGTAAAGGATTTCATCCGTGCGGTTATCCACTACCAAAAAGGCAAGCGGCGAGGATTCCGTCATCTGTTTGAGAAGGACCTCGTTCCAGCGTAAGGCAAACTCCGCGCGTGCCCTGTCTGTTATATCAATGCCTGAGGTTAAAACTCCGAAAATTTCATCATTTTGATAATAAGGGGTATAGGTGATTCGGTTGGTTCTGATTTGTCCGGTGGGCGTTTTTATTTCATTCTCAAAGGTCACTGTTTGCCCCTGCAGCGCCTGCAGAAGATAGGGATAAGCCTTCTCATAGGCCTCCTTACCAATGATCTGCTCGATTTTTTGACCGTTGCAACCCCTCTCCGGAATGCTGAAGATCCTGCGGAAGGTATTGTTGGTAAAGGTAAACTCCAGATTTTTGTTGACCAGTGAAATGATGACAGGAACATTGTCTGTCACCTGAAACAGGGTCTTTTGGCTGATTTCAAGCTCCAGTTCCATTTTCCTTCGCTCCGAGATATCGTGGATCACAGAGAAGAGCAATCGTTTGCCTGACACTTTGATGGGTGTCGAGTGAACCTCAACGGGACAAATTTCACCGGAAGCTTTTTTGTGCGGAAATTCAAAATAGTTGCGCTGCTGAAAATAGGCCTTTCTCATTTCCGTTTTGATCTGTTCTTGAGTAAGGCAGTTGATATCGGCGATATTTGCCTTGCTGCTACTGATGGAATCAAAACCGTAAAATGTATCAGCCGATTTATTGGCATCTACAATCTCTCCGGTATCCGGATCCACGATGAGCATGATGGCGGAATGGTCGTGGAACATCTTGTGAAAACGCTCCTCGCTCTCACGCAGTTCATTCATCATCTTGATCTCCTTCTCGATATCCATCGCCATGGCAATGTATCCCCCCAGCGATCCGTCTGCATTCTTATAGGTTGAAAGGGTGAGGATGACCGGAAATTTGGACCCGTCCTTCCTGAGTAGAACCCATTGCCCCTTGTAATTGTCGTGCCCGTGCAAAAGGGTTGCAAAAATCTCTACCTCCTGAAGTTCATCGCCGGAAGTTTCAATTTTTAATTTTCTGGACCTGTGAAGTAGCTCCTCCGGATCGAAAAATCTGATGGGGGTGATTTTCCCGATCACCTCTGTAGCCGAATAACCCAGCTTTTTGTGGGCGGCGGTATTGAAGGTTTGAATGATTCCATTTTGATCCGTGGAGATAATGGCAATACCAGCGTGATCGACAATGGCCTGATTGAGACCTGACAGGGATATGAGCTCGGAAGTCTGCGCGGCAACCTGACGTTCCAATATGGTCTGGCTCTGTTTAAGTGCCTCCTCAGCCCTTCTCCGCTTGATGGCTTCTGCCGACAGCACCGAAATTGAATTGAGCAACTCGTCACTTGGGAGGGTTTCTCCTGCCTTTAGGAAAAAATGCAAAAGACCAATTAACTCATTCTCTACCGTCAGGGAAAGGCGGCAAATTTGCTCCAGACCTATCGATGCAAGAAATTTTTCACCTTCGAATTCAGGGACGACACCGATCGAGACAAAATTGAGGGAACTTGGCCTGCGAATTTTTTGGGTACGAATTTTCTGAATCTCCTCCTCCGTGAAAGGAATTACCTGATTCAAGAGCTGCTGTCCTACGAATTTCCGCAGGTGTCGAAGGGTCTCTTCTTCCGCATCAATCTCTCTGGTGATAAACGCACTTTGTCTGGGAAGAAAATCTGAATAGGCAACGAGGGCAAGACCGGTATAGTTTCTAAGCGCATCCGCAATGAAGTGTTCGATGGATTCCGAATCGGCCACCATCGACAATTTCAGCGCAAACCCATTTAGCATCTGCAATTCACGATTCTGTTGTTCAATGGTTTTTTCCGCGATCTTCCGCTGGGTGATATCCCTTTCTATCATGAAGATACTCTCGATGTTGCCGCTACTGTCCCTGATGACTTCCGGATTCACCTCCAGGTAAAAATGGGACCCATCCTTTCGCAGCACTTCACAATCGATGATCTTGGGAGCCTCACCAGCCAGCATCCTGGAAAATTTCATTTTAGTAGCTCCAACAGATTCTTCGCTCAAAAAGTCGAAAATACTTCGGCCAATCATCTCGCTAGCATCCTGAAAACCATGCCATTTATACAGCTTATCTGATAAATAGAGAATGGTTCCATCAGGTGAAGCAATGGAGATTCCATCCGGGGAGGTCTTCACGATACTTCTCCAGCGCTCGTCACTCGAATGAAGCTGTTCTTCAATTAACTTGCTTCGGGAAATGTCCTGGATGGTCCCAATGAGCCAATCCTTGTTCTGTTTATCATCATGGGTTACCGCTCCCAAAGCCTGCACCCATCTCGTCTCGCCATCAGATTTACGAATGATTCTGAACTCCCTGTTGAAAGCACTTTTCTCTGCGACGACCTGTTCATCGTGGTGGAAGTTCAACATCTCCCTGTCGTCGGGATGGATCAGTTCATTCCATCCCATACGATCTTTGGGATAGCGGTGATCAATGCCCAGAATCTGATCGAGCACTTCCGTGCAATTCCAAAGTCCGGTTACAAGATCTTCCTTGTAGGAACCAACGGAAGCAGCGCGTTGGGCATCCCGGAAAAGCAGTTCACTCTCCTCCAGTTTTTCGGCCGTCCGAATTCGATCTGTCACATCCTTGGTGGCACCCCTGTATCCAAGAAACAGCCCCTTTTCACTGAAAAAAGGGATCCCATTTGTTTCCAGAAATAGCAGGTGTCCATCCTTGTGCCGGGAGGGATGGATAAAATTTGAGAAGGAGTGCTGTTGGGAAAACATTTCCCTGGCTTTGTTTTGCAGGGTTGATTCTTCGGCATCGATGAAATCATACAGATGGGCATTTCCCACCACCTCCTCAATTGTCCTGCCCAAAAAATTGACTTTTGAATAGCTAACATAGGTCAGTAAACCTGTTTGATCCACTTCCCATACCAGCAATTCAGAACCTTCCAGTATCTGATTCAATCTTTCTTCTCTTTTTTTCAAGGCACTTTCGGCACTCCTTTTTCTGAATACCTTGTGTAATTCGGCAATGACCGCCTCTACCCTTGTCAAATCGGTATCGTTGTAGTCCACCTCCTTGTTTCCCAGGACAAAGATGAGCTTCACCTTATCCTGCAAGATCAACGGAACGCTAAGCATCCGGTCAATTTTTGGATGACCGGGGGGGAAACCCTTTTTACCCTGGGCCTGTAGCAAACTGTTGCAAATGACAGGCCGCTTTTCCCGGATGCAATCTGCCCAGATGCCTGCCGAATTCACTGGGTAATGGTCGTCAGACATGGGATGGAAATTTTTCAGGGCCTCGTCGTTCCAGGTTGTGAAGATGATCTCCCTTTGGTTATCGCTAACCTGATGAAAGAAGCCCAGCTTACTGTCTGATATCTTTACAACAATATTCAGAGCCCTTTTATAGAGCTCCCTGGTGGTTAATTCTGCCTCTGTGAGAAAGAGGTCCAGCATCAACTCGGTACATTCGGCATTTTTTAAAAGCGTTTTTTCCATTTTTTCCTTGTCATACCGGCACTCAGGTTTTTCGTAACACCTTCCTGCCTAAGGGAGATCTGAACAATTTGCGATCCCGGTAATGCTAATTTTTATTCTGTTAATATTTCGTTTTGGATCAATCAATGGTGTGGGTCCGGTTTCATTTTAGAATTTCTTTTCGCTGATTGACCCCGGACCAAATGATACTAAATGATCTTTTTGACTAAACCAAAAAATTTAAAGGGTGGATATTTGAACGGAAGATCGATCCAGGTGGGTGATGTAACAATGGCCCTGGCGTGACTGAACACCTTGAAGCTATTGATGCCGTGATAGTTACCCATACCGCTATTGCCTACACCCCCAAAGGGAAGATGGTGGTTGGCAATGTGCATCAGGGTATCGTTGATGCATCCACCCCCTGAAGTGGTTTCCAACAAGGTCTGTCTTGCTTTTTTCCTGTGTCCAAAGAAATAGAAGGCCAGCGGTTTCTCGTGGTCATTGATGAATTTGACCGCCTCTTCCAGCTTTTCAAAAGTTAGGACCGGCAACAGGGGCCCGAAGATCTCCTCCTGCATGATCAGGAAATCAGGTTGTATTTCTTCGATCACCGTAGGAGCGATAAAGCGGCTGGCTAAATCCACCTCTCCGCCGACCGTAATTTTACCTTGTTTCATCAGACTTTGCAACCGTACCATCGCCTGATCGTTTACGATTCTGGGATAGAAACGACTCTCCCGAATCTTCTTGCCATAGAGCTCTTCAATCGCCAAAGCCAAATTTTTCACGAGCTGATCCTTCACCGAGGTATGAACCAGGAGGTAATCCGGAGCAATGCAGGTCTGACCGGCATTGATGCATTTCCCCCAGGCAATTCGCCTGGCAGCCAGGTCAAGGTTCGCTCCTTCATCCACGATGCAAGGGCTTTTGCCTCCCAATTCCAGAACAACCGGGGTCAAGTTTTTGGCTGCTGCCGACATCACAATCTTCCCAAGGGCCGGACTTCCTGTGAAGAAGATCAGATCAAAACGCTGGTCCAGCAGCAGTTGATTTACCTCCCGACCACCTTGTAGGATGGCGACGTAGGAGGGATCAAAGATCTCAGTCACCAGCTCTTCCATCACACCGGCAATGTGCGGCGTATAGGGAGAAGGTTTCAGCACGGCACAACAGCCGGAGGAGATGGCTCCAACCAATGGATTGAGCAACAACTGAAAAGGATAGTTCCAGGGAGCAATGATCAGGGCAGATCCCAGCGGTTCGGAGAGGATCTTGCTACCCGATGGTAAAAGTTGAAGTGGTGTTCTTACCCGTTTCGGTCTCGCCCAGCATTTGAGGTGTTTCAGGTGATTGTCGATCTCCTGCAACACGATGCTGATCTCAGTCAGGTAGGCCTCTTCTGGTGATTTGTGCAAATCCTTCCAGAGTGCCTCTGTGATCCTGCTTTCATATTTCAGAATCGCAAATTTAAATTTCTTCAGGTTTTGCTTTCTGAACGCCAACGATTTAGTGACATTGGATTTAAAAAATGCCCTTTGAGCTTCGACCATTGTAGAAATGGTCCCTTTGTCGCACTTTTCCATGGCAGCTTTCATTAAATTTTACGCCCTTCAAAATGTTCCATGGTCCTGTAAATACCCAGTACTCTTCCCACCATAAAATCGAAAAGTGGAATTGGAAGTATTCCCTGGCACAACCTGACAATGTGAATGATCCAGGGCATCTTGACGAAGATTTTATTCCGTTCAATGCCCCTGATAATTTGCCTGGCAACCCTGTTGGGCTTCAGGATGGGAAGTATAGACGACCTGACTCCGTCGAACATGCCGGTATTGATGTAGTAAGGTGTTACCGTAGTGACGTGGACATTCGTTTTCAATTGCTGCATTTCGATCCTGACGCTGTCGGACCATCCAATAACAGACCATTTACTGGCTGCATAAACCGACATTTTTGGATTTGAAATCAATCCGGCTGAAGAGGCAATGTTGCAGATATGACCCTGTTTACGTGCGATCATATCGGAGAGAAACTGTAGGGTGACCAACATGGGTGCATTGGCATTGATCTCCATGGTTCTTGTGATCTCCTGAACAGCGTGTTCGTGAAAATATTTTCCAACTACAATTCCCGCATTGTTGATCAGGAGGCCAACAGGTCCGGTCTGTTTTACCAGAGTAGCCGCTGAGGCAATCTGTACCGGATCCGAAACGTCTACCCGGTAACCTGTGACTTTCCCCAAGGGTAAAAAGGCAGCCACCGTTTCGTCGATTCTCTCCTGGCTGATATCCCAGATGATCAGTTCGGCTCCTTTCTTCAGTACTATTTCCCCCATCAATTTCCCGATTCCCGATGCTCCACCGGTAATCAGCACCTTTGTCCCATTTTCAATTTTCATAACCTAAGTATTTGTATTCCAAATGCAATAATCACCCAAAGGTAATATTTCCCGAATCAATTTGCACTTGAAATAATTGGGAGAATTGGGGGCAGTAGCTAGATTCATCGCTCTTTAATTAGACGTTGCTCCATCGGCCAGGCGGAAGATGAAATCGGTCAGTTCCTGGTCCCTTTTCAGACCTATTTTGAGCTTTAGTCGGTACCTTTTCTTCCTAACGCTTTCACTGGAAATGTTCAGAATGGTGCCAAGTTGATTGGTGTCAAGCTGCATGTAAGTGGCAGCTAGCAGGACCAGGTCCTGTTTCTTCAGCTTGGAATTTTTAAGTAAAAGGGAGTGCTTGAAATTTGGATAGGTCTGCTCGAACTTAAACAGGAATACGGTCTGGTTGTTCAAAAGGATGGAACGGTTGCGCAATCTGTTGCGCAAATCTGTCAAAATTCTTCGCTGATCTTCTGAAAGATTGCTGCGTTGAAGGGCCGAAGTCAGATGGGAAGACATCTGCTGAAGGGTACTGTTGATGTCTATCGACCGAAGGGCGTCCTGCATCAGCTGGTCTTGCTTCTCTTTCAGCTGGACTTCAACCTTTGCCTTTTCGGCAACCACCTGATCGAGTGTACCTTTTTGTGAATTGAATTTGCCTTCCAGTTCGGCGATTCCCTCTTGCAGCTCGAGTTCAATGGATTCGATACGCAACTTGAACCGCATTTCAATCGAGCGATGCTTTTCCAGTCTGACCATTACTGCCTTCAGGAGTTCGTCAACTGTAAATGGTTTAATGAGGTAATCATCTGCACCAAGCTCCATTCCGTCACGCACATTTTTCCGGTCCTCCAGTGCAGAGATGAAAATAAAAGGAAACTGCAATTGACCATCCTCGTGTCTCAGCGATTTAAGTACTTCATATCCATCGGCGCCGGGCATCATGATATCGGAGAGGATAAGATCCGGTTGCCATTCCCTGGCAATTTCAATACCGTCAATTCCATTGTCAGCCTGAAGCACCTGAAAGCCCTCAGCCGTCAATACTTCGGCAATACTGGTTCTCAGCTGCAATGCATCTTCTATGATAAGAATGGTATCCATTCAGTAATATTTTTTTTCTTACGCAATGTTTTAAGTTGTAGCTTTTTTACGAAATCGGGATCAACCGGTTACTAAAACGGCACCAAACAACAACTAAAATTCTTCTGAAGATTAGTCGCTTCAAAATGAAAAGGTCACTGCTCTTATAAAATGACTAATCCGGATAGCTTAAGGGGAGGCTGATCCAGCTTAATTTAAAAACATTTGACCAATTGAATCAAGCAATTCGGTTTTCATTGGAGAAGATTACTCTCGCCTCCTTTGGGGTGATTTTATCTACCAGATACACTTTGCCGTTGCCACAAGGCCAGCCCTGATATTCGCATCCTTCTGTCAGTTCAACAAAATTTGACGATTCTTCGATCACCTCATATCTGTCTGCAAAATATCTGTTCCAAAAAGAAGCAATTATGTTTCTCAGCGGTGAATCTGTGTGCTGTGACATAACATCCTCCAAACTAATCGCTTTTCCTTCTTCAATTCTTACGTGTACCATTACAGATTTGTCTAATTAGTTTTTCAGAACAGATAAATTCGGCACCTAGCCCAACCATGTTTTTCCATCTACCTGAACCAGTTTCCAATTTTTCATTCTTTGTGAACCAGTTCTATTTTTAGTTTACTCTTCCCTTTCAACGGATTTGTGCATTCGCAACGTTATAGCAACAACCAGAAAGAGAAAAAGTTCAAAAAAATATCTTATCCGGATCCACCCAAGGATCCAAAACTTTGGCTTCAATGAATTATTTTGCAAAATAAAGCGTTTGCAAACTAGTTTGTCACTTAAAACCGTGGTCAGTACGTGGACAATAATCAAGTTTTAATGCATTCTTATGTTTTGCAGACACTACTAATCGAACATAAAAGTGGGATTTTTTAAGTCCCAGGAATGGCAACAAACAGAATGGCAGTGGCGGTCCATTCTTGGCAAACGAATCACAAAGAATGCAAGACGGATTTTGACAGCTAAAAAAAAATGATCTACTTGCATCCTTTAATTTTCGCACCGATGAATTACCTGCCGCTTATTGGAACGGTCTTCCTCCTTAATCTACTGGCGGCGATGAGCCCCGGACCGGATTTTGTGATGACCGTGCGCAATTCACTCTGCTACTCCAGCCGGGCAGGAATTTTTACGGCTTTGGGAATTAGCCTTGCACTGGGGATTCATCTTTTTTATTGTGCTGCAGGAATCGGATACCTCATTTCGAATTCCATTCTGCTCTTTTCCTTCATCAAGGTGCTTGGGGCCGCCTACCTGGTCTACATCGGCATCGGTTCCATCCGGGCCAGGGGATCCAGACTTGATATTGCCCCAGAGCGATCGGGATCCGAAATGAGCCGGATGAAGGCTTTCAGAATGGGATTTCTGACCAATGTTCTGAATCCCAAAGCAACCCTGTTTTTCATGAGTCTTTTTACCTTCGTCATCGGAGCAGATACTCCTCGGTTTGTGGTCCTGATCATTTCGGTCCTCATCATGTTAACTGCGTTCTTTTGGTTCAGCATCGTATCCATCTTCCTGACACAGCCGAATATTCAACGAATCTTCCTGAAATATGAAAAGGCCATCAACCTAACTCTGGGAGGGTTCCTGATTTTACTGGGCCTAAAAATTGCCCTTACCTTCAAATAGTTCATTTTCACTACTGTCCTACTCATCCATCAATCGGGGCAGTCTTTCCTGACAGCTGCCGATCCGCAACCAAACGATAATTTATTTAATTTAGGGTTTTCAACTTTCGAATGAATGACCCATCCCAACGTGAGGGTACCAACAAAAAATGATTTGGAGGGTAATTCATCTGTCCAAAAATAAACTGATGAAAAAACTGTTTACTTCCCTTCTATTGCCTGCGATGATCTGCCTGGGCTGGCAAAAACCACTCGCTGCTCAGCCTCAGAAGAGCTATTGCAACCCCGTCAACCTCGATTACGGTTTTACGCCCATTCCCAATTTCAGCGAGGCAGGCAGACACCGGGCAACAGCCGATCCGGTCATTGTCAGGTACCAGGATGTCTATTATCTCTTCTCCACCAACCAATGGGGCTACTGGTGGAGCGACGACCTATTGAACTGGAACTTCATCTCCCGCAAGTTTCTTCGGCCATGGAATTCCGGCTACGACGAGCTTTGTGCCCCTGCGGTAGGAGTCATCGGGGATACCATGCTGGTTTTCGGCTCTACCTATACCAAAAATTTCACGCTGTGGATGAGTACCGATCCAAAGCACAACAACTGGAAACCACTTGTCGACTCCCTCCAGATCGGAGGTTGGGATCCCGCCTTCTTTACAGACAAGGATGGGAAATTCTATATGTACAATGGCAGCAGCAACAGGTATCCTCTCTACGGCATTGAGCTGAACAGAAAGACCATGCAGCCCGTCGGGACCCGAAAGGAGCTCTATTTGCTGGAACCCTGGAGGTATGGCTGGCAGCGGTTTGGCGAACAGATGGACGACACCTTTCTGGATCCCTTCATGGAGGGGGCCTGGATGACGGAACACAAGGGTAAATACTACCTTCAGTACGGAGCCCCGGGCACCGAATTCAGTGGATATGCGGATGGAGTGGTCGTTGGCGATACGCCACTGGGACCTTTTACTCCACAATCGCTGCCTTTCAGCTTCAAACCGGGGGGCTTTGCCAACGGAGCCGGGCACGGAGCAACGTTCCTGGATCGTTTCGACAATTACTGGCACGTCTCTACCATCTCCATCGCCGTCAAAAACAACTTCGAACGGCGCATAGGAATCTGGCCTGCCGGATTCGACCAGGAAGGAGTGCTCTATTGCAATCAGGCATTTGGCGATTACCCCACCCTGCTTCCAGATGGAAAGGAAGATCACCTGAAGAGCCGCTTTACTGGCTGGATGTTGTTAAATTACAAGAAACCAGTTCGGGTCTCCTCTACTTTTGGCGCCTACAGTCCCAACAATGCAGTGGATGAAAATATCAGGACTTACTGGTGCGCAGAAACAGGCAACAAAGAGGAGTGGATAGAATCCGATCTCGGGGCACTATCCACAGTCAGGGCCATTCAAATCAATTATGCCGATCAGGATGCAGGTATTTTGGGAAAGATCGACGGATTGTATCACCAGTACAAAATCCTCTCCTCTACGGATGGGAAAAAATGGGAGATCCTGGTTGATAAAAGCGCTAATACAAAAGATGTTCCGCACGATTACATTGAATTGACAAAACCGGTTCGGACTCGGTATCTGAAACTGGTTAATCTACATGTCGCTGCCGGGAAATTTGCCATCAGCGGATTCCGGGTTTTTGGCACGGGACCGGGCGAGAAGCCAGCACCCGTGAAGGGATTCGTGGTATTACGGACAGAGAAGGACAAACGAAGTGCGTGGATCAAGTGGTATCCTTCCGATGATGCCTATGGTTACAATCTTTACCTGGGAACGGAACCTGATAAGCTGTACAACAGCATCCTGGTATACGGTAGCAACGAATACTGGCTAAAAACGATGGACAAGGAGAAACCCTTCTACTTTGCCATAGAAGCCCTCAACGAAAATGGGGTAGGCGAAAGGAGTGCAGTCATCAAATCGGAATAGATTGCACGCTAAAAATCTGAGCAAACGTTGCAGACCCTGTTGAAGACCGTATAATCCAGCAAGGAGACCTCGGAGGAAAGGAAGCCCTCCTTAACAGGCTCTTGCCGTAAAAGATCGGTACTGAGGTATTTCTTGTTGCTGTCGGAGAAAACAGTGGCGATCACTGCCTCTTTGCCCATGCTGTTCTGAAGTTTCAGGGCCCCCAGGAAGTTGGCTCCCGACGAGATGCCAACGGCCAGTCCGATCTCGGAGGCCAGTTTCTGTGCCATGATAATCGAATCTCCATCATCGACTGAAACCACCTCATCCAAGTGGCTCAAATCAAGCAGTGGCGGAATAAATTCGTCCGAAATCCCCTGGATCCGGTGGTGGCTCACCTGGTGACCCGTCGACAGGGTCGGAGAGTTGGAGGGTTCGAGCGGATGGACTTTTATGCCGGTTTGTTGGGATCTAAGGTAGCTGCCGACACCCATTACCGTTCCGCCAGTGCCTACCCCGGCGACGAAGGCATCCGGGGTCATCCCGTTCGATTGAAATTGGCACCAAAGCTCCCTGCCTGTGGATTTTTCGTGTGCTTCGGCGTTAAATGGATTGGCAAACTGCTTGGGAAGAAAAATGTTCGGCTGGCAGGCGGCAATCTCCTGAGAGATACGGATGCTTCCCAGAAAGCCTCCCTCCTCTTTCGAAACCGGAACAATCTCGGCCCCCAGGCTGTGTATGATGTCGATCCTCTCCTTGCTCAGCCAATCGGGCATAATGATCTTCACCTTGTGACCGAGGGTTCTGCCAATAGCAGAAAAGGAGATGCCCGTATTTCCGCTGGTAGCCTCCACGATGGTATCACCCGGCTTAATCAATCCGGTTTCATAAGATTTTTGAAGCGTGTAGAGGGCCATCCGGTCCTTGATGCTGCCTGTGATGTTGTATTGTTCCACCTTGGCGTAAATGACCCGAAGTTCTCCCCGGTATTTGAAACGGATCACCAGCAGGGGTGAATTCCCTATCAGTCGCCACATGGCCTTAAAACGGGCCGAAAGTTCTGAATCTTTAATCTGATTGTTCACAGCAATTGGTTTTGTTAGCTTTCCATGAGTTCCAAAAACCGGATATCCCCCCTTGCAAAGGGAGGTTTAATCCTGCAAAATTGCAATTTTAACTTCAATTAATAACTGAGATTTCTCATCCAAACGGGGATTTGAATCGCTTCATTCTACAGTGAAGACTCAAAATTGGAAGTGGATATTCCCTGAAGAAAACACCTTGAACTTCGTTAACTTTGCCCGACAAGAAATTGAGCCATTTTGATCCCCGTTCCGAACGACCTAAGAGAATTTCTGGAGGAGAAGGTTGCCTTGTACAACCGCCCGCATTTCATCGAATCCGATCCGGTTTCGATCCCGCATCGCTACGACCGGAAGGAGGACATCGAAGTGGCTGGTTTTCTGGCAGCCATCCTCTCCTGGGGAAACCGGAAAATGATTGTTCAAAATGGGGCCAGGCTGATGAATCTGATGGGCAACTCCCCCTATGATTTTGTGATGAACCACCAAGCATCCGATCTCAGGCGTCTGGATGGATTCGTGCACCGAACCTTCAACCAAACCGACCTGGTTTGCTTCATCGAGGCCCTGAAGAACATCTACCTGAACAAAGGTGGGATGGAGCGGCTCTTTGCTCAAAACGTCACTGAAACCTCCACCCAACCCGCTATCCACAAGTTCAGGGAGGAATTTTTCTCGCTGCCGCATCCGGCACGGAGCACCAAGCACCTGTCGGACCCTGCCAAGGGCTCGGCAGCCAAAAGGATCAACATATTTAAACAGATAATTTAGGTAGTAAAATTTGTAATTAATATCCAGTAGTTTTGATACCTAAATTACAGCAAATTGAAAGGAATTCCATCAGACATAAAAGAATTTTTAGAGGAGAAAGTAAGTCAATACAATTCACTTGCGTTTATTGATTCTGACCCAATTAGTATTCCACATAGATTTAATCTAAAGGAAGATATTGAAATATCTGGCTTTTTAGCATCTACTATTGCATGGGGCAACAGGACGATGATCATTAAAAATGCGTCAAAGCTTATTGGGTTGATGGGAAACTCTCCCTACGATTTTATAATGAATCATGATGAACATGATTTAGACCGATTCAATGGATTTGTTCATAGAACCTTCAATGAAATAGATTTAGGGTACTTCATTAAATCAATCAAGAATATTTATGTGAATCATGGAGGTATGGAAATTGTATTTGCTCAGTCAGTGACAGCAGATTCAACCCAACCAGCAATACATTATTTTAACAGGATATTTTTTTCTTTGCCACATCCAGCAAGAACGTCTAAACATGTCTCTGATCCAGAAAAAGGTTCTGCTGCGAAAAAAATTAATATGTACCTAAGGTGGATGGTACGAATTGATAATAAAGGTGTTGACTTTGGGATATGGAAAAGCATCTCTCCACATCAATTGTCATGTCCATTAGATGTTCATTCAGGCAGAATCGCAAGAAGATTTGGTTTACTTACTAGAAATCATGATGATGCAAAAGCTGTATTTGAATTGGATTTGAATTTGCGTATGATGGATAAAAACGATCCTGTGAAGTATGATTTTGCTTTGTTTGGGTTAGGGATAAATGAAGATTTCTAATTCAGTACATCAAAAATTAACAGTAAAATTTTAATCTTCCCCTGTATGCAATAATAAAATATCCAAAATAGATTCTATTTAAATGTTTCTATTTTAGGTATTTGCAATTGATATTTTTCATTAGGCACACAATTTTTCTCTAAAATCAATGGTAATTAGCTCTTTTTAGAGTTAGCCCTGTATTTATTAAAAGCGAAAGACCCCATGAATCAAACATGAGGTCTTGTAAAAAAATAAGCTTTTAATAAAACTTACTTGTATGAAAACAGTAAATATAAATACTTGCAATTTTGAAAAAGATTCGACAGTTATTAATAATGTTCACTCATTTACATCAATTTCAGGTAGTACCTACACAAATTATTACTCTACCTCAACATCTTACCCACACAAAAATGTTGAATCTGGGAATGAAAAATATCCAACTAATTTTTACACCATTAATTTGGATTGGTTTCAATTCTTATGCTCGACAGATAAAAATGGTAATGTGTTAGAATCATATTCATCCGAAAGAGTTCGAATCACCAAGAACCAAACACATAATAACCCAAATTTTAAATTTAAATATACAGTTGCTGTGGATAATTGTGACCTATGCGATATTTATGCAATCCCAATCAATTGTAAACACAACAAGAATCAAATATCTTTAAAAGTTCATAATTCCCAACTGTACACAAAAGACTGGTCTGGTAGGATTATTTTTCTATTGACTAAGCTTGGTTTTACCTCTCCAACGCTGACCAGAATTGATATTGCCTTAGATGGAAGTGATGTTTTATTGAAAATGGACTTATTTAGAAGGTACATGAGAACAAAAACTATACAGATAAACAATGAGAACCTGAAGATCAATGGTGTAAATTTCAATAAGGCTGAACTGTGCTGGGAAAGTTACATTATGGGTAGTAAGAAGTACCAGAAAACTGCTGAGCTTTATAATAAAACCCATGAAATCAGAGTAAGTGGCAAACAATATATAGCGGATTTCTGGAAGGAAAATAGATTGGATGTTTCGGATGGCATTGGCAGATTTGAGTTGAAGTTGGGATCAAGGCACTTGTCTAAGTATAGCATCAATTCTTTGAGTGATCTTTGTGATGCAAGATATTTAGGTAAGATGCTTTTTGAAGAGATTAATAATTGGCTTAGGTTTTATCAGGTTAGTTTGACAGATATTAAAAATCATCGAAAGGATATAGCAATAAAAAAGGGGAAAGAACTAAGATTCATTCTTTGGGATAAAATTCCACAATTCACAAACCCACTGGAAAAAGTTGTTACTAAATCTGATGGTATAAATGAGGCTAAAAAATCAATCACTCGTGCCATTAATGAAATTCAGAAGGGATATGCGATTGATTCCACTGCAACACTTATTAGTTTTATTGAAGTAACTGCAAATGAATATCAAATTCAATACCATGCAATTAAAAAAATATCTGCTTCAGTAAGTAGTAACCACAAAGAATTTGAGAATTTAAAATTTTTAATTGATAGGTTGAACACTGATGCACCCAATAATGCTGCTGCTGGATTTAATGGGGCAAATCAGTTAGAATAGGTCGTTTTATGCGTACTATAACCCACTTTTTCAGCATCAATTTGATTGTTCGTGCAAAGTATTCATCTTCGTATGAAAATGTAAAATATGGCTATATAGCTGACATTAAACCCAGAAGCAATCAGTCAAAATTTTAAAATGCTTAAAATGTAGTGCCAACACGTATGTTCAGCTGGGGAGGAACATGCTTGAACACGAAATCAGTTGCATTATAGAGACGAATCACATAAAATTTCCCTTTTGATCATAGTTGAGGTTTAAAATTTTTACGAACTTTATCAATTGTAGAGAAACTACATCTACAGCGATAAGCTATTTCTTGGGTGCTATATCCATAAGCCAAATCTTTAATGATCATTTTAGATTTTGGTTTTGCTAAAAACTTTACGATCGTTTCTGTTGTACCTACCCTTCTACCTGAATATCTAGCTTCAATTTTAGCTTTGGCAATCCCTTCACGTTGGCGTTCCTTAATCATCTTCTTTTCAAAATCTGCCATGATCGACAAGATGGACAGCATAAGTTCGCTGAACATATCGGTTTGACCATTTTCATTAATGTTTTGAAAGTTTGGGTTTCGGCAAACTACTCTGATTCCTTTTAATGTTAAATCCTTCCACAATTGCAGAACAGAGATTGTGTCACGTCCAAGACGATCAATAGAATGAACCTCTAAGTGAGATAGCTTCTGATCATCTATTAGTTTTTTTATCTGTGAACCCTTTGGTCGGTCAAAAAAAGGAATGCCACCACTGCATTTATCTGTAAATACATAATCGAAACTTTCGAGGTTATCCATTTGCCTTGCCTCATTCTGGTCAACTGTTGAAATTCTTGAATAAAAGACCCTCATAATGTTACTATATATATGTAGTAAATATTGACGCTAATATAGTAACATTTATTGAGATTACCAATGCTTTTGCGTAATAAATTTTTTACTGTTGAGGGTGTACCCTAAATAGATAAAATTTACAGTCTACTGAAGTTTCGAAGATGATGACCTTATTGCAGCATGAAACGTAAATGATTCATATTTTGCTGTTAATTAAAGCTATTAAGTGTTGGGAAAAACCTCTTTAACTATTTATTGAAAATTATCTGGATAAATCAGGAATATTCCAGAAAGGATTCTCTACATTTGATGTTCTACAAACCAAAATGCCTATGATCAAATCATAATAAACCGAACATATTTGAATATATAGAAGCGTTTAGCTTTTATTCTTGCAGTTGGAAGCTGGTAATTTTTATATGCAACAAGAATAGTGAGTAAAGACGCTCATGCCAAGGCGTGGGCTTTACTTATTTGTTGCAAGGTATACCAGTACCTCAACTGCGAATATGGTTTAGTTCCACGCTGTTTTTTTGTGGAATATTGAAAAGGGGAATATCAATTTACATATTTCCTTACTGTACTCTAACGATAAAGATTATTTCAAGCTCAAAAAAAACCTAACAAGATGGAAATAGCATTTAGCCATCTTTTTGCAACACAATTAGTAATGGCACTATTTAAAGACAGAAATAGAATATTATAAATAAATGAATTGCATAACTTTTGTATTTCAATATAATAGCTATTATATCAATTGATAAGTAAAGATGCGCAAAGCATAGATATTGAAATACATTTAATATTAACAATCATTACGTTGGAAATCAAATATTTATTATGGATAAAATTGAAGAAATAAAAGAGCTAAAATCGCTTTTAGACCAAGGAGCAATTACGAAAGAAGAATATCAAGAACTGAAATCACAATTGTTAATTGGTGGTGACATTCAAGATTTCGAAATTCAGGGAAAGGAGACTAATCCCTCAGAAACGAATGGATCAATTCCAGCTGACGAAACTTTCGAACCTTCGATTAATAAAAATGAATCAAATTCTTCAATGTCGGGTATTGGTGATTTTAGATTTTCAAATAGTATTAGTGAGACCAACAGCAATCAAATAGTAACCCCCAAAAACAAGAATCGAAAAAGGATATACCTCATTACTTCCCTAATCGTTATAATTTTAGCTTCAATAATCGCCACTTTTATATTTGATTCAATTAACCAAAATAAAAAAAAGGGGATTAAGAATGATCTTTATAAAATGAATTTAATTGGAAAGATTAAATCTTGTAGAAATATATACTATGCTGCGAAGCTTTCGTCTGATAAGCTTATCAAAATCGGGAAACAGGGTGAAATATTTATAACGTTTAATGAAAAAGGAAATAAAATTGAATACTGCGAATATGATTCAAATGGTATTCAATTTCATAAAGAAACCTATAAGTATGATGAGGAAGGAAATAAAATTGAATATTGCGAATATAAGGGCGTCAAAATACAAAAAAGGGAAGAATACAAATATGATGATAAATCAAATTTAATTGAAAAGTACGAATACAATTCTGATGGTAGCATATATATTAAGGAAATCTATAAGTATGATAATGAAGGCAATAAAGTTGAATGTTACGATTATCTTTTGTCTTACAAACATAAAGATACTTATTTAATTACAAGACATACCTACGCATATTATGGTAAATCTAAACTTATAGCAGAGTATTTCGGTTACAAATCGAATGGCTCTTTGGATGAAGTGATTGAATCGCAACTTAATCATAAAATTGAATACAAATATGATGAGAGAGGAAACCTAATTGAAGAAGCTTCAGAGGATTATAATAATAAATTCAAATATGATGAAAAGGGGAATAAAATTGAATACTATAGGAAAAATTCTTTAACTAGAATATTTGACACTAGAGAAACTTTTAAACATAACGAAAAGGGTAACATAATAGAATATTGCAAATACGATGCTAATGGAAATTTAACTGAAAAAAAAGCGTATAAATATGATGAAAAATTTAATGTCAGTGAATATAGTATTTACGATTCACAGGGTAATATAGGAACATACTCATATACCTATAAACTTGATGATAAAGGAAATATCATTGAAAAATGGATTACTAATCACACTGATATTAGACAAAATACTTCATATGGTACTGCAATAGACTTCAGTAAAAATACATTTGAAAGAATGATAGAGGAGAATATTTGGAGTAAAATCAGTTGTATTGAAGAACTAAAACTTGAATTGTATTAGTTTTTATACTAGCTACCAAAACGTTGGAAATAATTTGTCATCATGGAAAAGATTGAAGAAATAAAAAAGCTGAAATCCCTTCTAGACCAAGGTGCAATTACTAATGAAGAATTTAATAGCCTGAAAAAGAATGTCATTAACCAACAATTTTTAGATTCAGAAATAGTTTCAAGTCTTAAAACGAATCACTCTAAGACTTCTACTAGATCAAATTTTAAAACATTAATTATTAGCACAATAGGGTTAATATTCATATTAATAGCAGGAGTTATAGTATTAAATCATGCTAATCTTATACCAACTCCATCTTTTCTCCAACCAAAGCAAGATAGGTTTGGTAGAGAATATGTTTACGAAGATGGAAAGGAAATAGGTAAAATAGTAAAAAGAGACTATAAGGGAAAATATTTCCATTGGAATACTGGTGTTGAAATAATGAATATACCAATAGGGAAGATGTGGACACCACTCTATTACGAAATCGTCAATGAACCAACCACCAAAGATGTGATACGAATATTTCCCCATGGAGAAAATAATAGTTGGAATCGTGATGCAAATTACATTTTAGATGAAAGTAAGGCTGACTTTGTATCTGTAAAATTCTCTAAGACAAATTACCATCCACTTACATCAAAAATGAATCCTGCTGTAATGTTTGATGCTGATCCTACTAAAACATGCACGATATATTATTTTGAAGAATCTATCAATTGATTATCGAAACACACAAGAGCGAAAAAAAGCGTGGTTAAAATAGTGAAAATAGATTATATTAACCTTTTGACTAATATTAAAGTCCAAAATCATGAGCAACGAATCACTTACTACCAAACTTCAAGAATTATTTGAATTATATCAATCTGGAGCAATCACCAAAGAAGAATTTGACATATTAAAGGCACAACTGCTTCAAAACAAAAATACTCTAGTTACGATTATACCTAATGACGAAAGAACAAGTCTCGAAAATCACTCAAGTAATACATCTGCAAAAGAAGAACCTGTTACAAAAGAAAATATAGATAAAGGAAATACAAATTCTGAAGGAGTTTTGTCAGTGAAACATACTGCGCCACTCACTGCCAACAAAACAAAAATAAGTAAAAGGAACTATATCGGCATTGTTTTAATTCTGATGTTTATAATTGCTGGTGGAATGTGGATGTTTATGAAAGTAATAGGCAACCATAAGGATGATATCAAGGATCACATAGCATGGAATAATAAATATATTGAAGTTACTACCTTTAATGATTTTAATGGGGAACAGGTTGATTTTGATCATCAAAAATCATTCTATTGCTATGGAGGAGAATCACTTTTTAGCGATTCTAATACAAATTTTGGGGTAGAATTTCTCGAAGATACTATACCTAAAGACCATATTTTGTATGCATTTTTGGATGAAGCTCCTGTAATAACTAAAGAACATCCTAATAATGACAGAAAAGTAATTTCAGGATTAAAAATAGAACACCTAAATTCCTCCCAGATTAATGCTACAATCAGTGTTCAGTGTGAAAATCCTAATGATAAGAATTCAAAGTACTTTACCATAGTATTGGATTATAAAAAGGATGGAAAAGTAGTTGAATGTAAAACTTACAAATTTGATTTTGAAAGAAGAAAGATTGTTCAAAATACTAAGGACTTCGTTATTTGTAAAGTTGAAATTGGTCAAGATTAATATCATTTAAAGTATCAGAACTGATTTGCCTCGTCAAAATAAAACTGGAACAAACAATTTTAAAATTATGGACAAAATCGAAGAAATAAAGAAGCTGAAATCCCTTTTAGACCAAGAGGCAATTACTTTGGATGAGTATAATTTGCTTAAGAAAAATGTTCTTGAGAATGAAGAAAAAATATCTGTCAGGAAACCAAGAAAAAGTACTACTATTCCCCAAATATCTAAAGATGATTTAAATACGCAAATTCTGGACACCCCACCAAAAATAAAGCTGGAGAATCAAAATAAAAGAAAGGCTCCAACATTTCTCTCCAACAATTTCGTAAAAGGTGCGTTGGTTGTCGGAATAGTTCTTCTATTAAGTCATTTTTTAGGTAGTTTTAATAATATTAGCAAGAAACAATTTAAAACCTTAGATGACTTAACTTCGGCTTTGCATGGTGAAAAATATGATGATGTGAAAGCCATTTTAGGTGAACCATATTTTAAATATTTAGATGTGGTAAAGCAAGAAATAACCTATAGATGGCATGGGGTGGGCGTTATAGGTAGACCTGATGCTGTAATTATTTTTGATGCATTTGAATTCTCAGGATCATATTCTGGTCGCAATTTTAATTCGGTTTATTTTTCAGAAAAAGATTGGGATGGTCTTAGGGGTAATGATGATACTTTCAGAATAGAATAATTATCAATTAATTACACAATAGAATAACGTAAATTAATTTAAATGGAATTACTATTAAATAATGACGACAATACAATTCAGGATAAGCTGATAGAGTTAATTGAAATGAATGAAAGCATTAGGATACTTTCTCCATACCTAACAAAAAATAATGCACTGAATTGCATCCTACAAAAATCAGCTTTTAAACTTAAAATAGTTTTAAATTTCGATCCTAAATCTATATTGAATCATATTCCCAGTATTGATATAAATCTAGTAAAAGAATTAATTGAGTCTGGACATGAGGTTTTCAATAATAGAAAACTCCATTCAAAATTATATATTACTGATGAGAACTTAATCCTAGGTTCATCAAACTTTACAGATTCTGGTTTGCGCACAAAAAAGGAGTCAGCTATACATCTTAAACGAGATTCCAATCCAAAAATTTATGAAGAGTGTAAAAAGTATTTTGATAGCATAATTAAAGATTCGAAAAAGGTTACAAGATTCCAAATCAACAAAATAAATAGAGTATTAAACAATTACAATGATTTAGACAATACTGATCTTAATTTTGATGTATTGGAGAGATTGGAAGAGGTATTTTCAGATAATAACACTAAGAACTCTTATATTGATGATTATGAGTTAAAAAATCGCTATCCCAAAAAACTTCAGGAGCTGCAAAATGGATTAAGCTTTAATTTGGTTGATTATGCGGAAATGGAAAATGAGTATAGGACAAAGTTTCAAGGTTCTGCGAGAAATAAGGATGAAAAAATTTCTTTCATAAAGTCTAATTTATATGATAAAAACAAAGGATACAATATAATAACGAAAATAAATGGTGGCTTATCAACTATATACAAATGGCATCGTGACAATAAGAGTGAATTTGCTTATGATTTAAAACCACATAGTGAGTTTAAAATCGACAGAACAATAGAAATATTAACTTTATATAAAGAATCATTTGACATTCAACCTGTAACAGGCGATTTTGCTAATTTGTTTAAAACGCTGAAAGATAAGGAAATAAAAAATGATGATTTCTTTTCAGTTAATCTATCAGTTTTTAAAGAAGATAGGGACTTCAGGATATTGAAGGAGCGATTAGAAGAAATTGATGATTTTATCACACGTAAAGGACACCTTCCCAATCAATTTGCAAGGACGAACATAAAGACAATAAAAACCAAGGGAAGTCTAAGCAAATACGAAGAAGGGGAATTAAAAAATGAAGGTCGTTTGTTCGATTATTTATACCACATCAAAAAGAGATATAATAACAAATTCTATAATAAGGAGTTAATGAAGTATATTGAAGATTATTGTAATAAATGGGGTTGGTTTTTATAAGAAAAACTGAAACCAAAACAAGGAAACTGAACCCAGTAAAATCAAAAGGCTGAGTATATATTACATATAAGAGATAAATGTAATTTTCTGTGGATGAATCAATATAAAAGCCACATTTAGTTCAATATCATACTGACACCAGCATATTTTAAAGGCAGAATAGGCATGAAATCGAAAAATTTGGCATGTACAATCAATGTCCAAAGGTGGGTATCCGAAATTATGGATACTCCACATGGGGGTATCTATCTGATGTTCAGCGTCCTGCGAGAGCAATGCGTCTTACATAGTTATTCGTCAAAACTATGCCTTTCCCAATATTCAAACCACTTTATAAAATCCAGAATAAATTTTCAAAATCATAAATAGCTGTTTTATAATAATATATAAAATTTTATAATCTAAGTAGCCAATCAATCTACCTATTGATTAGATTTAGCCAATCAATTCCTACCTTATATATTGACCATATTGCTAGTTTTAATCAAAAAAGGTATAACCATGCTACTTACCAAGAAAGTCTATAGATCAGCCTTTTTAGAGGCAATTAAAGCGAATGGTCTGACAGTCTACTTCAATCGGAATGGTCATTTCATATTAATCAAGGGGAAGGATAGCAGTAGGATTGTCTCTGTTGAATTTGTCTCTTCAACAAGGATTAACCCAGTTCTTCAAGGCAGTCATAATAATAATGTAGTGAATGGGATCGGTCATTTCAAATTCACTATACCTAAATTGAATAAAATAAACTACTACGTGTTTGCCTTCTTAAATAATATTATCCACGAAATTGAATTCGTGATTATCCCTGATGCAGTATTACGTAACAGATTCCAGAACCAGAATCCCATTCAAGAAGGTGCAAAGAAAGCTGAACTTACTCTTTGGTTGATGAACAGAAAGGTTTGTGATACAACAAATCTTTCCATAGAGGGTGAATGGTACTTTCTTTCTAAAAGAAATTCAGGATATTGTATGGCTGATGGGGGAGAAATGGATTATAGTATCTACCTGAATAATTGGAATGAATTATTTAATATGTTCTCAGAATAACCGATTTTACTATCGTAAAAATTGCATTTTATCCATCTTAATTAACTGAATAAACCTATCTTTGCATGTAATATACTTAATAAAGGAATATGCTTGCAATCTATTGTCGAACCAGCAAAAACAAGAAAGAAGGTCAAGACAAATCTATTCCAACCCAGAAGATGCTTGGAGTTAAATTTGCTCAAAATAAGGGTTGGGAGTATCAGTTTTTTGTAGATGAAGGTATTAGTGGTACGAAGGATGATATAAAGGATAGACCACAGTTTGCTGAAATGCTGTATCTTATTAGAAAAGGTGAAATACACGCAGTTTATTGCATTGATCAGTCAAGAATTGAAGTAAGCATTCGGTGAACCCCGTCTTGTTTTTGTAAATATCAGATAAAACTTTCAAAGTTTCTCCAAAATGTTCAGAGAACTTTGCAAGACCTTGGAGAGGGTTGTGTTTTAATTTGGGTTTTGGAGT
>Ga0209697_10001342_pt1 | contig 38261 bp, 33 predicted proteins | sample AliMusrvi5mmetaG_FD_184115 | JGI IMG/M metagenome (GOLD analysis project Ga0209697, IMG submission 184115) | Freshwater lake bacterial and archeal communities from Alinen Mustajarvi, Finland, to study Microbial Dark Matter (Phase II) - Alinen... | ecosystem: Environmental > Aquatic > Freshwater... | reverse complement strand
TCTTTACAGACAAGAATCAGATCGTAGTTCAGAACAAGTCAAACAGCACTGAAAAGATGCAGTTGACCGTTTATGATGTACTAGGCAAAGAGATCACTAGCCGCCAGTTACAGTCAAACAGCGAAGAACGCATAGACATGAATGGCAAATCACAGGCGATCTACTATGTGAAGGTGACATCAAACAATCACTCCCTCACTAAGAAGGTTTGCATTACTAGATAAAACAGCAAACTGGAAATTACAACAAAACGCCCTGTTCATTTGATGAACAGGGCGTTTTGTTTTAAAATGTTTTATTAAAAAAAATAAAAAATTATTTTGAAAGATATTTATTCAGAATATCCAATAGAGTCTTTATTTCTGTAGGTTTAGAGATAAATTCATTGCACCCAGCATTTAAACATTCTTCTTTTTTATTTGACATAGCATAAGCCGTTTGAGCAATAATAGGAAGTTCCGGTCTAAAAGTTCTAATCATTCTTGTTGCTTCAAAACCATCTAATTCTGGCATTCTAATATCCATCAATATCAATGAAATTTCAGGATGTTTTTTGCATAATTCAACAGTTTCAATTCCGTTCGTTGATCGAAGAATTTCAGCTCCAAATTTTTTAAAAATTTCCTGAAGAAATTTAAAATTAAGCAATTCATCTTCAGCTATAAGGATTAATTTATTTTTCCAATTATTTTTTTTTGCAAAATTTAAATTTTCTTCCGAAAACCTAATAGAATTGGAAACTTCAACAAAAGGAATATTAAAATAAAAGATAGAACCTTCACTTGGTTCTGATTCAACGCGAATAATTCCACCTAAAAGTTCAATAAGATTTTTCGAGATCGCTAACCCCAAACCTGTACCGTTGTTAAATTTTATTTTATGATTTTCAATTTTTCTGAATCGTTCAAAAATCAATTGATGATATTTTTCATCAATCCCTTTTCCAGAATCTTTAACAAAAAATTCTATTATTGGATTTTGAAAATGTTCAGCATCGTTCAATATTTTGTATCCAAATTCAATACTTCCTACAACAGTAAATTTAATAGCATTATCAATGAGGTTAGTGAATATTTGTTTTAATCTATTTCCATCCGTTAATATGCAGAAATCTTCATCTATAATATCTTTGTTTAAAAATAATTTTATTTTCTTATCTTTTTTAAGATTTAAAGCTTGATTATATATAATATATAGTTCATCTAATAGCTTATTAATAGCGCATTCAGCATGAATAATTTCAATTTGTTTGGTTTCAATTTTCGAAATATCAATAATATCATTAATCAAATTTGTTAGATCTTTTATGCTATTTTTAATATACAATGTATATTCATTTTTTTGTTCTGAAGATAAATCTTCATCCAGCAACAATTCTGTAAACCCATTGATAACATTAAGAGGCGTACGAATTTCATGTGACATATTAGCAAGAAAAGACGTTTTTAGAGAATCAGCTTCAATTGCTTTTTCCTTTGCTTTTATTAGCTCTTCCTCTGTTTTTTTTAATTTTGAAATATCAGATCCTATAGAAATAATTTTTTCAACTTTTCCGTCAAGATTAATTTCAGGAGTAAATGTAATATGAAACCATTTGAGAATATTTTTATTTTTATCAGGCAACAAAATTTCAAAGGCAATATTTGTTTTTTTATTGATGCAGTCATCAAAATATTTTTTCACCAGATTATAAGTATTCGGTTCGAACATATTGATAAGTGAACAGTCCGATGCAGGTTGCATATGAAATATTTCTTCATATTCTGCATTTAACCAATCAATATGCTCTTTTTCATCAAGAATCATAACAATATTTTTCGTATGACTTGCAACATCCGAAAGTTTTTTTAATTCTTTATTTTTAATCGATATTTCTTCTTTTTGTAATTGAAGCAGTTGTTGTGAATCTTTTTGATCTTTTCTAAAACGATCAATAACTGCGATGGCAAGAATAATCATCTCAACTGAAATGGAAATAATTAATGCATTTTTTGTAAAATAATTTTCAAATAAACCAGCATCTTCTATAAGATAAGCTATAACGCTGATAACTGTTACAGAAAAGGCAGCTAAAATATAATAAGCAGAATAATTTTTTCTTTTTAATTGCAATATTGATTCTGTAATTGCAATGATATAAATCAAAGGAACAAAAAATGATAGAATTATTGTTAAAATAAGAAGTACTGGATAATCTAAAAAAATCAAAGGGACACATGTAATGATTGAATATTTGATTATATCAAAAAATAATTTCATTAAAGATGAAGATAATTTAAAATTGAAATATTTCTCAATAAAAACAATTAAAAAGAATAAGCCTATAAATAAATATAAAATAGTTGAATGAATGATCCACCAAGGATTGTTTGGCCAGAAATACATTTGTGAAAATCCATGTATATTAAAAACAAATAACAGGAAAAAAACGACATAAACTACATAATAGAAATACAATGAATTTTTTAAAGTAATTAGAAGATAAATATTCAGAATAATTATAAAAAAACACATACCTATAAACAACCAGAAAAAAATATCAATTTTTTTCTGGTACTCTAAATATGTTTCAATAGAAGAATATAAATGAATAGGAATATAGTTTGAATCACCATTATTGTAAGTACGGAAATAGCATACATATATTTCATGTGGTTGAAGGTGCAACCTAAAAGCAAAGTTTCTATCTTTAATTTCTCTTTTGCTAAATATTCTTCCTTCTCCAGTTGAAACATGTTTAATAACCTGTGAATTATTAACTAAATAAAAATCTAATTCATTTATATCAGGATTCTCAATATTTATGATGAAATCATTTACCTGTTTATCATTATTTTTAATTGAAACTTTTATCCAAAAAGCAGATTGAGTATATCCAAAATTCAAACTATTCAACTTATTCAGTTTAAACAACTCATCCCTTTTACTCAAATAATTAAAATCAAGATTGTGATTGATATCCTCATAAAAATAAATACATTTAGACAAATCATGTAAATCTTTTGAACGATTTATTTGTAGAACAGTATCATTTCCTTTTACAACAAATGGAAATAGAATGATTAAAAAAAGACAAAAATATTTCAACATATATACTTTACTTAATATTTAATTCTTTCTTAACAGAAAGATTATCCGTCTGAATGGTACTGGGATGTAATTTAAAAGCTGCTTTTAATTCATCTAAATAATATGGTGTCCAGAGCTGAACAAAAAGTCCTTTATCCTTTGCCTTCTGCACAGCATCAACTGTTACAGAAGTACTGGAATAAGAATTACTAATTCCATTATAATTTTTTGTAATTGCAGAATCTATTCTCTGACTGAAATCTCCTTCGCTCAAATAGCAAAATTTAATATCACTTACTTTATTCCTCAATCGATCACAGAATGGCTTATAATTTATCTCTAAAAACAAATGATTTGGATGATTAATAATGGAAAGCGTATTCCCAAGATTATCAGCCATCTTCTGCAAATAAGCATCTTTACTGCCAATTAAATTAAATGTATCAGCAGGAAAATCAGTTTTTACATGCAATGAAATATAGAATCCATTGGTTGAAGCATTCCAATAATCAATCAATTCAGATAATTTGTAAATCCTATCTTGAACTGTATCATTACAAATTTTCAATTTTGAAATTACCGAATCATGCATAAGTACAATGCAATGATGATAGCTGGTATCGTTGCATACAATATAATTTAAATCCATATTATGCATCAACCAAATAGTTCCATCCAAACTCATTTGAAGATCAACTTCCACTCCATCAAGAGTTTTCAAACCATCAATCACTGATGGCAACGTATTTTCAACAAATTGCGGATTGAAATTATTTGAACCTCCTCCTTTATGACCGATAAATAAAATATCTGTTGATATTGGCTCTGGTTGTTGATTGGTTGGTTCGGGGGTGTATTTTTTTGTACAAAAAGTACACATTAAAAAAATTATTGAAACATAAAAAGCAAGTATAAAACGGATATATTTATTTTTTTTCATAAAATAAACAAATTAGTTAATACCAAAATTATTAAAATTAATTTGAAATTCAATATAATCAATGATTATTAAAGTCAGCAAAAAGCAAGTAAATTTTTATACTAAGACAAAAGGAGTATCTTTATTTTATCTTATGAAAATCAAGGGTAATCTGAAGACCATCGTAATCATCCTGAACCAATTCCATTTTGGTCGATTGGATTGAATTGATTTTATAAACGCCTTGGCTATTGTATTGGTCATTACCAATAACATAACTTTTAGGAGCTTTCTTGTAAAAAGTATTTAAAAAATTATTTTTAATTCCCCATGAAAAAGAATTTGTTTCTCCTCTAAAAGATGAAGTCCCTGACTTGTCAGAAGAAAAATTAAAAACCGCTGAATCAGTACTAAAAATATTATATCCTTTGGTTGACCATTTACCAACAATGAGCTTTTCATTCGCAATGTCATTCGCAGTTTTTTGACAAGAAGAAATAAAAAAGATCGTCAAACTTAAAATACAAAACAGAAATGTATTTTTCATTTTTTATAATTTATCAATTATCAAAATTAATAAGAATTTCATTTGATTCAAACTACTTGTTGTGTTTAATAATCACTTCAGTTGCTCCCAAACCATATTCTTTCATCGAAGCATTATGATATTCAATAAAAGAATAGCCATCCAATATTTTTCTAATCTCTTGTTTTAATGTTCCATTTCCAACACCATGAATAAAAACAACTTTCACGAAATGATTGTCAATAGCGCTTTCCAAACATTCCACAAGAAAATCAAGTTGAATATTCAACATCTCACCGTTTGCCATTCGTGAATAATTATCCGTCAGTTCCCAGATATGCATATCCACAACTGCAGAACGTGGAGCAACCATAAACTCTTCAATCAATGGAATTTCAGGTTCAGGTTCTTCAATATGTTCCGGTGTTGTTGGCTGCAAACCCTTTATATCCGAATTGTTTTGAATAATCTCATTCATTATTTCTTCAGAAGAATTTTCAAAAATCAATTCTTTAATAGAAGTAGGTATCTCAAACCCATCTTCTATCAGTACTTTCGCAATACCACCTGATAAAATCTCTGAAATCACACCACCGCCAATATCATTCAAAAATTTAACTTTATCCCCTGCTTTAAAACTTCTCATAGCTTTCTATTTTCCTACTACAAAAATATTAATTTAAAACGAAAAGTCATCTATTATATTTTTCAATCAATTAATAATACAATATAGATTTCAAAAAATGTTATTTTTGTAAGGTTATGGAAATAAAAAGAATTTTCGACTTACTTGAAAATTACAAGCAGCAATTCCCTGATAAACCAGATGTAATAGCAGGCAAAGACAATGGTGTGTGGATTAAATTCTCCATCAATCAATACATCGAAAAAGCAAATAATGTCAGCTATGGGCTGATGGCTCTTGGTGTTAAAAAAGGCGACACAATTGCCTCCATCACATTTAATCGTCCTGAATGGAATATTATTGACATGGGCATTCAGCAAATTGGCGCCATTCATATTCCAATATATCCAAATATTAGTGACAGCGATTATCTTTATATTCTGAATCATGCCGAAGTAAAATATATTTTTGTTGCCGGTGAAGAAATGTATCGTAGAATAAAACACATTATTCAAGATATTCCTACTTTAAAAACAATTTATACATTCAGAAACCTGCATGGATTCGAACATCTTAATGAACTGATAGAATTTGGCAAAAACAACAAAAATAAAAAACGTTTAGATGAAATCAAAAATTCTCTTACTGAAAATGATATTGCCACAATCATTTACACCTCAGGAACGACAGGCACTCCGAAAGGTGTTGTTCTGAAACACAAAAACATTATCAGCAATTTTACAGTGGTTTCATATATACTTCCTTATGGTCCGGAATCCAGAGCGCTTAGTTTTCTTCCTATTTGCCATATCTTTGAACGAATGGTCAATTATCTTTTTCAGTATCGTGGAATTTCTATTTATTTTGCAGAAAATCTTGGCACTGTAATGGATAACATCAAAGAAGTGAAACCACAAGTAATGACAACAGTTCCACGCTTATTAGAAAAAATTTATGAACGAATTTTATTTAATGGGAAAAAACTGAAAGGTATTAAAAAAATAATTTTTTATTGGGCATTAAATATTGGACAAGAATATAATCTTTACAAAGAAAACGGCTGGTTCTATGAATTGAAGCTAAGTTTAGCCCGCAAATTAGTTTTCAAAAAATGGGAAGAAGCGTTGGGTGGCATTGACCTCATGGTGTCCGGCGGTGCTGCATTACAACCACGTCTTAATAGAATTTTCTGGGCTGCAGGATTTAGAATACTTGAAGGATACGGGCTTTCTGAAACATCTCCTGTAATTGCTGTAAATACGTTGGAGCCTAATGGTTGTAAATTTGGAACCGTAGGTGAAGTAATTAAAAATACAATTGTAAAAATTGCTCCGGATGGTGAAATACTTTGCAAAGGTCCATGTATCATGGATGGATACTTTAAACATCCTGAACAAACCAGTCAAGTAATTGATCAGGATGGATGGTTTCATACCGGCGACATTGGCGAATTTGATGGAACGAAACTTAAAATCACCGGAAGAAAAAAAGAAATATTTAAAACATCTTTTGGTAAATATATTTCGCCTCAACTTCTCGAAAATAAATTCAAAGAATCACAATACATTGACAATCTTTTGGTAGTCGGCGAAAATCAAAAATTTGCAGCAGCAATCATTGCTCCCGACTTCACGCTCTTGCGCGAATGGTGCGAAGAACAGGGAATCGTTTACACCACACATTCTGAAATGATTCGTCATCCGGAAATAAAAAAACTTTTCGAAAAAGAAATAGAGTATTACAATAAATTCTTCGGCGATGCCGAACAAATCAAACGTTTCGAACTGGTTGATAACGAATGGAGCGTTGAATCGGGCGATTTAACAGCTACTTTAAAACTTCGAAGAACATATATGAGTAAAAAATACGCCTGTATTATTCAAAAACTTTTTTAATATTATTCCAGTCAAAAAGTCATTGACATTTTTAGCTTATTACTGTAAATTTGTCTTGAAAACCCTCTTTAAATAAGATGGTTGCAAATTTGATGGATTTTAAATAAATTAAAAATATTTTGAAAATGAATTTTGAAAAGTTCACAATAAAATCTCAGGAAGTCATTCAAAAAGCACAAGAGATTGCAACTGTCAATAATCATCAATCTATTGAAAATGCTCATATTCTAAAAGGTATTTTTATGGTTGATGAACATGTTATACCTTATCTTTTGAAAAAAATAGAAGTCAATATTCCAATGCTGAACAGTGCGTTGGATAAGATTATTGCATCATTTCCAAAAGTTTCTAACGGAACTATTTATCTATCAAATCAAGCGTCAATGGCTTTGCAGAAAGCAACAAGTTTCATGAAAGAATTTGATGATGAATTCGTTTCCATTGAACATTTACTTTTAGGAATACTTTCTGTAAATGATACTGCTTCACAATTGCTGAAAGACAGCGGTGTTAATGAAAAAGATTTAAAAACAGCAATCAAAGAAATACGAAAAGGTTCAACTGTTAACACTCAAAGTGCAGAAGACAATTTTAATGCGTTAGGTAAATATGCTCGCAATCTCAATCAGGAAGCCTTGTCTGGAAAACTCGATCCGGTCATCGGCAGAGATGATGAAATTAGAAGAATGTTGCAAATACTTTCTCGTAGAACAAAAAATAATCCAATACTTATCGGAGAACCCGGTGTTGGAAAAACAGCCATTGCTGAAGGGCTTGCTCATCGCATCATCAATGGAGATGTTCCGGAAAATTTAAAATCAAAACAAATTTTTTCGCTTGATATGGGCTCACTAATTGCTGGCGCTAAATACAAAGGGGAATTTGAAGAAAGACTGAAAAGCGTTATCAAAGAAGTGATTGCTGCTGATGGTGAAGTTATTTTGTTTATTGATGAAATCCATACGCTCGTTGGCGCAGGCGCAAGTGAAGGCGCTATGGATGCTGCAAACATCCTAAAACCCGCATTAGCAAGAGGCGAACTCAAAGCTATTGGTGCTACAACGTTGAAAGAATATCAAAAATATTTTGAAAAAGATAAAGCGCTTGAACGCCGTTTTCAAATAGTCATGGTGGATGAACCGGACACATTAGACGCTATTTCAATCTTACGCGGATTGAAAGAAAGATATGAAATGCATCATCAGGTGCGGATTAAAGACGAAGCCATCATTGCAGCTGTTGAATTATCTCAGCGTTATATTACAGAACGTTTTCTTCCAGACAAAGCTATTGATTTGATTGATGAATCTGCTGCAAAACTTCGTTTGGAAATAAATTCTGTTCCTGAAGAACTTGATGAACTGAACCGCCGCATCATGCAACTGGAAATAGAACGCGAAGCTATCAAACGAGAAAATGATACTGAAAAACTTAATGATCTGAATAAAATACTTGCTAATCTTAATGACGAACGAAATAGCATAAAAACCAAATGGCAAGCTGAAAAAGAAGTTGTAGAAAAAATTCAGTTGAGAAAAAAAGAAATAGAAAATTTTAAATTTAATGCTGAACAAGCTGAACGTAGCGGCGATTATGGGAAAGTAGCTGAACTCCGCTATGGACGAATAAAAGAAGCGGAAAAAGAATTGGAAGAATTGAACAATAAATTAATTGAAATGCAGGCAAATTCTGCATTGATAAAAGAAGAAGTAACGGCTGATGATATTGCTGAAATTGTTTCACGTTGGACTGGAATTCCTGTTAGTCGCATGATGCAGAGCGAAAAAGAAAAATTATTAAATCTCGAAAACGAATTGCATAAACGTGTCATTGGTCAGGATGAAGCCATACAAGCCTTGTCTGATGCCATACGAAGAAGTCGTGCAGGATTGCAAGATACAAAGCGACCTATCGGATCATTTATTTTTCTGGGAACAACAGGTGTTGGAAAATCCGAATTGGCAAAAACACTTGCAGAATTTTTATTCAATGATGAAAATTCAATGATACGGATTGACATGTCTGAATATCAGGAAAAGCACACTGTTTCAAGGCTAATTGGCGCTCCTCCGGGATATGTTGGTTATGAAGAAAGCGGACAATTAACTGAAGCTGTTCGTAGAAAACCTTTTTCGGTTGTGTTGCTTGATGAAATTGACAAAGCACACATTGATGTTTTCAACATCCTTTTACAAGTACTAGAAGACGGCAGACTGACTGATAATAAAGGACGAACAGCTGATTTCAAAAACACGATAATTATCATGACATCAAATATCGGTTCGCATTTAATTCAAGAAAATTTTGACAGAATAAATGAAAAAAACAGAGAAAAAGTTATTGAAGAAACTCGAATCGAAGTGTTTGAATTATTGAAAAAAACCATCCGACCGGAATTTCTAAATCGTATTGATGAAATCATCATGTTTAAACCATTGACAAAAGGAGAAATAAAAGAAATCGTTGAACTGCAATGCAGCCAATTAAAAAAAACATTACTAAAAAATGGAATAAATATCAATTTCACTTCGTATGCAATTGATCAGATTTGCGAAACCGGATACGACCCTCAATATGGTGCACGCCCTTTAAAACGTGTAATTCAGCGTTCTATAATCAATGAACTTTCTAAAATGTTGCTTTTAGGAACAGTTCACAAAGATTCAGATATCCTTGTTGATTATTTTGAAGATGGATTTGTTTTTAGAAATAAAACAACGTAATCTTCATAATTAGCAACACTAAAACTGATTTATTCTCAATGTGTTTTCAATTGAAAGCCAAAGTTTATCTGCCGTTTTCTGCCAACTAAAATCTTTGCTGCGATGAATTCCATTTTCAATTAATTTTTTACAAAGCATCGGATTATTAACAATATTCTCCATTGCGTCACAAATGGATTCATAAGAAAATGGATCAGCGTACAAAGCGCCATTAACGGCAACTTCAGGCATTGAGGTTACATTAGAAGTAATTACTGGCACTTCACATCTATATGCTTCAAGAATAGGAATGCCAAAACCTTCAAAGGTGGAAACATAAGTCATTGCAAGCGCTGAACCAATCACCAAATTGAGTTCTTCATTATATAATCTGCCCGTGAAAATTACATCATTTTTAAATTGCATTGAGCAATAAGTTTTTTCCATCTCAACGGTCCACCATTTTTTTTCTCCAACTAAAATAAATTTGATTTCTTTATTTATTTTCTTTCTAAATAAATCAAAAGCTTTCAACAGATTAACAATATTTTTTCTAGAATGCAATGCTCCAACAAAAACAAAATAAGGTTTGCCATCAGAATATTTTTTTCTGGCTGATTCCTTTAAAGCTTCTGAAACCGGCACATATAGCTCATTCACACCATTATAAACAACATCAATTTTATCTTTTGAAATTTGATATGATTGAATAATATCTTGTTTTGAAAATTCCGAAACGGTTGCTATTCGATTTGCTTTTCTTGCAAAACGCGGAAAAAAGTAAGCATAATATTTTCTGATAATCCAAGGTAAATCTTTCGGATAATGTTCAAAATTCAAATCATGCATAACTGCAAGTGAAGGTGTTTTCGCTGATAGCGACAAATATCCATCAGGAGAAACAAAAATATCTGCTTTTGTTTTTTTTAATATATATGGGATTGAAAATTCAAACCATAAATAAAAAAACAATGGATGCCTTGCCTGTGGCGGAATGACAACAGGTGTAACATTTTTTGAAAAAATAAATTCATCATTATACGGGCGATCAAAAATAAAAATAAATTCATGCTCCGGATGTTGAACAGTGATGCGTTTGAAAGTTTCGTAAGTGAACCATCCTAAACCTTCCAGTTTATTTTCAAGTAATAATCTTGTATTAACGGCTATTTTCAAAAGCTGACGATTTTGTTAATGCTAGTGTTCAATTGAACTAATTTACTTTTACAAAAAATATTTATATTAACTTTGCAGCAAATATCATAAATTTTTATGAAGGAAATCATAAAAAGAATTTTACAAACAACTCTTGGTTTTAAAAATTACTTATTTTTTTTCTCTATTTTCACTATTCTGACACTTCGTTGGAAACGAAAAGAAAGAGATTTTTTGTATTTCATTCAAATGATTCCTGATGATGGAATTGTGCTTGACATTGGCGCTAATATTGGCATTATGACAGTTCATCTTGCACGAAAATTATCAAAATCAAAAATTATTTCTTTTGAACCTGTACCTTGCAATCTTATAGCTTTAAAAAAAATTATTTCTTTTTTCTATTTAAAAAATATTGAAGTTATAGAAACTGCTTTAGGTAATCAGAATGGACAAACAAAAATGGTTTTGCCAATTATAAATTCAGTAAAGATGCAAGGGTTGAGCCATGTTGTACATCAAAAAATTACTGAATTTAATCATGGTGAAATTTTTAATGTTCCTGTTCAAACATTAGATTCATTTGCAGAAAAAAAATCATTAGAAAAAATAAACGCAATAAAAATTGATGTTGAAAACTTTGAATATTTTGTTTTTGAAGGTGGAAAAAATTTGATAGAAACTCATCATCCGCTGATTTATTGTGAACTTTGGGACAATGAGAACAGACAAAAATGTTTTACTTTTCTCGAAAATTTGAACTATACAATTAATATTATTTCAAATAAAAAACTTGAAATATATAATCCTGAAATTCATCAAACACAGAATTTCTTTTTCATTCACAATGAAAGTAGAATAAAAAAGTAGCAAGAAGATTATGCAAAGAAAATTTCTCGTCAATCTGCTTCTGATGTTGTCAATAAATCTGATGATTAAACCCTTTTGGATTTTCTTTATTGACCGAAAAGTACAGAATATTGTTGGCTCCGAAGCATATGGATTGTATTTTGCAGTATTGAATTTTTCTTTTCTATTTACGATTTTGCTTGACCTTGGGATCACAAATTATAATAGCAGAAATATTTCTCAAAATAATCAATTACTGAATAAACATTTTTCAAGTATTGTCATACTCCGATTGATACTTGCCTTGCTGTATATGGCAATTGCTTTTACAGTAGGTTATTTTGTAGGTTATGACACGATACATTTCAAAATGTTGACATTTCTGACGTTGAACCAGTTTATACTCACTTTTATTTTATATCTACGTTCTAATATTGCCGGTTTGCAATTATTTAAAACAGATAGTTTGGTTTCTGTACTTGACAGAACTGTGATGATAATTATTTGCAGCATTCTTTTGTGGGGCCATGTAACTAAAACAAAATTTCAAATAGAATGGTTCGTATATGCACAAACCGGAGGCTATTTGTTTACTTTAATTGTAGCATTTTTCATTGTGGTAAGAAAAGCAAAATTTAAAAAGTTAAATTGGAACCGTCCATTTTTTATAATGATTATTAAACAAAGTTTCCCTTTTGCACTCTTAAGTTTGCTGATGATGTTTTATAATCGCATAGATTCTGTAATGCTTGAACGTTTGCTTATAAATGGCGCCATGCAGGCTGGTATTTACGCATCTGCATTTCGTTTGCTTGATGCAATTAATAATTTTTCATTATTGTTCACATTCCTTCTCTTGCCTATGTTTTCAAAGATGATTAAACATAAAGAATCTATTGATGAGCTTGTTAAATTAGCAATTACTTTTTTGTTAATACCTTCAGTAATATTTGCTGTAAGTTCATTTTTCTATGGAAAAGAAATTATGACTTTATTATATCCTCAAACCAAAAACATTGAATCTTTATCAGATTATTCTTTACGATTAAATGAATCAATTGTTGTGTTTAGTATTCTTATGTGGTGCCTAATAGCTGTTTCTGTCACATATTTGTTTGGAACATTACTTACCGCCAATGGAAGTATGAAACAACTTAACTTAACAGCAGCTTGCGGAGTGGTGATCAATGTTTTATTAAATATTATTTTAATTCCGCGGTTTCAAGCGGTGGGATCAGCTTGGGCAAGTCTAATTACACAAGCTGTTACAGCCGCTGCTCAATTATTTCTTTCAATAAAATTATTCCGTTTTAAAATAAATTATAGATTTCTCATTCTACTGTTTTTATTCTTATCTGTAGTTATTCTTTTAAATGTTTTTGCAAAGCATCTGTTTCATCGTTGGGGAATTAGTTATCTTTTTATGATAAGTGTTTCGGTTTTGTTTGCTTTTGTTATCAAATTAATTGACTTGAAATCATTATACAAATTGGTAGTTATTAAAGAATAGCCTTTCGATTCATACCTTATAAATCAAATTTATTTTATATTTTTGTTTAATTATTTTAGAAATGTTCTTGTATCTAAAAGGCTTTTACTTTAATAATACTCATTTTTTATAAAAATATTTAGTTTTATTTCGATTATAATTTCATCAGATTGCAACAAAATAAAAACAAATTATTATGAACGATTTTTATAACAATACTGATATTTTAAGATTAATAAGTAAATGGTATAAACATCTACTTGTCATAACAGGTTCAGCTGTATTAATAGCATTTATAATTTCTTTAGTTATAAAACCTAAATTTAAATCCGAATCTTCATTATATCCTTCTAATTTAATTTCGTATTCTTCTGAATCGCCTACTGAACAAATGCTTCAACTATTTTCGTCAGATGATTTAAAGGATTCATTAATTAAGAAATTCAAACTAACCAGTTATTGGGAAATAGATACAACAAAAAAATATTATAAAACTACACTTTACAATACGTTTGATGAAAATATTAAAATAAGAAAAGGAGATAATGAAAGCGTAATGGTTGTGGCAATTGATACAAGACCTGATACTGCTTGTAAAATGGTTTCTGAAATGATTAATTTTTTCAATAAAAAAGTCAGATTTCTTCAAAAAGAAAAATTACAAGAAAATGCAGGTTCACTAAAAATACAACTGTCTTTAAAAAGCAAACAAATAGATTCTTTGGAAAAAAGATTAGATACGTTAAGAAAAAAATACAATATTTTAGATTATGAAATTCAATTAAAAGAAGTGATGAGACAACGCGTTAAAGAAGAAGGTAGTAGAAAAACTTTTTCTACCGATTTTCTTAATAATCTTAAAGTTTTTGGAGGAGAATATCTTTTGTTAAGTGAATATATTAGCAATGCAACTGTAAGCTACAATAAAATTCTTACAGAATATGAAAAAACAATCAGCGAGCTTAATAAAGATGTAACTTATACTAACATTATCAGCAGCCCAAAAATCCCAGATAAAAAATGTTATCCTGTCAGATGGCTGATAGTACTGCTTAGTGCAGGAATTTCGTTTATCTTTTCGCTCCTCGTTATTGGAATCATTGAAAATTATAAAAATTCCGAACAAAAAAAATAATTTTCTTAAAAATTTACAAGTTTGATAGAGAAGAATAAATTAAAATGGATTTATATTCTTTGCGGAATTTTTACTTTACTAAATGGAATTTTAGTAGCAAATGAATTTTATTGGCTGTCACTTTTACCTTTTTTAATAGTTATCGTATTACTCTATTTATATTCTCTGGATAAGCTGATTTTACTTTTAGTTTTCTTTACACCTTTATCAATAAACTTTACGAATGTTTTTGCAGGAATGGGACTTTCGTTGCCAACAGAACCATTGATGTTGGGATTGTTATTTATCTTTATTTTCAAAATTCTCACAGATAAAAATTACGATAAAAGTTTTTTAAATCACATCATTTCAAAAGCTATTTTAATTTATTTGTTTTGGATATTAATAACAGTTTTTACAAGTAGTTTACCCATTGTTTCTTTAAAATTTTTACTTGCCAGATTATGGTTTATTTCTTCAGTGTTTTTTCTTGGAGTTCCATTATTCAAAGAAAAAAAGAATTTTGGCAGATTCATGTGGATGTATATTTTCGCATTTATTGTCGTCATATTTTACACTATTTATAATCATTCATTGCATGGTTTTAGCGAACATACCGGGCATTGGGTGATGAGTCCTTTCTATAATGATCATACAGCATACGGAGCGTTGCTTGCTTTTTTTATTCCTGTAGTTGTATATTTTACATTCGGGAAAAGGTATAAATTTTCTATTAAAATTATTTCATTTTTTATTTTAGTACTTTTTTTTATAGCGTTTCTTTTATCATATTGTAGAGCTGCCTGGTTAAGCCTGATTATAGGCTTTTTGGTTTGGATGATCATTGTTTTTAGAATAAAAATCAAATGGTTATTTTTAGTATTACTTTTAATTGCCGGAATATTTTATGCTTTTAAAGATCCCATTTTATACAAACTTGAGAAAAACAAACAGGATTCATCAACAGATATTTTAAAACATGTTCAATCGGTTTCAAATATATCTTCTGATGCATCAAATCTTGAAAGAATCAATAGATGGAATTCTGCATTCAAGATGTTTTACGAAAGACCTGTGTTTGGCTGGGGACCTGGAACTTATCAGTTTATTTACGGACCATATCAGTCATCTAAAGACAAAACCATAATTAGCACAAACGTTGGAGACAAAGGAAATGCACACAGCGAATATATCGGACCGCTTGCAGAATCAGGTATTCTTGGCGCTTTGACTTTTATTTTAATTTTAATTACTGCTATTTATACTGCAATAAAAATTTATCATAAAAGCAATGATCGTAAAATTAAAGGATTGATTCTTGCCATTATAACAAGTTTAACAACCTATATTATTCATGGCTCATTAAATAATTTCCTTGATACTGACAAAGCGGCAATTCCTTTCTGGGGCTTTATTGCAATGATTGTTGCAATAGATCTTTATCATACAAATAAAGAAGAAATAAAAAGTTGAAAAAAATCTATTTGTAAACTTCCACTTTGAAAATAAATGGATGCAATTTTCGAACTTGATCTGTTCGTTTACTCCAAGTCAGTTCATTTTTCCTAGGAAGAACAAGCTTTTCGGAAGAATCCATATGTCTGACAGAATCAATAATTCCCATCAAGAAATTTGATTTAATTGCAAATGTTGCACCTTCATTCAATGAATGTTTTCCACTGACTATTCCAATAAGTTCGCCTTTTGAATTGAGCAACGGACTTCCGCTATTGCCCGGATTTACAGGGATTGAAGCCTGATAAGCCGAACTGTCTTCATTATAACCTGTAAAAGAAGAAATATAACCTTCACTGTAAACCATGTCTTTCTTAGAATATCCGAGAGTAAAAACATTTTCACCTAAATCAGAAATATTTTGTTTAATGGTATATGGCAGATTCCCAAAAGATTTAAACTTTTTATCTTCAATTTTTAATATTGCTAAATCATGAACTTCATCTTTAAAAATAAGGCTTGCATTATATCTAATGATGGTATCACTATAATTTACAACTATGATTGAATCAACATCTTTTACCACATGAAAATTGGTAACCATATATCCATTTGAAGTAACTGAAAAGCAAGTGCCGCTTGGTGTTGCAGATTTTTCTTTATTAGATTTAAACATTGCAGTCCACAAAGATTGCTGTTTTGTTCGCATATTTTCAATATTATTTTTCAACTCAAGATAAGATGAAACCTGACGTTGAAAACTAAACCAACCTGAAAAATACAACGTTGAAAGCACTACAATTGCTGAAATACAAGCCGCTGCCGCAGAAGTAATCACAATTCTGTTTCTGATTTGTTTTCGAAAAATTGTGAATAATCGTGCACTTGGCGTATTCAATTCTAATTCCATTTCATTATGGAATAAATTAAATTTTTCTTTCAGTTTGTTAGTGTTGTCATGTGTTTCAAGCATTTCAATGAGTTCCTTGCGAACATTGACTTCAGAAGCAAACAGATGATCATTTTCCATTCGTTGATTGAACAACAACAATTCTTGTTCATCAAGTTCTCCTTGAAGATATTTATCAATAAATTCAAAGGTTTCTATATCAAAATTCATAGTCTAAATTATTTGAAGTATTTGATGAGAAATATATTTTTTTTAATCTTTGTAAACATTTATATTTTTGATTCTTTGCGTTTTCAGTATTTGTATAATTCATTTTCTGAGCAATCTCAAGCATAGACAATTTATTAATATAAAAATCTTTCAAAATCGTTTGACATGGTTCTCCAAGCTTATGCAAACTATTATCCATCATTTTATATTTAGAACTATGATCTGTCACATTTTCTTCTATTTCCTGATCAAAAAGTATAAAATCATTTTCATCATATACAGCATCTGAAAATTTATTTTTTCTTTTCAATTCATTTAACCAAAGTCTTCTGCAAATTGAATACAGATATGTTTTTATACTTGATTCCTGTTTGAACGTTTCGTTTTTAATATTATAATATAAATTGATCATCCCTTCCTGATAAATATCTTTCGCTTCCTGATCCGAACCATTATTTTTAACTATAAAATTGAGCACCATCGGAAAATGAAGTTTATACAATACAGCCAATACCTTGTCATTGCCTTCTTTAATGCCATTTATAAAATCTTCGTCGCTGCTATATAATGTCTTTTTAACGATCTTCACTTTTTAGTAAATCTTTTGTACAAAGGTAACCCAAAAATAAATATTTTAGATTGGGTTACCTTTTTAAATTCCGTTTACAAATGGATGAATTTAATGTTTAATCTAAAAATTTAATTAAAATGAAAAAGAACATCCTTTTAACTTTAGCTGCTGTTGCAGTAATCGCATTCACTACTCAGTTAACTTCATGCAAAAGTAAAACTGCTGAAACAACTGAACAAAAAGACTCTACAAATGTAGCTGCTCCTGCTCAAGAACCAAATGATTCAGTTAAAACAACTGCTCCTGCTGAAGAACCTAAAAAAGAAGAAAAGAAATAATTCTTATTTTCTGCAAAATAAAAAGCCCGGCAAGTAATTGTTCGGGTTTTTTTATGCTTAAAAACTTATGTAAGCCTAAAGTTCAAGCACAACTACGGCAATTGTTATTTTCTTTAAATGCGACAAGGAAACAAAAATATTTTTAATCTTATTTTTTTTAAAATATTTTTTCACATATCCTTTAACTTCAATTACAGGTTTTCCCAATTCATCATTTGACACTTCAATTTCATCAAATGACATATTATCTCTCCACCCTGTGCCAATCGCTTTAAACAAAGCTTCTTTAGCGGTAAATCGGACAGCGTAGCTTTGATATTTCCCTGCTTTTCTTGATTCGCAGTATTCAATTTCTAAAGGTGTGAAAATTTTATCTGTGAACGAATTATCTTTTATAATAAGCTTTTTAATCCTGTCCGTTTCAATAATATCAATGCCAATACCAAAAATCATGAAATGATAGTTTTATTTGCAAATTTAAAATAATAAAAATGTAATTTTGTGAATTGGAATAAAATTATGCTTCAGAAATATCCAGTTAAAATATTAATTGCATTCGGTGAAGCCATTGACGGAAACGTTGAAATATACAAATGGCTTTTAAACAATGGTTATCCAGAGCTTGCAGCACTGACAAGCGCCATTCATGCCAGTCGCGATGCGCTTGCGTGGTTGCTGAAAAATCATCCAATGTTAGCTATTTTAAGCAATGCAATGGATAGAGAAAAATATGCTATCAATTGGTTAATAAAAAACAATCAGGATTTTTTACTGAAATTTGCCGAAGCGTGCAATAATGATCAAAAAGCAAGAAGATGGTTTGCTGAAAACAATCTTGAAATTTTCAATCTATTAGCTGAAAAAATAAGCGAAGTGTTGAAGCAACAAAAACGCGAACATTTTGATTACCACAAATTTTCTTTTAATCAATAAACTGAAGATTTATCTAAGATAAGCTGCCATCAGCAAATCAATATCCTGACAAGGCAAATCAAACTGTTTGCTTATGCAATTACTGGTTAAAACGCCTTTATAAATATATACCCCTTGTCTTACGCCCGGATCAGTTTTTAGAAGATTGTCAATGCCGCCTTCCTGACCGGATTTCAAAAGCATTGGCACAAATATATTACTGAAGGCAAATGAAGCAGTGTGTGGCACGCGTGAAGCTATATTTGGCACACAATAATGAACCACATTATATTTAATAAAAATCGGATCTGCATGAGAAGTTACATGCGAAGTTTCAAAACAACCGCCTTGATCAATGCTCACATCAATAATAATTGCACCTCTTTTCATTTGACTCACCATTTCTTCGGAAACTATGCACGGTGTTTTTCCTTCAGGGCTATAAACACAACCAATTGCAACGTGAGCCGTGCGCAACGCTTTTAATAAAAGTTTTGGTTGAATGATTGATGTAAATATTCTTGCACCTAATTTGTCTTGCAAAGAACGAAGCTTATAAATTGAATTATCAAAAACTTTGACCTGCGCTCCGAAAGCGAGTGCAATGCGGGCTGCATATTCTCCAACTGTTCCAGCGCCAATAATGACAACCTCTGTAGGATTTATCCCTGAAAAACCGCCCAACATGCTGCCTTTGCTGAATTTTATATTTGCAAGATATTCTGCTGCAATGACGATTGCTGTTTGTCCTGCAATCTCGCTCATAGAGCGTCTTACAGAAGAAATATTTGAACGGTCTTTGATAAATTCAAAGCAAATGGCAGTTGCGCGCTTGCTTTGAAGTTTTGTGAAATATTCTTGTTTTTGAACCGGCAACTGAAGTGATGAAAAAATCGTTTGATTGTAAGTCATCATGTCAATCTCTTGTAAAGTAGGAGAAGCAACTTTCAAAATAATTTCTGATTGATATACTTCTTTAATATCGTGAACGATTTGTCCACCTGCCTCACTATAATCTTTATCTGTGAAGTTTGCTGCTTTTCCTGCTTCTGCTTCAATAATCACTTTATGTCCATTTTGCACCAATTGCTGAACAGCGTTTGGCACTAAGGCTATCCGGTTTTCCTGAAATGTAATTTCTTTGGGAATACCAATAGAAATACTCTTTTCCTCATTTCTAACTTCAAGCATTTCTTCTTGAGGAAGCATTTTTTCGGAACGTGCCATGGAGAAAATATTTTTCTTGTTTTCTTCCATTGATAAAATTTTAAAGGATTAAAAAGAAGTTCAAATTTAATGAAATTTTAGTGAATTTTCAAGCAAGTGAAATTATTTTTAATCAAAACTTAAAAATTATCAATTTGTAAAGAATCAGCAGGCAATGAATCATTCGGAAGAATAAATTTTTTAGCAGGACCTTTTAATTCAATTTTAGGCTCCAAGCGATCTATATCTTCTTGAGAAATATATTCTTTTCGAAGCATTTTTTCTGATACAAATTTAAAATAAGGAAATAAAAAATTTCGGATATTTCCATTGGTATCAAATGAATATTTAAAAAATTTTGGATGTGGTATAATGCTCGCCAAATAAAGGCATTCAGCCAATGTCAGTTTTGAAACATCTTTGTTAAAATAAAAACGAGCGCCTTCATTGACACCATAAATCTTTGGACCCATTTCAAGAATATTCAAATAAATTTCATACATCCTATCTTTTGAAGACAAACCGCAATTTTCAATCATCCAAACAATCATGGCTTCTTCAATTTTTCTTGTGATTGTTTTATTTCTGCTTAAAAAAAGATTCTTCACAAGCTGCATGGATATTGTGCTTCCACCTCGTGCAAAACGTTTTTCTTTTATGTTTGTAATGATTGATTCTCGAAAAGCTTCAGGCAAAAAACCTCTGTGTTGATAGAATCCACCGTCTTCTGATGTCATGATAGCTTTTTTTAACATATCCGGAATTCTCTCAATTGGTCTGAAATCGGGATTTGCAGCGCCAACTTCAAAATTTCGCACTGGCGCTCCTTTCTCATAAGCCGTATAAATAAAGGGACTGTTGATGTATGTAAAATCTGTTAATCCAAATTTTAAAATATGAAAATGATAACTTTTTAAATCAGATTCAAAGATCAAAGAATCTGGATTTTTCAAATCAACATGAAAAGCAAAATGATAACTTAAATCTCCTTGTGTCTTAATTCCTTCAAGGTTTTTGAATAATCCGATAGGTAATGATTCAAATAAATCCTGCGCTTGGAAGCGAGATTTATTCAGCATCAGTGTAATTTCCCATTTATTATTTTTAGTAATTTTAAAATATGGATTAAATGAAATCTTATTGAACACAAAGCGGCTGGCACTGTCCAGTTCAATAAAATTTTCACCTACGCGAATTTGATAATTTATATTTCCATGAGAAAATAAAACATCTTCTTGCCCGATTCGCGGTTGATTGATAAGCAAATTATTCAGTTGAATTGCACCGGAAAGTATCATATTATTATCTAATTCTTCGGCTTTAAAACTAAATTGTATCGTGTCAAAACCAATACGTGCATTCCATTTTTGATCTATATAAGGTATTTCAATGCGTTGATGATTGTCTGCAAAAAGTTTGAAAAACCCTGATGTCTGTTTCGCATCAAGCTGCCCGTTCACATTCCAATGTGTGAGTTTATCTTCTTTTTTAAGTATAATAACTGATTGAATTTTTTTATTATTTATCAAAAAACGATCGGTGGAAAATGAAAACTTTGTATCATTCAAATCAGCATGAACATTGAAATTTTTTAATGTCAGCGAAGAAGGAATAAATGCAAATGCTTTATTTATCAAGGATTGCAAAGATTGTGCATAATTTTTTTTGATTAAGGAATCTTCCGGTTCTGTTTTTTTATGATTGCCAAACAGGAACATATAATTTGTTTGTTCTCCATGACGCATAAGGTGAAAATCAGTGTTTACAGCATCTAGCTTTTCTATGGCAAATTTTAATCTAAACAATTTCCACAAACTCATTTTCAAATTCACCGAATCAATTTTCAATAATGTGTCATTCCCTTGATCTGGTAAAAGAGAAATATTCTGAAAATGAATCAATGAAAGTCCTTCCAGTTGCGTATTGCCAACGGACAATCGTGCATGATAATGATGATTGAACCGTTCGATACGGCTTTGAACTATATAATGTAAAATTGATTGCTTGAAAATGAACAAAACCGAAAACAATAAAGCTATGAATGCAATAATTATTGACAGAATTCTTTTTGTTTTTAAATTCATTGTTTTGTTGTGTAGCAAAGGATTGCAAAGGTAAGCAATAAAAAGAAACCCTGATGTTAGAATATTAAAAAGCCATGTATGTTAGCACATACTACAAGCTCGTAATTGAAATTATTTTTGAGATAAAAAGCTGAATCTATTTTAATTAATTCAATAAAAAACTTATTTCAATATCAATTATAACTCCATCTTCCCTTAAATCAAAGCCTTTGGGCAAATTCAAATGAGATTTTCCTTTTCTCTTAATTAAAATATTTTCTTTTAATTCATGTTCGTCTTTCCAATTACAATTCACACATTTATTTGTAAAAAGTGATGAATTAAAATAAGTTGCAGAACCGCACATAGGACATAGTTTCATATTATCTTGTTTTTTAATTTTATAAAGATGACAAATTTATTGATTAGAGGTTGTATCAAAAACTTGAAATACAACAGATATTTAAATATTATAAATCAAAAAAACTAACTTTGATTTATATATTTTATTATTTTTACATTAATGCAGGAAACAAATATCAAAAATATTCTCTTTTATTTTTTATTGATTTGCTTTGTCTTAATCAATAAAAATATATTTTCTCAAACAGATAGTATAAAAAATAAAAGAATTTTAGCTATTCTTGATGTTTCCCTACGAAATAAAGAGGATGGTGATGGCAATGTTTATTCGCTAAAACATGTTTGTCAAACAGCCGGCATTCAATATATCACTACAACTAGCATTGATACTGCAATACAAAACGGATTCATCATTTTTTCATCTGACATTACAGGATCAACTTTAACTTCTTCAGAAGAAAAAAAGATTAAAGATTATGTTTCATCCGGTGGTATTGTCATTGCACCTTGGATTAGCGGCGGTGACATGCTTTCGCTTTTTGGAATTTCAAGTTCAAAATCTTCAACAAAACATCACCGATTAATTTGGACAGACACAACTGACGCATCTCTACGATGGATCAATGATTCACTTGAAAGAACTATTTCTTTTGGCTCATTCAATTATGCAGATGTTATTTCTACTTGCTCCTATTCGCTCACGACGGCAATATCAATGGCAAGTTTTGAAGACACCACAACAGGTATTGCAAAAAATAAATTTGGCAAAGGATATGCATATTCGATAGGTTTTTCTTTTAAAACAATTATTTTAAGAAACCAGCTGGGACTTGACTTTAGCGCTCAACGCACGTATGACCGAGGGTTTGAGCCAACTACAGATGTTATCATGCTTTTCATAAAAGGGATTTATGTTCAAAACACGCCTTATTCCGTTTGGAAACACACGGTTCCGTACAACAGAAGTTCTGTGTTTATTTTCACTCATGATGTAGACTGCGCTGTATCTATGGAAAACATGAATGTATTTGCAGACTTTGAAAATCAACACAACATAAAAGCAACTTATTTAATTACGACACATTATATTTCAGATTCTGAAGATAAAGACTATTATACGCCATATACTCAACAGATAAAAGATATATCAAATAAAAAAATGGAAATTGCCAGTCATTCGGTTGGACATTTTCCTGATTTTAATAAACCAAGTATTTTTAAAGTTGGTTTTCCAGGAAACACAAGAACTAATTATTCTCCATTTTACAGAAATGGAAAAACCACTGGAGGCAGTATTTTCGGGGAATGTGAAGTATCAAAAAACCTTTTGGATTCTGCTTCTTTACAAAATATTATTACATGGCGATCAGGATATTTGTATTATCCTGACAGCCTAATAGCAGTGCTTGATTCAACCGGATATAAATATTCTTCTACTTATACAGCGAATGATGTGCTTACTCATTTCCCTTTTGCAGCGCATAAGTATAGATCATTTTTAAGTCCGTTATCAGATATACTTGAAATCCCATTGTCTTTTGATGTTGATCCATATACTGAAAAAAATTATGACAGTCTTGGTAGAACCATTATAAATGTTGAAAAAAAAATCAGTACCAATTATTCTCCATCAATTATTTTAATTCATCCAATAGCAGCATTCAAAGTTATTCTAGAAGATTATTTATATAAAAATCTGCCTGCAAAAACGTATTACATCAACTTGCAACAGTTTGGTGATTATTGGAAAGCGAGAAATACTTTTAATTTTTCAAGTAATTTAATCAATGATTCTTCTCTTGTCATCACGATTCCAATGGCAAATGACACCATTGATGAACGCATGAGTTTGATTGTTGCAAATGGTCAGAAGCTTAATTCTCTTGCTGTGCAGGATAAAAATGGAAAACCTATAACCTATTTAAGTGAAAAATTTGAAAAAAATGATTTACTCATTTATTTTAAAGAGCCTGTATTCCCCAATTCTGTAAGGGAAATATCAAATTCAACAAATTTATATTTTAATAATTATCCAAATCCATTTTCAGATAAAACAATTATCAGGTTTATTCTTCCAGAAGAATCCTTTGTTAACCTTCACATCTTTGATTTAAATGGAAAACTCATTAAAACTCTTGCAGAACAAAGGCTTTCCGCCGGTTATCATGATTTTTCTTTCACATCTGACAACTTAGAAAATGGAATTTATTTTTGCAAATTGACGACTGATAAAATAACCATTTCCAAAAAAATAATTTTGCTGAAATAACTTTTATTAAGATTAAAATTTCTGAAAATAAGAAATTAAATCATCTTCTGCCTGAAGTTTCAGTTTCTTTCGCAATCTATGTCTTGATTTACGAATAGCTTCATAATTTGTAAAACTCAAAAGAGATATTTCTTTTGATGAAAGACCTTGCTTGAAAAATGCACAGAACTTTAATTCTGTTGGCGTAATATCAGGATGTTCAGCCAAAAGATTTTTGTAAAAATTAGAATACACTTTTTCAAATCGCAAATGAAACTCTTGCCATGTGGATTCATTGATTAATCCTTTATATCTTGCAACAACCTGTAGAATATTTTTCGAAAAATTTGCTCCTGGATTTTCAACAGTCTGTAATAGTTCATTCACCATATTCACATTTAATTCATTGGCATGAGTCAATTTGAAAATTTGTGTAGATAATTCATTTTTGTTTTTATCAAGCTCTTCGTTTAGTTCTACATTTTGTTTTTCAAGTATTTCTTTTTCCTGTTTATGAATAATTTCAAGTTGTTTTTTATTTTCCTTATACGATTTTGAGAGAATCAAAGAAGAATGAACGCGAGCTCGCAGCTCAATCAAATCAAGTGGTTTACGAATAAAGTCAACAGCGCCGGCTTCCAGCGCTAACTTTAAATTTTCTGATGAAGTCATTCGTCCGGTACACATGATGATTGGTGTTTCCTTTGTTTCTTCTTGTATTGAAAGTTGTTTCACCAATTCCAATCCATCTAATTCAGGCAATTCCCAATCTGTAATAATAATATCCGGTTTTTCTTTTATTGCAGTATCATATGCAGCCTTTCCATCAGCTTCAAAAAAGAAATTGGAATTAAAATCTTTCAATGCCATTTTTATAATCTCGAACAAATAAGGTTCGTCATCAACATATAAAATTGTATGAGCATCTGAATTTAGTGTTTGCATTTTTGTTTATTTTTCTAAAGCTAAAATCCATTCACGTGCCATTTTTATAAACACTAGCAAAACCCTTGCAATTATTGATTTTCCGAAATTTATCATTTCGCATTTATTTTCCTTTATCAAGAATATTTTTCCCATTTATGGAAACTTTTAAAATTCTTAAATAGGTTTAAATATCCTGAAATAAAAGGGATATAGATACTTTTTTTGATTGGCACGTAATATGTTTATTTATAAAAAAACAAATATAATATTTATTCGCAAACTTTTTAAAAATTACACATTATGAAACTTTCTATTAAAATATTAAAATACATTCTTATTCTACTTGTTATTTCAAGCGCCAAAGCACAGGATTTAAATATTAATCAGACGTTAGAATATCTAAATAAAAAAATCAATGACAACAAAGCCCCTATAGACAATAATATTACATATAAATGGGAAATAAATGATGACGGGCAATTAACCATCAATCAATATGTAAATGGTGATTTATATCTTTCACAAACTGCGTATTTAAAGACTTTGGATAAAAACAGAATTGTTATCAATAATGATAATTTTGATCAGGAAGAATATTTTTATACTATTCAAATAAAATGTAAAAACAATTTGTTGAACGTTTTAAAAAAGAGCAGAAGATCCCAAAAAGTTTCATCTTTATTTATTAGAATTGCTCCAAATGAAATTTTAGTAAATCAAATTAAAAATGCAATTACTACTTTAATTTATCAGGCTGAAACCACGCAAGAATTTAAAGTTTGCGATGTTGATCCCTTTGATATTCCTGAGTATTTATTAATCAACAATTAATTCTACAATCTGTTTGATAGAAAAGTTATTCAAACAAAATATTTACAATTCCCTTTCTCATAATATATATATCATATTCATTTCCTTGACTTGTAAGCAATTTTATTGTATTTTTAAAAATAATTTGAAACAAGTTATGTTTCTTATGTTTTTTTAAACAATAAAAAATTAGTTATGGAAAATTTAATTTATAAATACCTGTTTGAAAAAACAAGTGATTCTAAACAGAAGAAAACAGATCTTGGACCTGTAGTTACTATTTCAAGAGAATTTGGTTGTTCTGGGTCCGAAATTGCACAAATGCTTACAGAATCCATCAATAAAAATTCTGTTAAAAAAGGACAAAATTCCTGGCGAAGCATTAACAAAGAAATCCTTGGAAATGCGGCTAAAGAGCTTGATTCAAAACCTTCAAAAGTTGAGCGCATTATGAAAGGTGAAGAATTAGGTTATTGGGGTGATATTATAGGTTCATTTCTCGACAAGCAATATGTAAGTGATGAAAACATTAAAAATACCATTACACGTGTTATCAGAGGGTTTGCGGAAGATGGCCGGGTTATCATTGTCGGACGTGCCGGATACATTGTCGCACGGCATGTTCCAAAATCCTTTCATGTTAAACTAATTGCTCCGTTTGACTGGCGCGTTGATAATGTTGATGAACGATTTAATCTTAAACATGCTGATGCTGTTAAGACAGTGAAAGATATTGATGAAAAAAGAAATAAATTTTTGCATTATTTCAAACAAAATTCAACTGAAGAAGAAAACTTTGATTTGATTATTAATCGGAAAGGAATATCAAAACAAGCAGTTGTGGATATAATCATCTCCGCACTGAAATCAAAGAATCTTATTTAAATAAATTTCCTTTGTTAATCCTTTTTCTGAAGAAAACTGAAACTTTTTTTCTGAACATGTAAGAACAACTTCATTTTTATTGATTCGAATAATTGAATCATGAATTTTAAATTCATTATATAAAATTCCAGCTAATAAAATTGCTTTTTCAATTCCATCACCTCTGTTGAAATTCCATACTTCATCGGGTTGAGCAAGCCGCTGTTCGCTATAAATAGAATCATTTGACCATTCTGATAAAGTAGAATAAATCTCATCAATATTCTTCCCGTTGAAACCTTCAACAGAAACAGGATTTCGTTCAATTGCCGCTTTAATAAAGGGATTCCAGTCTATCAAATCCATTTGTCTATAAGCATATAAAGCCAAAAGTGCATTTTCATTTACTTGAGATTTATTAATAATCATTTCAAGTATTTCATTACGCGAAAGTTCTGTACTTATTTTTAATTGTTCATCTGTCTTAAAATCCTTATCAACAGCGGGTAATTCAGGTTCAACTGTAATAAAACTCTTCAGCTCTGAAAACATAAATTCAATATTTTGAACATTATTACATTTCGTTTCCAACGCATGAGACATGAAATAATCTCTTATCTCGTCAAATGACAATTGTTTTTTATCGGCTAAATAATTCTCCAAATCATTAAAACAAATTCTGCCTTCTAAAGGAAAATGCTGGAATTCTTCTGTTTCAATATCATTCAACAAAGCAACTTTTGATTTTTCAGAAAAATTATTTTTACTAAGATGTTCGTATTCAAAAATCTTCTCCAGCGCGATGTAATGTTTTTTCCCATTAATTAAATACATGTATTGAAAACATTTCTTAAAAGTCATATCATATCTAAGAAAATTAATGAAAATAGCAGGCGTTAATTCTGTTTTCAAATACAGCCTCAATTTATCTGTGAAGTGATTATATTCGTTTAAAGATATTGTTGCTTTTTCGAATAGTGTATGAATATAGCCAGAGATATGAGAAACAATCGTTACTTTTTCTTTTTCCAATGCACGTCTTGCTTTAGTTGAAAGCGCAGAACCATTGAACCACATATTTTTTGTAACAATTCGTCTGTTGTTTGTAAGAACACCGTCGCCAATATTTATAAAATTCTGCGAATGCAAAGGTGTTGCAACTAAAAATATTTTTCCGAGTGGAATTTCACCAACAATAAAACATGCAGCTGCATAAAGCGCAGATAAAGAGACACACTCGCCTGCTCCTCTGTTATATCCTTCTTTAAATCTAAAAGCGGTCATAGCTTCAACGGTTTCTGTTTTCCAATATGGAATTACATTCGTTGTGAATTTATCCAATCCGAAATGTTTCCGAATATCCATATCAAAATAATATTTATCACCTTCATAACCAAACAATGCATTTGATTTTTGAAGGATATCAATATCTATAAAATTCTTGAAACGCTCTATTTCTCGCTCTTTTGTAGTCAATCCCCAAGTATCAAGATCAAGATTGAACACATAATGATCCATGATAAACTGTTTTATTCGGTTTATTTTATAGGTTAAAGATTTTTTATGAATATCCTTAAACCAAGCGTCTTCTCTCCATTTCCAAATAATTGGAGATAAAATATTTGCTAAAACCAATGGATAAAACAATTCAGGAAATACAAATATTTCCATATCAGAAAGCGTAAACGCTGAAGAAAATTTTTCGAGAGTTCTTTTTTCCCAATCCATAAAAAGATTCATTGAAATAAATAAAATTTACTATTTCATCAAAAGACAAAAATTATGTCATTTAATAATAAGTAAAATTACAAAATATTCAAGAATGGATTATAAAAAAACAACGAAACTAAAGAAGCAAAAAGCTCAATAAAAAAGCAATAAATAATTAATTTAAATGGACCGAATTTTCTTCAAATGCACCAATTATCATCAGATATTCATATTCAGCATCAAGTATTTCACGAACTTCCGTGATGGTAAGATAAATCTCTTCATCTTGCAGCTTTTTCAGCATATACAATAAAATATCATCCTCAATATTTATTGATAAATCTAAATTATTTTTTTTATTATTAAAATCAAACAAACCAATTTTAGCATAATATTCAATTAAAGCACAAAGAATTTTCTGAAAATTTCTTTTACCAATTTTCTTTTTAAGTTTTAAAGAAATCATCTCCCATACCAACTTTGAAGCATCATCTGGAATATACACCAATTTCTCAAAAAATTTCCCTGTTTTCATAAATGCACACTTAAAAAATTAATATATCTTTTATATTTTATAGATATACAAAAATACAATGGCATTTACTCAAAATAAAATTTTAGCTTTGGACAAATTGCGGACAAATTGCAATATTAATAACAATCTATAAGTTTGGGATTCGCATAAAATCTTTAAAAAGCAATTAATAATTGCCATTCCCAGCATAACCCTTCATAATACCTCTGCTTGAATTTGAGATAAACTGAAGCACTTCATCTCTTTCAGGAGTAGCAGGCATTTCCGCTTCAATAAAAGCAATTGCCTGTGAAACATTATGTTTTTTAAGATAAATAATTCGGTAAATATCTTGAATTTCTTCAATTTTATCTGTTGTAAATCCACGTCTTCTTAATCCAATTGAATTAATACCAACGTATGATAACGGCTCTCTCGCAGCTTTTGTAAATGGAGGAACATCTTTTCTAACCAGTGAACCGCCTGAAATCATTGTATGTACGCCAATATTAACAAATTGATGAATTGCACTTAAACCACCAATTATAGCAAAATCATCTATTCTAATATGACCTGCAAGGGTAACACTATTAGCTAAAATACAATTATTACCAACAACACAATCGTGAGCAACATGAACATAAGCCATCAGAAGGCAATTGCTTCCAACAACAGTTTCGTAGCTTGCTTTTGTTCCTCTATTGATCGTAACACATTCACGAATTGTTGTATTATCTCCAATAATAGCAACAGTATCTTCGCCTTTATATTTCAAATCTTGAGGTATTGCAGAGATAACAGAACCAGGATAAATTTTACAATTTTTCCCAATACGTGCGCCTTCCATAATAGTCACATTCGGACCAATCCAAGTACCTTCACCAATTTCAACATTTTTGTAAATGGTTACAAAAGGTTCTATTACCGCATTATTTGCAATTTTTGCCTGAGGATGAACAAAAGCTAATGGTTGATTCATTTTTTTTCTATTTTATCTTTTCTTACTATTTGAGCTAACATTTCTGCCTCCATGACAACTTTATTTCCCACATATGCTACTCCTTGCATATGACATATGCCACGGCGTATGGGAGTTATCAATTTCAGATCAAAAACAATTGTATCACCTGGTACTACTTTTTGAGGGAAGCGAGCATTATTTACACGTAAAAAAAGAGTCAAATAATTCTCAGGATCAGGAACTGTATTTAAAGCAAAAATACCGCCAGTCTGCGCCATTGCTTCAATTTGAAGTACACCTGGCATGATAGGTTCATTAGGAAAATGTCCGACAAAGAATGGCTCATTCATTGTCACATTTTTAACCCCAACCACATGTGTATCAGAAATCTCAAGTATTTTGTCAATCAGCAAAAACGGTGGACGATGAGGTAATATTCTTTTAATATCATTGATATCAAAAACTGGTGTTGCATTCAAATCAAAATGTTGAACTGGTTCCTGTTTTTTTAATTTTTCAAAATGTTGTCTGATTAACTTGGCAAATGCAACATTTGCACTATGTCCTGGTCTATTCGCTATAATATGACCTTTTATCGGTTTCCCTAATAATGAAAGATCGCCAACCATATCGAGCAACTTATGACGAGCAGGTTCATTTGAATAATAGAGTTCAATATTATTCAATACACCTTCTTTCAATACTTCAACTTTAGGTTTTTTAAATAAAGTTGCAAGTTTATCTAATTCTTCTTTGGAAATAATAGAGTTAACAAACACAATCGCATTACTAATATCACCACCTTTAATCAAGTCATTATCAACCAAATATTCCAATTCATGTAAGAATACAAATGTGCGACAAGAAGCAATTTCTTTTTCAAAGTCTGTAATTTTATCTAAATATGCATTTTGTGTGCCAAGAACATTTGTTCCATAATCTATCATGGTAGATATCCTGAAATCATTGGCAGGCAAGGCAATCATCTCAACTTTTCGTTCAGGATCAGTAAAAGTAATATTTGAATCTATGACCAAATATTCTTTTAAAGCTTCTTGTTCAACAATTCCTGATTTTAGGAGAGCATCAACATATAATTTTGAACTTCCATCAAGAATTGGTGTTTCAGAACAATCAATTTCAATTAAAATATTATCTATTCCCAATCCTGCAACTGCAGCTAAAGTATGCTCAACCGTGCGTATGCGAACCCCATTTTGTTCAATACTTGTACCTCTTGAAGTATCTACAACATTATTAATATCTGCATCAACAATGGGATGACCTTCAATATCAACCCGTTTAAATTTAAAACCATGATTAACAGGTGCAGGTTTAAAAGTAATGGAAACATTATTTCCTGTGTGCAAACCGGCTCCTGATATTGTGACCGGTGCTTTAATCGTTTTTTGTTTTTCTGACATAAACTTTGATTTCAGCCGCAAAAATAATAATTCATTATGTTATAAACAAAAAACAAGACGCTTAATAAATTGAAGGGGTGAAAATAATTTTATTTTTCCAGCAATTTTATCTTCTTTTCAAGCTCGTCTATTCGTTGAACAATCTTGGTAAGATTACGAAAATGAACATATGATTTTTGATATTTTACTAATTCAAATGCCGGTGAACCTTGAAATACAGATCCTGATTCAGTTATACAAGAAGCAACACCTGATTGAGCAGCTATTTTAACATTATCAGCAATAGTTATATGACCAACTATGCCAACCTGCCCACCTATCATGCAGTTTTTCCCAATTTTTGTAGATCCTGATATACCTGTTAACGCAGCAATAACAGTATTTTCACCAATTTCAACATTATGCGCTATCTGAATTAGATTATCCAGTTTAACTCCTTTATGAATGATTGTTGAACCAAGCGTAGCCCTGTCGATAGTAGTATTTGCACCAATTTCAACATCATCTTCCAAAATCACATTACCAATTTGAGAAACTTTTTTATAAACTAAATCTTTTTGAGGCGCAAAACCAAATCCATCTCCACCAATAATTACTCCTGAATGAATATTACAATTACTACCTATCTTACAGTCTGAATATATTTTTACTCCGGCAAAAATTGTTGAATTGTTTTTTATTTGAACATTATCTCCTATATAAGACATGGGATATATCTTAACATTGTCGCCTATTTTTACATTATCGCCTATAAAAACTAAATCCCCAATATAAACATTTTGTCCAATTACAGCACTTGTAGAAATAAATGCATTTGATGAAATACCTTTTTTATCAAGGCGAATCTGATTGTATTGTTCAAGCAATTGAGCAAAAGCAGAATATGCATCTTTTACTTTAATCAACGTTGATTTTATCGGATTATCTGGAACAAAATCTTCATTAACTACAACAATTGAAGCTTGAGTTGTATAAACATAATGTGTATATATTGGATTTGCAAGAAAAGTAAGAGTGCCAGGGGTTCCATCTTCAATCTTAGATAAATCGGATATCATTACCTTGTCGTCTCCCTCAACTTTTCCATTGAGTATCTCTGCTATTTGTTTTGCTGAAAATTCCATATCAGTTTTAAATATTCCTGAATTTTTTTATAAAAATATATATTTTATTTTAAACATTAATAAACAATGAATAAAATGTTAATAAAAGATAAATCTACCAAGCTTCATTTTTCTTTTAAAATAATTTTATTAAAAAATATTTCTATAGGTTTTGGCAATGGATAATTATTTGATTTTTTTAAACTAACAGAAATATAATCTTTTTGAGTTTTTTTATTTATTTTATCCAAATGAATATTATAAAAAAATAAATTTAAATTTTGATGCGACAAAAGATGTTTGGAAGCGATAACAAATTCAAGATTGCAATTTTTAATATTAAAAAAATCCAAAACCTTTTGTTTGCTAATTTTCGTTTTATTCTTCGTTTCAATCATTGGAAAATCATATAAATTTTTCCAAATATCATTGTGAATCCTTTTATTTAAAAGGAATGAAGCATTATCTGTAACATAAAAATAATGAAAGAAACGTTCTTTTAATTTTTTCTTTTCCGTTTTTAAAGGCAAAATATTTTGCATATTTTGTCTATATGCAAAACATTTTTTCTGCACTGGACATTCTACACAGAGCGGATTTGAAGGCTTACAGACCAAAGCGCCAAGTTCCATCATCGCTTGATTATAATCTCCTGGATTTTTTTTATCAAGCAATTCTTCAGCTAATTTTTTATAATATTTTTTACCTTCAGCATTTTCCATTGTTTTTCTTGCGCCAAAAATTCTGGACAAAACCCTGTAAACATTGCCATCCACAACAGCCAAAGTTAAATTATTACATACTGATAAAATCAATGATGCGGTATAATCTCCAATTCCTTTCAGTTCAACCATGCCCTTATAATTATCAGGAAAAACACCATTGTATTTTTCAATAATAACCTTTGCTGTATGGTGCATATTTCTTGCTCTTGAGTAATATCCCAAGCCCTGCCACAATTTAAGAATATCTTGTTCAGATGCATTTGCAAAAGATTGCACAGTAGGAAATGCTTTTAGAAATCTCAAGAAATAAGGTGTGCCTTGATCAATGCGTGTTTGCTGCATTATAATTTCAGAAAGCCATATTACGTAAGGAGCCGAAGAGTGCCTCCAAGGTAAATCTCTTTTATTTATTTTATACCAAGCGACAATTTTTTTGCGTATTTCCTGCATTAATTTTTACTTCCAGTTGTTTTATTTTTAATAAAATCATAAAACAATCTCACTCCTACTCCTGTAGCGCCAATATTGCGGTAACTATCTCTTTTCTCATTGAAAGCCGGACCGGCAATATCCAGATGAATATAAGGATAACTTGTAAAATGTTCAAGAAATTTACCAGCTGTAATTGCGCCTGCATCAACGCCTCCGGAATTTTTTATATCTGCAATATCAGATTTGATAAGGTCTTCGTAATCATCCCACAATGGAAATTCAACAACACGTTCAAAAACATTCGTTCCAGACTCTTGAAGTATTTTAAATTCTTTTTCTGCTTTTGAATTCATTCCTACCGTTGCATATTTACCAATTGCTCTGGCTGCAGCACCCGTCAATGTAGCAATGTCAATAACAAGACTTGGATCATATTTCCCTGCATAACTCAATGCATCTGCAAGAATCATGCGACCTTCAGCATCTGTATTCTTCACTTCTACGGTTGTGCCGTCAAACATAGTAATTATATCATCCGGAACATATGAATTTCCGTCAGGTCTATTGTCTGTCGCAGGAATCAAGCCAATAACATGAATTGGAATTTTGTTTTTTGCAATTGCAAGCAAAGCAGAAGCTACAGAAGCACCGCCAGACATATCATGTTTCATGGTCTCCATGTAACCAGCCGGTTTAACATTAATACCGCCTGTGTCAAACATAACACCTTTTCCAACCAATACAATCGGCTTTTTATTTATATATTTCGATGGTTTCCATTCAATGATTGTAAACGTTGGAGGATCAATGCTTCCTTTGTTCACAGCAAGTAGTCCGCCCATTTTCAGTGATTCAATTTTTTTCTTGTTCATCACTTCCACCTTTGCTGACGTGCCTTTAAACATCTTTTCAATCTCATCGGAAAATTTAACCGCATTTAAATAACATACCGGTTCGTTAATCATATCGCGGCAAATACAAACTGATTCTAACAAAATGCTTAATTCCGTAAGAGAAGCTACATCTACTTTTGAAGAAAAAATTTCAATAGTTTGAAGTGTATTAATTTTCTTTTCCTTTTTACTTTTATATTTTAAAAATTGGTAATTGCTTAAAACGATTCCTTCTGCAAAAGCTAAAATTTCATCCTTCTTGCCTTCAACATCTTCAATAATTATTTTTTTTATTTGATTACTATTAATCAAATTTGTTAAATCATTGCCTGATTTCCTGCAATTTTCTAAGGTTTTAAATTTTTCTTTTTCAACTTTAATAAATAAAATAAAAAACCATTTATTCAAACGATTGAAAGCAAAAAGTTTTTTATCCTGTTCTTTATATTGTTCTTGAATATATTTTATTTCTTTGTCAGATAGCTCATCTGACTTAAGTTTCTTAATATCTGAAAGCACTATAACTGAACTTTCGCTTTTTATAACTTTGTTAATTTTATTAATTTTTGTATTCATTTTATGCCTTATTTATTGCTATTTTTGGGCAAATTTAGCATAAAATAAAATGCAAACTGACCACCTGCTGAAAAAAGCATTAAATAAGGAATTTCTCACGATTGAAGAAGGTCTTTTTCTTTATAAAAATGCTTCTATTGGCGAATTAATGTTTACAGGCAATGAAATAAAGAAATCATTGCATCCCGACAATTTTGTTTCCTGGATCATTGATAGAAATGTTAATATTACCAATGTCTGCACGTCAGGATGTCTGTTTTGCAATTTTTACCGAACACAAAAAAATGAAGATGCATATATCACCACCATTGAACAATACAAAGAAAAAATCAATGAACTGAAAAACAAGAATGGTAATCAATTGCTTTTGCAAGGTGGTCTGCATCCCAAGCTGGGCATGGATTTCTACGAAAATCTTTTTCGACAATTAAAAGAATGTTTTCCGGAAATTAAACTACACGCGCTCGGTCCTGCAGAAATAGTGCATCTCAGCAAATTAGATAATATTTCTTATGAAGAAGTTTTAAAAAGGCTTACAAACGCAGGGCTTGACAGTCTTCCAGGCGCTGGTGCAGAAATTTTACATGATAGAGTAAGAAAAATAATATCAAAAATAAAATGTTCTGCTGAAGAATGGCTGAATGTCATGCGAACAGCTCATAAGATGAATATTTTGACTTCAGCAACTATGATGTTTGGACATATTGAAACTATTGAAGAAAGAATTTTTCATCTTATTTCTTTAAGAAATGTTCAACAGGAAAAGCCTGCTAATTCAGTAGGTTTTATTTCTTTCATTCCATGGCCATTTCAAGATAAAGATACTGTTTTGAAAAATAAAATGAATATCAACAATACTGTTAGTGGCGAAGAATATATTCGCATGATTGCTATGAGTCGAATCTTATTGCCAAACATACAGAATATACAAGCATCTTGGCTTACAGTTGGCAAAGAAATAGCTCAATTATGTTTGTATGCCGGAGCGAATGATTTCGGCTCAATAATGATTGAAGAAAATGTTGTATCTTCAGCAGGCGCTAATTATCAATTTGATGCAAAAGGTATTCAGCAAGCTATCATTGAAGCGGGTTTTATACCTCGACAAAGAAATCAAAAATTTGAATATTTGTAATTTTGTTCAAATTATATAACGTATTAAAATCTATAAAAAGAATTAATGAAAGTTAACTTAAAATATATTTTCTATCTATTTTTATTACTTGTTCTAACAAGCTCTTGTTCCACATCTATCAAGGGATATAGGATTCAAGGAGGATCAAAGAAACGTGCTTTATCTTATAATCATTACAGCACTAAATCAGGATCAAAATACAATAAAATAAAATGGGGTTCCACCAAGCAACAAAGGAAAAGTTATAAATTCAATTACGGCAAATACAATAGTTTCGGTGGAAAAAATAAAAAACATATCTTTGGAAGTGACGTCCGTTTCAGCACAAGAAATAAAAGCAATGGCCCAATCAAAGGTTCAAATAGACATGGAATATTTGGCTGGTTAAAAAAGAAAAATCCAGGTGTTCCGCAAACAAGAAAGAAAAAATTTCTTCATTTAAGGCTGTTTGATTCTAAATTTAATAGTCAGAGATAAATATTATTTTCTAGCTATTTTCAAAGCGGCATCAACAATATCATTCAAACTGTATTTGCATTCTTTTTGAAGTTCTTCAATAGTGCCGTGTTGAACAAAATGGTCTGGAACACCTAATTTTATTATCTCTGAATGATATCCATTTTCAATCATAAAATCAGTTACAGCCGTACCAAGTCCACCGACAACTGTGCCATCTTCAACCGTAATAATATTTTTATACTTATTAAAAATTTCTAATAATAAATCTTTATCAATCGGTTTTAAAAATATTAAATTATAATGAGCAGCTGAAATACCTTGCTGTTTAAGACATTCAACAGCTTTATTCACTTCATTTCCAATTGGGCCTAATGATATAAAAGCAATATCATTGCCATCATTGATTTTTCTACCTTTGCCTATTTCCAATGCTTTAAAAGGAGTTCTCCAATTCAACATAACGCCTCTGCCTCTTGGATAGCGGATTACAAAAGGACCGATTTTTTCAAGTTGAGCAGTGTACATTAAATTACGAAGATCTTCTTCATTCATCGGAGAAGAAATAATTAAATCCGGAATACAACGTAAATAAGCCAAATCAAAAACACCATGATGTGTTACGCCGTCTTCGCCTACAAGTCCGCCTCTGTCAAGACAAAGAACAACTGGCAACTTCTGAATAGCAACATCATGTATCACCTGATCGTATGCACGTTGCATAAAGGTTGAATAGATATTACAGAAAGGTATCATTCCCTGTAACGCAAGTCCTGCAGAGAAAGTAACAGCATGTTGCTCTGAAATACCCACATCAAAAGCTCTATCCGGAAATTCTTTCATTAAAATATCTAAAGAACAACCAGTAGCCATAGCAGGCGTAATTCCCACAATCAATGGGTTCGTACGAGCGAGTTCTGCAAGTGTTTCGCCAAAAACAACCTGATAACGCGGAGGTTTTCCATTATCTGAACCAGAATCTAAAATTTCGCCTGTATCTTTATCAAATAAACCTGGCGCATGAAATTTTGTTTTATTTTTTTCAGCAAATGAATATCCTTTGCCTTTAACAGTAATGCAATGTAAAAATTTTGGTCCGGGAATTTTTTTCA
>Ga0209697_10001341_pt1 | contig 38263 bp, 30 predicted proteins | sample AliMusrvi5mmetaG_FD_184115 | JGI IMG/M metagenome (GOLD analysis project Ga0209697, IMG submission 184115) | Freshwater lake bacterial and archeal communities from Alinen Mustajarvi, Finland, to study Microbial Dark Matter (Phase II) - Alinen... | ecosystem: Environmental > Aquatic > Freshwater... | reverse complement strand
GAACACCACTGCGCGCACGAGGTGAGTGATTTGATATAAATTTTAAGGCTACCCAAAACATCGGGTAGCCTTAACACCGAACAGTGTAAACAGGTTTTTAGAACTTGTAGCGGACGCCAACGGCAGAAATGCAGTTGTCCTGATAAAAAGTTGCTGCAGGAACTCCTACTCCAGAGAATGATGCATACATCAAGCCTGCGTAAGTATCAAGAGACTTGGTGATATGGTAATCAGCAAGCAGTGAGTAGTACATCAGATTGGAGTAAACCTGTGAACCATCACCATTGGCTTGAGGACTGACACTATAAACTCCTGCTGCCACGTTGAATTTACTTGAGAAATTATAGTCACCGCCGCCAAACAAAATATGAGTACTTCTGTCGGAAGCAGTTGCCGAAAAATTAGAGACTTTTCCAACAATTTGTCCGTAGTAGTTATAGAGTGACGGGGCACCAGTCAATATATCAGATGGAGCACTGAGTCTATACTCCTCATATCCGATTTTCAGTGTAGCCGCGCCAACCTTATACTTGGCAGCAACCATCCATGACTTGGTGTTTTCATTGGTTATATCAACGGCATTAGTTGTTAGTGCACTGGCGGCGCCCACTATTGCATCATTAAACGCCTGATAGGCACCCTGAATTCCAAAATTACCCTCTTCGTATCCGGCGTTCAGCGCATACGCTGTTTTTGCTGTGGCTTCTCCAAGAGTGCCTCCGAGTTTTAACAGACCACCGAAATTAAACGATCCGATTTTGTTGGTGTACTTCAAGCTGTTGTCAACACGGGTATCCTCGCTGACTCCACCCCCGCCACCATAGGTACCAGAAAAACCTAAAGGTGAGAACAACTGCGCGTCCTGAACAGGGTCATAAGTAACACAGATGTCATAAATAGGTGCGTAGGTACGACCAACTGCAAGCGAGCCCCAGTCACAATAAGAAAGACCGACAGATGCTTGTCTGTTGAACAATTGACCACTCATCGAACTGTTTGCTCCTGCTGTTGTAGGAGTTCCGCCACCATTAGAAGCCAACTCAGCAGCGGCATTGTTAACTCTGCCTGTGGGAAGATTGAAACCCTCTTCAAGAGTATAGAACACCTTCAGGCCGTCACCAACATCTGTAGTTCCTTTAACACCAACGCGCGAGTCTGAGATACCGCCGTTAAACAATCCGATTGCTGCACCGGGAACTGTTTTCCTGACTGGGCTGACTGGGTTAACCGATGCAGGGAATTGAGGATCAATACTCAGCGAGTGCGATACGTCACCGAAAGCGGTATCAAGAGTACCGTAAACATTTATGTTTGTTTCGGCAAAAACTGGTGATGCGTAAGACAGTGCTGCAAACATCGCAGCAAGCGATACCATTTTTTTCATGTGTGTTCTCCGTTAGGTTGTGTGTGTGTTAACAAAGAAAGAAGTTCTTTGCCTTTAAGGCTCAGAACGGGTAGAAAAGAAAGAACTCTGTTACAATATCGTTAAATGTAAGAAAAAGCGCACAAAAGCTCCAAACTTGACTGTCATATCAGAGACAGGGTTTTGCTGTTTCATTTTTATGCCGGCATAATTTTGGTTATAGAGGACAAATATTCAATTGTGTTTTTATTATGGTGTTCGTAGTATACAGTGGTTAATAGATTTTAAATAAGGAGATAGCTTTTTTTATCCTCGCAGTTGCACGAAGGTGTTTTCTTGTGCACATTTCGAGTTATAAAAACATCACAAATCACTTGTTGTTTATCATATAGACAGGAATTTTATTATGTCACAGGTCAGGCTTAGGGTAAGTGCGTTATGTATCAGGGAGGGTCATGTTCTGCTGATTGAGCATAAAAGTTTTGCGCCTGATGATCCTCAGCTTCCTCAAACTTACTGGATTCTTCCTGGTGGTGTAGTTGAACGGGGTGAAACGCTTGATGAAGCTGTGAAGAGGGAGATGATGGAAGAGACGGGGCTTGAGTGCCAGGTCGGCAGCCTGCTCTTTATCAAGGAACTGCTTTACCCCTATCCTGGTGGACAGGCACAGGGCACTCTTCATCATTCGGTATCGCTTGGTTTTTTCTGTTCGGTTACCGGTGGTGAGATGATAACCGGCAAAGACCCTGAATATCCCGATGACCAGCAGGTGATTCTCAAGGTGAGCTGGCTGCCTCTTGATGACCTTGATCGTTACGACCTCTATCCACCCTTTCTTGCCAACTACATTCTTGCTCAACAGCCTGAAGTTTTGCAGACTGCTGTGCCGGAGTTTTTCAACTCAGCACAATAATCTTCAGTTCTTCAGGCATCGAGACAGCTCAGATTGATTTATTTAGATATCAATAATCATCCCGAGTGTGGTAAAGCTTTCGGGATGGTAAAAGTACATCCCTTGTGTGCTCATTCCCGAAAAATAGTTGCATGTTACTCTGACCTTCTCAAGACCTATGGCATTGAGACGCATACCTGCCTGCAGGTTCCATGTACCCCTGTATCCTCTGGTTTCCTGCAGTGATGACTGCCAGACCGGCAGCAGTTTAAAATCAGCTGCGATGTAAGTGTTTCCGGGAGTTGAGAGCTCGCCACCCGCATGGAAAGAGTTGGGATTGATTCCATCCGGCAAAGTGTGGTAGATATACTGGTAACCGGCGTAGATCCGGTGACCTGGAGCACTCAGCGCCAAAACGAGATCCAGGAATTCCCGGCTGTAGGTGAAGGGAATAGCAGGGCCGCCGGGTTCAGGAATCCATCCGCTGCCATCGGGTTCGTAGTGGCCATCTTCAAAATGGGCTGAAATGTGGCTCAGCCGGACTCTTCCGCTGAACTCATCAAAGGGCAATGTCTGGTTGCTGATCTTTTCTTTCCAGCTGCTGTTGATGCCAAACAGATAACTTACAGCATCGACCGGAAATTTGAAATTGTCACTTTCCCGCAAGAGCGACCATGTTGCGAAATCAACGCCTATGGCAAAGTTTTTACTGTTGCTCTGGTAAAGATCAGCCGATGTTCCAATATCGAGATTCAGAAAGCGTTGGCCAATCCATGGCATAACAGAAACCTGAGGTTCCATGGGATCGGCCAGAAGTGGCGTGAAAATTGTTTTGGTCGTAGGGTTCAGCAGTTGATCAGCGGAGGCATTTTTCAGTGAGATCAAGAGCAGAACTGTCAGGATAAAAGCTGTTCTGCAGATGCGGTAAGTGTTGCTCATGGTTAAAATATAAAGCGTTTACAGGATTTTAGAGTTGATTTTATTGGGCAAGTAGAGTGTTCAGTACAGCCATACGGATAGCCACGCCGTTAGTCACCTGTTCAAGCAGCATGCTTTTCGAGTAACCAGGTGGCTGTATGCGGTCAGCAACATTGTTTGATATTTCAATTTCACGGTTGATCGGCCCTGGATGAAGAACCAGCAGATGTTTCTGGATTCTTTCAAGTCGTTCGTCGGTAAGTCCGTAATAGATAGAATACTCCTCAAGAGAGGGAAGGTATCCTCCGGAAGCGCGTTCAAGCTGCAGACGAAGCACGATTGCTGTATCAGCCCATGCGATGGCTTTGTCAAGATCAGTGAACAGGGTGACTCCGAGTTGGGCGGCATCGGGAGGAATGAGGGTAACAGGACTGCACAGGCCAACCTCTGCACCGGCCGTAAGGAGTCCGTATATGTTAGAACGGGCAACACGGCTGTGAAGAACATCACCGATAATGATCACCTTGAGGCCTTCGATTTTTCCGAAATATTCCCGAAGTGTAAACAAATCGAGCAGAGCCTGTGTTGGGTGTTCATGCGATCCGTCACCCGCATTGACAACCGGTTTCGATGTTATTTCTGTTATGAGATCCGCAGCTCCCGAAGAGGGGTGGCGCAGCACAAAGCCATCCACCCGCATTGCCTCAAGATTTTTAATGGTATCGCTCAGGGTCTCACCTTTGCTCACGCTGCTTGCAGCCGCACTGAAATTCAGGGTTCCGGCACCAAGATGTTGGGCTGCTAATTCAAAGGAAAAACGGGTACGGGTAGAGTTTTCAAAAAAAACCAGAGCAATGCGTTTGTTGGAGAGAGTGGTATTAAAAGAAGGGTTAGCGGTTACCAACTCTTGTTTATAGCCAGCGGCCATATCGAGTATGCGGGTGATATCACTGGCCGGAACATTGCATAATCCAGTAAGGTGCTTCAATTTCGACCTTTATTTGTGGCTTTTCAGAAATATATTTTCATCAAAGGTACAAAAAAATTGAAGATCAAAAACTACCTTACATGAGCTTATAATGAGCGATAAAATGTCTTCCTGATATTTCTTTCACGTGTCATTCCGAACGAAGTGAGGAATCTAATCCGGGCAAAAAAACCCAGGCCAGACGCTAAAAGGTTTTTATAATTACTTTATGCAACTTTATGCATGAGATGAGCATGGCGCTTTCCATTGTGGAAGCAGTCGAGACTAAAGCACGCGAGGAAGGGGCTGGAAGGATTTCCGGAATTGATCTCGTGATTGGCAAACTTGCCGGTATTCAGTCGGAGTCATTGAAATTCTGTTTCTCAGCTGCCGCGAAAGGTACACTTGCCGAAGAGGCTTTGCTTCAGGTTGAGGAACCGGAGGGTCGCGGTGAGTGTGGAGAGTGCGGCAGAATGTTTCCTGTTTCTTTTTATTATGCAGAGTGTCCCGACTGCCGTTCATTGCGGGTGAAAATTGTCTCGGGAGAAGAGTTTTTAATTCAATCAATAACGATAGAAGATCAAGAGGGAGAATAAAAGAATGTGCGATACCTGCGGTTGTTCAGCGGATTCCGGGGCAGTGCTCCGCAAGCCCGGCGAGAGCGATTATCATGTTCATGTCAGCGAGAGTGGCCATGGAGACCATCATCATGAGGGTGACCACAATCATGAACACGGGCATCATCATAATGAAAAAAAGAGCAGAACTATTGCACTTGAACAGGACGTTCTTCATAAGAACAATCTTCTTGCTGAAAGAAACCGGGGATATTTTGAGGCGCGCAACATATTTGCCCTTAATTTCCTGAGTTCTCCCGGTTCAGGAAAAACCTCGCTGCTTGAAAAAATCATTCCTTTTCTTCAAAAACACTTTTCAGTGGCTGTTATAGAAGGCGATCAACAGACCACCAACGATGCAGTCCGGATTCAGGCACTCGGTGTACCGGTGATCCAGATTAATACCGGCTCAGGATGTCATCTTGATGCTTTGATGGTCAACAGTGCCGTCAAGGAGCTTGAGTTGCAGGATAACTCGCTGCTCTGTATCGAGAATGTAGGAAATCTTGTCTGCCCGGCAATGTTTGATCTTGGTGAAGCATTGAAAGTAGTGATAATCAGTGTGACAGAAGGTGACGACAAGCCGCTGAAGTATCCGACGATGTTTCACGAGGCGGATATTTGTATTCTCAACAAGATTGATCTTCTTCCTTACGTTGACTTTGATGCCCGGAAATGCAGAGAGAACGCCATGCGGGTCAATCATCACCTTGAATGGTTTGATATATCGGCGAAAACCGGAGAGGGGCTTCCTGTCTGGCTGGAGTGGATTGAAAACAAACTGAAACGGCGCTGAGTCTCCAGGATCAAACCGCTGATGAGCGGAGGCATCTGCAGGTCAATGGTATCGTGCAGGGAGTGGGATTCCGGCCGTTTGTTTATCGACTTGCCGCTCAGTACGCTTTGAAAGGCTTTATAAGGAATACCTCATCGGGCGTCATGATCGAGGTGCAGGGTTCTGCTCCTTTTCTTGATGACTTCTGTCGTGCACTTAAACGCGATGTTCCTCCACTGGCGAAAATAGAAACCATTGAGGAGTGCACTATTTCCTGTGTTTCTGAGGATGGTTTCGTGATCGGGGATTCAAGTTCCGGTAATGAGGTTGAGACACTTATTCCTCCGGATATTGCTCTTTGTCACGACTGTTGTCGAGAGCTTCTGGATCCGGAAAACCGTCGGTTTCGTTATCCTTTTATCAACTGCACCAATTGCGGCCCGCGTTACACAATCGTCGCGCGCCTTCCCTATGACCGTCCTTTTACATCGATGCATGGCTTTACGATGTGCCCTGAATGTGCAGCTGAATACCATGATCCTCTTGATCGTCGTTTTCATGCGCAGCCCAATGCCTGTCCTGTGTGCGGCCCGGTACTCACTCTGCTTGATGCATCCGGTAAACTATGCAGTGTATCAGATGCGGCCCTTGAAACTACGGAACTTCTTAAAAAGGGCCTGATTGTTGCGCTGAAAGGAGTTGGTGGTTTTCATCTTGCTGTTGATGCTCGCAATGATAAAGCGGTTAGCCGATTGAGAGAGAGGAAGGGTCGTGAAGCCAAGCCTTTTGCTGTTATGATGCGTGATATGGCGGTAGTACGGCATTTCTGTGAGCTCAGTGAGGGCGAATATGCCGCACTGAGTTCTGCGGAAGCCCCTATTGTGATCCTGAAAAAGAAAACACTTGAAGGGCTTTCTCCATCAGTTGCTCCAGATCATGACAGGCTTGGAGTTATGCTTCCCTATTCACCCCTGCATACCCTGCTTTTCAATGACGGGATTGATGTTCTCGTGATGACCAGCGCAAATTTCAGCGAAGAGCCTATTGTCAATGAAAATGATGAAGCGCTCTTGCGGCTCAAGAGTATTGCTGACTATTTTCTCATGCATGACAGGCCGATCTTTCTGAAATGTGACGATTCGGTAACCATTCATCTTTCCGGATCGCTCCGCCACATCAGGCGAAGCAGGGGGTATGTGCCAGCACCGGTTTTTCTCCGGGAGAATGGGCCGGTTGTTCTTGGTACAGGGGGGGAGCTTAAAAACACCGTTGCACTTCTGAAGGGCACTCACGCCTTGATAAGCCAGCATATCGGTGACATGAAAAACTTTGAGGCATACCGCCATTTTCAGCACGTTGCAACCCATCTGCAACATCTTTTTCAGGCATCCCCTGAGCTTCTGGTTCATGACCTGCACCCGGGATACATGACAACCGGGTGGGCGCTTAAGCAGGATATCCCTGTGCTTGGTGTTCAGCATCATCATGCCCATCATGCCTCATGCCTCGCTGAAAACAGAGAGGAAGGTCCGGCAATAGGCATTATCCTTGATGGAACGGGCTATGGAATTGACGGAATGATATGGGGCGGAGAGGTGCTGATTGGTGATGCTTCAGGAGCGGAGCGGTTTGCTTCTTTTGAACCCATGCCTCTACCGGGTGGAGATGCAGCTGTCATGCAGCCATGGAGGGCCGCACTTGGTTATCTTTCCAGAAGTTTTTCAACGATACCCGATCTGCCGTTTATGAAGGAGAGGTGTATTGAACCCGTTCTTGAGCTGCTTCAAAAGAGGGTCAGCGTGTATGAAACATCAAGTTGCGGCAGGCTGTTTGATGCTGTTGCCGCTCTCAGCGGAATGCATGGTGAGATTAGCTATGAGGGAGAGGCTGCTATACAGTTGATGCTGGCAGCTGGGAGGACAATGGGTAGTTCGTCATTCCGTTATACCCATGAGGAGCACAGCGGGCGATGGATCATGAAAGTGTCGCCGATTATTCTGGATGTTGTCGCCGCAGTCCAGGAAGGGGTTTCAGTTGTTGATATCAGCCAGCGTTTTCATCGCACTCTGGTCAACTGTTTTGAGGATATTATTAGAAAAGCTTATCAAACAACGGGCATTCGGACTGTTGTATTGAGTGGTGGAGTGTTTCAGAATGCACTTCTGTTTGAAACACTTGTTTTTGAGCTGGAAGAAGCTGGATACAGGGTACTCACCCATGTCCTTGTTCCATCGAACGATGGTGGCATCTCTCTTGGTCAGGCTGTCATCGGTCGCAGCTATCTTGCCGGTCGGTATCGAGGTGTTTATTAGCCATAACGCTATGACCTCATTGCAATTTAGTTTGCTTATATTTGCTCAAATTCTCATTAATCAATAAACCATACTCAGCAATGTGCCTTGCCATACCCGGAAAGCTTCTTGAAATATTTGATGAGAATGGTCTGAAAATGGGGACTGTTGATGTGAACGGCTCAAAAACAAGGGCGTGTCTTGAATATGTGCCCGAAATTCAGGTCGGGCAGTACACCATTATCCACGCCGGGTTTGCCCTGAAAATTATTGACGAGGAGGAGGCAGCTGAAAGCCTGAAGCTATGGGAAGAGCTTATTGAGAGTGGAGCGTTTCAGCCCGATGAGGAGCCACCTTCACCGGAATCTCTGTGAGGTCGGTCCCAATGAAATATATTGACGAATATCGTGATCCGCAGCTTGCCCGAAACCTCCTTGACGAAATCAGGAGAAAAGCTACCCGCCACTGGACAATTATGGAGATTTGCGGTGGACAGACCCACTCTATTCTCCGTAACGGTATAGATCAATTGCTTCCTGATACCATAGAACTGGTGCACGGCCCAGGTTGTCCGGTATGTGTTACTCCGCTTGAATCGATTGAGAGAGCGCTCATAATTGCCGCAAGAAAAGAGGTTATTTTTACGAGTTTCGGTGATATGCTGCGCGTTCCCGGTAGTTCGAAGGATCTCTTTATGGTGCGCAGTGAGGGTGGAGACGTGCGCATTGTCTTTTCACCCCTTGATGCCTTGCAGATAGCCCGTGACAATCCGCTGAAAGAGGTGGTGTTTTTCGCAGTAGGTTTTGAGACTACTGCACCTGCCAATGCCATGGCAGTCTATCAGGCAGCACGCGAAGGTATCCGGAATTTCAGTGTCATTGTGAGCCAGGTCATGGTGCCGCCGGCAATGCGGGCTATTCTTTCATCACCCGATAACCGGGTTCAGGGATTTCTTGCTGCAGGGCATGTCTGTGCCATCATGGGTTATGCAGAATATGAGCCGGTTGCCCGTGATTTCGATGTTCCGATTGTGCCCACAGGTTTTGAGCCGGTCGATCTGCTTGCCGGTATTCTGAAAACTGTTGAGTTGCTTGAAGAGGGTAGGGCAGAGGTTGTGAACCGCTACGGGCGTGTTGTAAGCCGTGAAGGAAACCTTGTGGCCCAGGAGACGATCGGTAAGGTTTTTGAGGTAATGGACCGCCAGTGGCGTGGGATTGGTCTGATTCCCGGCAGTGGGCTTGGTCTAAGGCCGGATTTTTCGCGTTACGATGCCGAAAAAAAGTTCAATGTCACCCATATCTGTACTGGAGAGTCTCCTCTCTGCAAGAGCGGGAGTGTGCTTCAGGGGTTGCTGAAACCGGATGCCTGTCCTGCATTTGCCAGAGAGTGTACTCCTGAGCACCCGCTTGGTGCTACAATGGTCTCTTCCGAAGGTGCATGTGCTGCCTATTATAACTATCACCGAAATGCTTATCCCCTATGACGATTGCCCCGGTCTGTCCCTCCCCGATATTGCAGCATGAAACTGTTCAGATGGCGCATGGTGCCGGAGGACGGTTATCACAGACCCTCATGCAGCGGGTATTTATGCCGCATCTTCACAACGTTTTTCTCGACCTTCTGGACGATCAGGCAAAGCTTGACCTGCCCGGAGGACGAACAGCCTTTACAACCGATACCTATGTGGTGAGTCCGGTCTTTTTTCCTGGTGGCAATATCGGCGAACTTGCTGTAAACGGAACCGTCAACGATCTGGCTGTCGGTGGAGCAGTTCCGATGTACCTGAGTGCCGGCTTTGTGCTTGAAGAAGGCTTCTCTTTAGTCGAGCTTGAAACCATCGTCAGGAGTATGGCTGAGGCTGCCCGTAAGGCAGGGGTGATGATTGTGACCGGTGATACGAAGGTGGTCGGAAAAGGGCAGTGCGACAAAATTTTTATTAATACCTCCGGAGTCGGCACTGTCAGGAAGGGGGTTAATCTCTCCTGCCGCAACCTGAAACCGGGTGACAGCATAATCCTTTCAGGGACAGTGGGAGATCATGGAATGGCTATCATGACCTCTCGCGAAGGGCTCTCTTTTCAGTCAAGGATATCAAGTGACTGTGCAGCATTGAACTCCATGATTGCAGCTGTGCTTGATGCTGTGCCTGCTGTTCATGCCATGCGGGATCCTACGAGGGGCGGGGTAGCTGCTACCTTGAATGAACTGGCTGGTTCTTCTTCCGTAGGGATTGAAATAACTGAAACAACTATTCCTGTAAAACCGGATGTCCGGGGGGCCTGTGAACTGCTCGGTATAGATCCCCTTCATGTAGCAAACGAAGGCAAGCTTGTTTTTGCTGTTGCGCCTGAAGATGCGAAAACGGTCGTGGATGTGTTGCGCTCGTTTGAACCTGGCCGGGACGCCGTTATTATCGGATCGGTAGTTAACGATCATCCCGGTATGGTTGTGATGCGTACAGCATTCGGCAGCCGCCGTATTATTGATCTGCCTCTTGGCGAACAGCTGCCGAGAATCTGCTGATTACATGTTCAGGGCTCGTTTTTCAATAGCTAACGCAGCTTCTCGTACCACTTCGGAAAGGCTCGGGTGTGGGTGGCAGGTGCGGGCAATGTCTTCGGATGATGCTTTGAACTCCATGGCAAGCGCTGCTTCGGCAATGAGGTCGGAGGCACTTGCCCCGATGATGTGTACGCCGAGGATCTCATCCGTTTTCGCATCGGCAAGCATCTTGACAAACCCGTCGGCATCTCCCAGACCAAGTGCCCGGCCGTTCGCAGCAAAGGGGAACTGTCCTGTTTTATAGTCCTTCCCTTCGGCGCGAAGCTGCTGCTCGGTTTTACCAACCCAGGCAATTTCAGGAGTGGTGTAGATAACCCAGGGCATGCTGTTGTAGTCGAGGTGGGGTTTCTGGCCGGCAATCAGCTCTGCGACCATAACTCCCTCATCTTCCGCCTTGTGTGCGAGCATTGGGCCACGGACGACATCGCCGATGGCATAAACGCCGGGAGCTGCTGTTGCGCAATGATCGTTGACGGGAATAAAGCCGCGTTCATCGATCTGCAAGCCGATGGTTTCGAGGTTGAGGTTTTCTGCATTGGGAGTTCGGCCTACGGAAACAATCAGCTTGTCACATTCGAGCGTATGTTCGGATCCCTGGTCGTCGGTATAGTCTATACTGACTCCTGTTGCTGTTTGTTTTGCCTGGCCGATCCTGACGCCGAGCTTGATATGTAGGCCCTGTTTTAAAAAGAGCTTTGAAGCTTCTCGTGAAACGCTTTCATCTGCGGCGCTGAGGAAAGAGGGCATAACTTCAAGTACGGTGACTTCTGCTCCCAGTCTGCGCCAGACCGATCCCACTTCAAGGCCGATGACACCTGCGCCGATGACACCGAGTTTTTTTGGTGCCTCAGTGAATTTGAGTGCGCCTTCGTTGTCGCAGATGGTACTGTTGTCGACCTTCACGTTTGGGATGTGCCGGGCCTTTGAACCGGTTGCAATAATGACTTTTTGTGCAAGCACCTCTTCATGTCCTTCGTTACCTGTGATGATGATGCGGTATCCGGCATCGGTCTTGCCGGCAAATGAACCTCGGCCTTTGAGGAGGGTGATCTTGTTTTTGCGGAAGAGAAACTGAATGCCTCCGGTCATTTTCGTGACGATATCCTCTTTGCGTTTCTGCATTTGAGCAACATCCATGCTGACTCCGCTGACGGTGATGCCATGGTCATGGAGGTGATGTGACATCTTTTCATAGACCTCTGATGAGGCAACGAGGGCTTTGAGGGGAATACATCCGGCGTTGAGGCAGGTGCCGCCGAGGCGGGGTTCGCCTGTCGGGTCGTCATAAGAGCTGAACTCGCAGCAGGCTACTGAAAAGCCAAGTTGCGCGGCCCTGATTGCAGCGATATAGCCGCCTGGTCCTGCGCCGATAACAATAACGTCAAATTGTTTATTCATAATGTGTTTATCTCATTTTATCTCTTAGAGATCAAGTAAGAGGCGCGCTGGGTCTTCCAGTGCATCCTTGATTGCGACCAGCCCAAGTACAGCTTCCCGGCCATCGATAATGCGGTGGTCGTAAGACATGGCAAGATAGTTCATTGGGCGTATGACGACTTGCCCGTTTTCTGCAACAGGTCTTTCCGTTGTGGCGTGGATGCCGAGAATGGCCGATTGCGGTGGATTGATAATTGGCGTTGAAAGCATGGAACCGAACACACCGCCGTTGGAGATGGAGAAAGTGCCGCCTGTCAGCTCTTCGAGCGAGAGGTTGCCCAATTTTGCCTTCGTGGAAAAGTCGGCGATTTTGCGCTCGATTTCAGCTATGCTCATCTGGTCGGCATTGCGGAGGATGGGAACAACAAGACCTCTCGGGGAGCTGACAGCTATACCGATATCGAAATAGCCGTGATAGATAATATCCTTCCCTTCGACTGAGGCGTTGAGGACCGGGTATTTGCGTAGTGCGTGAACAGCCGCTTTGACAAAAAAGGATACAACCCCGAGCTTGACACCGTGCTCTTTTTCGAACGTTGCTTTGTAGCGGGTGCGCAGGTCGATGACTGCCTGCATGTTGACTTCGTTGAAGGTGGTGAGTATGGCGTTGGTGGCTTGCGACTGCAGCAGGCGTTCCGCAATGCGTGCCCGTAGGCGGGTCATTGGTACTCGCTGTTCGGGGCGCTCTGTAATGAGTGGACTTTCGAGGTGCGCCTCTACAGGCCTGAGCTTTGGTTGGGGAGGGGTTGCGGGCGAAGCAGGTTCTGTGCCGCTTGCCACCGCTGCAAGGACGTCGCCTTTGGTGATTCTGCCCTCCCTGCCGGTTCCCTCAACCTGTGAAGCTGTCAATCCTGTTTCGGCCATGAGCTTCGCTGCTGCAGGCATTACGATTCCCGTGACTGCCGACTGCCGATTGCCAACTGTCGACTCCTGACTGCCGACTCCTGACTGCTGACTGCCAACTGCCGACTCCTCACTGCCGACTGCTTTTCCTTCAGTGTCAATGCGGGCCAGCACTTGATTGGCAACTACCGTTCCACCGTCGCCGACAAGGATTTCAAACAGGATGCCGGATGAAGGGGATGGAACATCGAAGACCACCTTGTCGGTTTCGATTTCAAACAGGATTTCATCTTGGGCGACAGCATCTCCTGGTTTCTTTTTCCAGTTGAGCAGTGTTGCCTCTGCAACGGATTCCGATAACTGGGATATGGTGACATCAATGATTGCCATTCGTCGGGTATTATTTGTTGAAAAAAACGCTGAATTCACCGAATGCCTGGTCCAGCAACGCTTTCTGCTGCAGGGCATGGGTTGCAGCATAGCCGCATGCGGTAGATGCCGAGGCGAGACGACCTGCATAGCCGAACTGCTGGCCGGGTGTCATGGCTTTCATGATATAGTGCTGGAGAAAACGCCAGTATCCCTGATTTTTAGGTTCATCCTGACACCAGACGATCTCCTTGAGAGCCGGATAGTGAACAAGTTGGGCTGTGAACTCTTCAGCCGGGAACGGGTAGAGCTGTTCAATGCGGATGATAGCAACATTATCAGCAGTATTTTCACGTCGACGGTTGATAAGATCGTAATAGACCTTGCCGGAGCAGGCGATAAGGCGCTTGACTTTTTTTGCCTTCGCCGTTGTGTCGCCGATAATGTTCTGGAAATTTCCTGTAGAGAGATCGGCAAGCGGTGAAACTGCCTCCTTGTTACGGAGCAGCGATTTCGGCGTGAGAATGACCAGTGGCTTGCGAACCATCGAGGTTATCTGACGACGGAGCAGGTGGAATATCTGTGCGGGATTGGTCGGTTGACAGACCTGGATGTTGTTTTCAGCACAGAGCTGCAGGAATCGCTCCGGTCGGGCCGAGGAGTGCTCGGGGCCCTGACCTTCATAACCGTGCGGCAGCATAAGCGTAAGACCGGATGCAAGACCCCATTTTACCTCTCCGGAGGTGATGAACTGGTCGATAAGGACCTGTGCTCCGTTGGCAAAGTCGCCGAACTGGGCTTCCCAGATAACGAGGGTGTCGGGGGCGGAGATGGAGTAGCCGTATTCGAAGCCGAGGACGGCCTCTTCGGAAAGTACGGAGTCGATCACGGTAAAGGGTGCCTGGTTGTCGGTGACGTTCTGCAGGGGGATATAGCTGCCTGAATCCCATTTTTCACGGTTCTGGTCGTGCAGTACGGCGTGACGGTGGGAGAAGGTTGCCCTGCCGCTGTCCTGGCCGGTGATGCGGATGGGATAGCCGCCGGTGACGAGTGAACCGAAGGCGAGGTGTTCGCCCATTCCCCAGTCGAGGGATTGCTCTCCCCGGCCCATTCTGGCTCGGTCATTGATGACTTTTTCGACAAGAGGGTGGAGCTTGAACTGGTCGGGGACTTTGGTTATCCGTTCTGAAATCCGCTTTAACTCGGCAAGGGGAACGCCGGTTTCGGAAATCTCGTGTCGGCCGGAAGAGGGTTCAGAGGTGAAGATGGTTTTATTCACCAGTATAGGATTGGCGCTGTATTTGCCTTCGTCAAGATCCTTGCGGAACTGTTTGTTGAGCGAGTCGGCGTAGTCGTTTGGAATGACACCCTGCGATTCAAGCCGTTCGGAATATAGTTTTCGGGTGCCGGGGTGTTTATCGATCTTTTTGTACATCAGGGGCTGGGTCATGGCGGGGGTATCCTGCTCGTTATGGCCAAGCTTGCGGAAACAGATGATATCGATCACAACATCGCGTTTGAACGCCTGCCGGTAATCAAGTGCCATCTGTGTTGCCAGCACAACAGCATCGGGGTCGTCACCGTTGACATGCAGCACTGGAGCCTCGATCATTTTGACAACATCAGTGCAGTAGGTTGTTGAACGGCTGTCGCGGGGATCGGAGGTGGTGAAGCCGATCTGGTTGTTGATGACGATGTGAACAGTGCCGCCGGTACCGTAACCGCGGGTGAGCGCAAGGTTCAGGGTCTCCATGATAACACCCTGTCCGGAAAAGGCTGCATCGCCATGAACGAGTATGGGCAGCACCTGCGAGCCGTCCCTGTCACCCCGGCGGACCTGACGGGCCTTTACCGCACCCTCAACCACCGGATTAACGATTTCAAGGTGCGACGGATTGAAGGCGAGGGAGAGATTGATGGGGCCGCCTGGAGTAGAAATATCGCTGGTGAATCCCTGATGGTACTTGACATCTCCGGATGGAAGATCATCGGCATGCTTGCCTTCGAATTCGGCAAAGAGGTCGAGGGGATTTTTTCCCATGATGTTGACAAGCACATTGAGTCGTCCACGATGCGCCATACCGATGACGATCTCCTGAACGCCGGCTTTCCCTGCTCGCTGGATCAGTTCGTCCATTGAGGCTATAAAGCTCTCGCCGCCTTCGAGGGAGAAGCGCTTCTGACCGATAAAGCGGGTATGCAGATAGCGTTCGAAGCCTTCAGCAGCGGTAAGTCGTTCGAGGATGTGTTTTTTTTTGCCGGCAGTGAAATCGGGTTTTGAGCGGATGGTTTCGAGTTTTGCCTGCCACCAGCGCTTTTCGGTCTGGTCGGTGATGTACATGAACTCTATGCCGAGGGTGCCGCAGTAGGTTTCGCGCAGGTTCTGCAGCAGTTCGCGAAGCGGCATGGTCTCTCGTCCGAAATAGGTATTGCTTGTATTGAAGACAATATCCATATCGGTGTCTGAGAAGCCGTAAAAAGATGGCTCAAGATCGGGAAGTGCCGGGCGTTCCTGACGTTTCAGAGGATCAAGATCAGCCCAGCGGGAACCGATGTTACGGTATGCGGCGATCAGTTTTTGAACCGATACCCTTTTACGCCCGAGTTCGGCATCGGGGCTTGCTACTACACGACAGATCGGGCCCATGCGAGCTCGTTCGGCAAACGATGCCTGAACGGGGGAATGTGCGATATCGCGGCTGTCGGTGCCGTTCGATCCAGGCACATTTTGCATGGCATCAAAGTACGCCCGCCAGTTTTCAGGGACAGAACCAGGATTGTCAAGATACTCTTCGTAAAGATCTTCAATGTAGGGGGCATTGCCACCGAAAAGATAGGAACTGCTGCTATACTGCTGCATCATGATCTGACGGGCTTTTTTTCGATAGGGTTTGCGGGACAGGATGATAGACTGGCGAGTCCCATACGCGGAATGCGGGGAAGTAAAATATTTTTTCCTTGTGAGTTACTGCAAAAAAGGGCAAAGGCTTGATCCATTCTCTTTTCAGTACTTTACGCTATAACAGTGAATTGATCTGAAGTATAAGACATATCAGTGCTTATTTCGAAGAAATTTCAGAAAATAAAGAGAAATCCTTTATTGTGACAAGAGATGTTATGTGCAAAACACTTTCAGTGCCAGAGGACAGAGAACAAAGATTAAGGAGCGGTCTGAATTTTGCTGGTATGGGTGATCTTAGATAAAAAGTTCGAGATCCCGTTTATCTAATGTTTTCGTTATAACTAATGATTGGGTGAGTTATTAAGAACCGTGTACTTTTTTATACGTTGTGGATATGGGTTTAAAAGCCGGATAAATAAAATGCTTTTGAATTACGAGGGATAATCATTTAAATTCGCTGATGATATTGTGATGATTCTCTAATCAATATTTTTACCCTCCTGATGACTATGAAACGAATTCTGCCAGTTTTGGTTCTCTCTCTTTTTTTGCTCGCTTCATGCAGTAAGGAGGCTCCTCCTGACAAAGAGGAACTGACTGAGTCAAAGGAAGAAGCCGCTGCTGAACAGAAACTTGCTGTTGGCAAAACAATTTACGATGCCAACTGTGGCGGTTGCCATAATTCCGATGTCGCTGGCGCTCCGACGCCGGGAGACAAATCTGACTGGAAAGATCGCATCCCGATGGGTGTATCTGTTCTGGCAAAAAAAGCAATTGAAGGGTACGAAGGGAAAAGAGGAGTGATGCCGCCAAAAGGAGGGAATGAGGTTTTGACCGATGAAGAGGTAACTTTGGCAGTCAAGTACATGATCAGTATAACCAAAGAGTAGTCTTGGGTAAATTCCTCGAAGCGTTGCTTCATGAATGAGTCGATCATCTTTGAATTAATACCTCGTAGCTCTGCTGCGAGGATCCTTTATTCCATGGGGATGAAATGGACAAATTATCAAGCCGATAAAAAAGTCAGCATAAATGTTGTTCCAATATTCGGCTTGCTGTTTACCCCTACTGTTATCTGCTGCAGATCGGCAAGTTTTTTTACAATAGAGAGTCCTACTCCAACTCCTCCGTTTTTTGAGTTTCTTGACTCATCGACACGATAAAATCGGTCAAAAATCTTTGGCATATTTTGTTCAGGGATTCCGATACCCTGGTCAGCAATACTGCAGGTTATATCACTCCCATTATGTTCAATGGCTATAGTTATTGCTGAACTGACCGGAGAATATTTAATAGAGTTCGAAAGTATATTTTCAAAAATCATTTCAAGCATTGCAGGGTCAGCAGCAACTTTTTCATTGTCTGATTTTTGTACAGTAATTGAAATATTTTTTTCTAATGTTACAGTTCGCATTCTTGCGAGAACATCGTCAATAAGCTCCGGAAGTATTATCTCCTCAATATTTGGACTGATTTTGTTTCCTTCATAAAGTGCAAGCACAAGAAGTTTATCGATTATTCGTCTCATCCGGTTTAATTCGATAAGGCAGAACTGAACCCTGGCCTCATAATGCTCTATCGCTCTTGGTTTGCGTAACAGAACTTCCAGTGTGCCTTTAACCACTGAAAGCGGGGTATTCAGCTCGTGTGATGCATCAGCTGTAAATTGCTGCTCGCGCTGAAATGCATCCTGTAAACGGTCAAGTAGAGCATTGATAGTTGCTGATAATCGATGCAATTCATCCTGATTGTGGGGGAGAGGTATACGTTGAGTAAGATTTGTTTTCGTGATTTTTTCAGCTGTCGTAATGACATCATCAATTGGCTTTATGCTTTCTCCCGCAATAAAGCGCGTCAGAACAAAAAGCGTTACAACAATAACAGGAAATGAAAAGAGAAATATGATCTGCAATTCCTGCAAAAACGTTAAGGCATTCATAAGAGAATGGGCGACAATAAGATATCCTTTTATGACGCCATCAGGATTTACGAGAGGTACCTGTACGTGGCGTAACATTGAACCGTCAACCCTGCCGTTAAAGTATATAGTATCTGAGTTGCTGGGTTTAAAAATTAATGTTCTGGTGGAAAGATTTTCTGATTTTTTAAGAACTTTTCCTTGATCGTTGACGAGTTGAATAAATTCAAGATCGATATCAAAATTCCGTTGTTGTATTTTTTTTTCTTTATAACTCTCGCTGTCATCATCAAATTTATTTGCGTGCGCAAGATCATTAAAATATTGATCTTTCAGTTTTAAGGTTGAAATTGTTTCGGCAACCTCATACATCAGTGCATCATCGTTATGACTGGACACAGCTCGGTCAACTAGAAATAAAATCCCGCTGAAAATTAGGGCGATCAACAATGATGTTGCGATGGTATAGTATGTCGCTATACGATTACGCAAACTCATGCGGGGCATTTTATTCAGAATAAATGACATGCCCATTTGTTTGCTTCTCATAACAGGTCGCGTTCGCGTACTATGTAGCCTACTCCATAGATGGTTTGTATTATTTTTCTCCCTCCGGCTTTTTCTAATTTCCTGCGTAGAAATGTGATAAAAACGTCAACTACTGAAGTGTCGGATTCAGGAGTGATATCCCAGACTTGCTGAAGAATGCGATTTCTTGTACACACACTGTCCATATTGTGAACAAGGTACTCGAGTAAGGCAAATTCTTTGGGAGTAAGGGTGATTTCTTTCGAATCGAAAAATACCTGATGACTTATGGGATTGATAGTAAGTTTTCCGGCCTTGAGAGTATTGTCACCAGTGAGGCTTTTTTTGAGTTGCGCATTAATGCGTACCAGCAGCTCTTCAAATTCAAAAGGTTTTTTGATATAGTCATTTGCGCCGGCTTCGAAACCGAAGACAAGGTCATCCAGAGTTTTTTTTGCCGTTAGAAATATTATTGGAACCATATTTCCTGTCTTTCGAATCTGCCGGCATACCTCAATACCACTGATAATAGGAATCATCCAGTCCAGGATGATCAGGTTATAGTGATTGCTCAAAGCGAGTTCGAGTCCGCTTTTGCCATTATTTGCAATATCAACGGAATAGTCAGCCTCCTCTAATCCTTCTTTGAGAAAACTCGTTATTCCCGGTTCGTCATCGATGATGAGCAGTTTCAAATTTTTCATGAATGATGCTGTGAATTGTGATATGTAATCTCACAGGTTAATACAAAGTAGTAAGGAGGTTTAGAGTGTTATAACATATAATTGTTGACAGGTCACATAACACTCAATTTATCTCTTGTAATTATAAATAGTTATTGGTCTGAATTTTTATTCACGCCTAAGCGTTTAGTAAACCAGCAATTAAGATATCATTTTTTCAAATACTAATCGTCATCCCCGCCTCGTCCCTCTCCTTTCCCTCCTTCCTTGCTTCCATCGCGATGGCATATCATGCAGTTCTGGAAGTTGAATATTCCTTCTTTTTCATGCTTATAAACCATACGCGACTGTGAATGTTCATGGCAGTTGTAGCAGGTGTATTTTTTATAATTACCCGGATCGGTATGGCAGGTAGCGCACCTTGCCTTGTGATTACCGTCAAGCCTGAAATACCTGTCATGGTTATAGGTTGCCGGTTTCCATGCAGTTGTACTATGGCATGTTGTACAGTTTGCCTGTGACTGCAGGTGCAGATTGTCATTTGGCTGCTCAGTCTTGTGGCAGATTGTGCACTGCTTGACGGATGACGCTGTCAGTTTATTGTGATCGAACGTTGCCGGTTTCCAACGGTTTGTCCCGTGGCATTCAGAACAATTACCTTTTGCATAACGATGCAGGGCATCTTGCGGTTTTTTATTCTTGTGGCATGATATGCACTCCTTTTGCTGTAAAAGCGAAAGTGAAGCATGTATAAACGGTTTTAGTGCTTTTGCTGCAGCCATACCCCTGTGATCGGTATGACAATCGATGCAGGTGTTGGCCGCAACTTCTCTGTGAAACAGAACCTTGGTGGAATCATTTGATAGCAAACTGCCCGCCACATTCCTGATGCTGATATCGTTCTGTTTGTGACAGCTGATACATTGAATGGAAGTAGTTCCAGTAAATGGTTTGTGACACTTCAGACACTCTTGTTTCAATGACTCATGGCCTTTCAAGAGCGGCCCTGGGCTGAGCAGCATGTCGGGGAATGTGGCGGCGAGAGCACCAAGAATTATGGCTGACACTATAAAAACAAAAAATAGTACTCTCAAGAGTTTACCTCCAGTTCAGGAAAAATGTTATGCTCAGAATATGGATGAGGCTCAATGCCATCAATAGAGAAACCATAGGCATATGGACGGCTCTCCATTTCTCCAGAGTTTTGACGGTCAGAGTATCCCAGTATTGCTGTCGGTCAAGGTTTTCATCATTAACTTCTATACCAAGTTGTTTTATCTTCATCTTTACATCATCCCTTACTTTTTTGAGCAGGTATTGCCCGACATGTCCGCTGCCGGTGACTATCAGCATAAAGGCAGTCGCTGCCCAAGGAAGAATTGCATTGAAATGGATTCCTGAATGAAGGAGAATCATCAGGGTTCCTATCCAGCCTGCTTTGCAGTGAAGCCAAAGAAAAAATTTAAGAGTTCCCTGGTGAATAAGTTTGCTTTTACGTGCAGAATAGCCAAAGGAAAAAACAAGAAAAGCAGTACCGGCAAATCCCATATACCGACCTATCCAGGCGAGATGTGCAACGTGCAGAAGGTAGTCAAGTGAAATAGCCGCAATAATCAGCAGTAGATAGGATAGCGTGAGAGGTAAAGTTCGTTGTATAAGGACAGATTTCCACATGGTTCAGCATCGTCAAGGCATTAATATCATTTGGGAACAAGATATCATGCCCACCCTATAGAGCCCTTAAGAGAGCCTTAAAAATCGACTAAACATCATTGAGTGCAAACACCGGATGGGTTGATTATCTCAAAACCATGAAGCTTGCCAAGGCAAAAGAAGTTCAAGAACCCCATATGTTGTCTATAGGGAGATGAAGCTGAATTGGTTCTCAGTAACTTCGACTTTATTCAGAAATGATGTATTTCCGGAAGATGAGAATTGCTATATGACTGTCGTTGAAAGTTTCTTGTTCGGCGATAGCATCTCTTTTGCCAGTCAGGCGTTAATCAATTTTTCTTGAGTCGTTTAATTGAAACACACGGGTAGAGTTACTGATGAATTCACAGATCTTGTCATCGATACATACAGAGATCGGTGGTGCTGAACTGTCACTTCCATGGACGGTGAGCGAATTGTGCGTCAGTCGAAGATAGAGAGAATGTCCACGGTAGCGGATGCGCATGTCGAGGCGCTCTATTGGTATCGGTAATTCAGGATGAAGTCGAAGAACATTGCCTCTTGCTTCTATACCTGTCAACACTCGCTGTACTAGATCAATGGTGCCGGCCATAGCTCCAAGGTGGACACCCTCTGCTGTTGTTCCATGCTGAATATCGCGCACGTCGCTCTGCAGTGCCTCCACAAAAAAATGTATCGCACGCGGCCGGTCAGAACGCGCAAGTACCCAGGCGGACACAACACGGGAAAGTGTTGACCCCTGACTCGAACGATCAACATAGTAAGCGATGTTTCGTGGAATGGTTTCGTATTCAAATGGATAACCCAGACGTTTAAATAACTCGCCGATCTCTTCAGCCGAAAAGAGGTAGAATAACATCAGCACGTCTGGCTGTTTGGAGAGCTTGTATCGGTTGGCAGAATCGTTTTCCTGCTCAAGAATGAGGTCGAGACGCTGAATATTTCCGTAACGGGTCTGGTAGTTATCTAGGTCAATTTCGTGCAGATTTTCGTAACCCTCGAACTGACTGATGATGCCATTATCCTGAAACGGAATATAGATCCGGCGGCTGATGTCGTCCCAGCGAACGATATCCTCCGCCGATAAGGCAAGCCGGGTTGTGAGTTCAGCACGACGGACATCGGAAAGCAGATCGAGCACCTCAAGAGCCCTGCACAACACCCATACTGCCATGATGTTGGTATAGGCATTGTTGTTGAGGCCCGGTGTTGCTGAATCAGGATAGGCATCATGAAACTCATCAGGCCCCATCACTCCATGGATTTCGTAACGCTCTCTATCAGGATTGAAGAGAGCGATGCTCGACCAGAAGCTGGCGATATCAAGGATCATCTCTGCTCCATAAGAATAGAGAAACTCGACATCATGTGTGACCTGATAGTACTGCCATACATTATGAACGATTGCACTGCCGACATGGCGTTGCAAATAAGAGTTGTCGGGCACCCAGCGCTGCGAGCGCGGATTCAGGTTGAACTTCTGAGTCTCTTCCTGACCGTCGCTTCCACTCTGCCACGGGAACATCGCTCCCTTATATCCTGCCTCCCTGGCGGCAGCGCGAGCCTCATTGAGGCGCCGATAGCGATACATCAGAAGCGAACGTGTTATTTCAGGCATACGAAAATTGAAAAACGGGAAGATGAAGAGTTCATCCCAGAATATATGACCCTGATAGGCTTCCCCTGTCCAGCCACGTGCAGGGATCCCTGTATCGGATCCGATTGAATTGGGTGATACGGCCTGCAGCAGGTGAAACATGTTCAACCGAAGCAGCATCAAGGCGTTTACCGGTAACGTGTGGTTGGTTCTGATGTGTATGTCGAAACGACGCCACAGATAGCTCCAGGCTGACAGATGTTCTCTCAGGATGGTATCGAAACGACCGGTACGGGCAATCGACTTGTGCGCTTCAAACCCGCACTCGGATATGGCAAGATCACGTGATGTATAGAAGGCGGATACTTTTTCAAAAATCACTGTCTCACCTTGTTTGAGATCGACATCAAGTTCCTGACCGATGTATCCCGGCTCCTCAATATGATGGCGCTCAACATTGAGAAACTTTCCATTGAGGAATACTTGCGTTCTTGCCAGTTCTGCGAGATGAATATTAGACTGATTGGTCCGCACCAGCATGAATACGCCATCTTCACCAACAGAGGAAGTGGAGACTGTTTCAATGTGCTTGTTATTGAACTTTTGATAAAGCTTTGCACCTGCATTGATGATGCGGCCATTGATCCCCGATTGCACTGTAACTTTAGCCGACCAGTTTTCAGCGGTTAACGTCAGTTCCAGTGCACCAAGATGCATGTTGCTCATCGAGACCAGAGATCGCTCTTTGAGCGTCGTTCGCCGTCCCATGGCATCATCAAATTGGATGCTCCGCAATAATATTCCTCCCCTCAGATCAAGTTTCTGACGATATGACAGAATTTTTGCTTTTCCTGGATCGAACCACTCCTCTCCGTCAATACGAAACTTGAGCATAAGCCAGTTGGGGAAATTCACGATATCCTCATTTTCGATCACACGACCGGCGATCTCGGTAAACAATCGATTGTAGCCGCCGGCAAAATAGAAACCAGGATAGTGAATACCGTCGGCCACTGACCCGATACCAGCTCCGCGCATCGTGACATAGCCATTTCCAAGGGAACACAAGGCTTCACGGATACCTTCCTGTGCCGGATCATAACCATCAAACATCAGTGACCAGGATGAAGATGATTTTTCTTCTTCCACACGAACTTGAGCCAGATCGGACACCACAATATCAGCACCGGCATCTTGTAGAGCCAGCGTATGTCCGGTGGTACGATCAATACCAATGACGCAGCCGAATAAACCTGCCCGTCCTGCCTCAACCCCGGCAATCGCGTCCTCTATGACAACGGTACGCGCCGGTTCTACTCCGACAAGCCTTGCGGTTTCAAGAAAACTATCAGGCGAAGGTTTACCCTTGATGTTAAGGCGGCTGATATCCGTTCCATCCATGTGAGCGTCAAACAGCTTCGATATCCCGGCAGCATCAAGCACCTCTCGGCAATTATTACTGGAGGTGGTGACGGCTGTCTTGATGTTCAGTGCACGAAGTTTTCTTACCAGGGCTATCGATGTTTCATAAGGCTCAACACCTGCCTGTTGAAGGTGTAACAGGAAATACCGGTCTTTCAGATTTCCCAGCGAGCATACGCTTTGTACATCGGGACCGTCTTCGGGTGATCCCCACGGGAGATCGATTCCGCGTGAACTGAGGAAAGCGGATGCTCCATCGTAACGCGGTTTGCCATCAACATGAAGGAGGTAGTCTGAGTCTATATCGAAAGGAACAAAAGGGTAGCCGTTTTTTGTGGCACGTTGCTCGAGAAAATTGTCGAACAGCTTTTTCCAGGCTGAGGCATGTAATTTCGCGGTGTCGGTCAGTACGCCATCAAGATCAAACAGAACTGCATCATAGTCCTGAGGATAGAGTGTGATGGCGATGTTCATTGAGCAGCATTAGTGTTTGTTAATAAGCGAAGAAACCGATCAATAGGCTTCGGATTGGCCACTTGTTCCCGATTCGTGTAATTAATGGACATATACGTATCTCTCCGTTTGTCATTCCGATACGAAGTGAGGAATCTATATTGTTTCCAATGCGAGACACTATTACTGCCCCCATTTCCAGTTTCGTATTTCAGGCATATCCTCACCATAGGTACGGATATACTCTTTATGGGCTATCAGACGCTCCTGAACATATTTTTTTACATACGCAGCCCTCTGTCTGAGCCGGGGAACACGATCCACTACATCAGCAACAAGATGGAATCGGTCAAGATCGTTCATAACCACCATATCAAAAGGGGTGCTCGTCGTTCCCTCTTCTTTATAGCCGCGAACATGCATATTATCATGATTAGTTCTGCGGTATGTCAGTCGGTGAATAAGCCATGGATAGCCGTGATAGGCAAAAATGATCGGTTTATCGGTGGTGAAGATATCATCAAAATCCCTGTTCTTCAGGCCGTGAGGATGCTCTTCAGGAGGCTGAAGAGTCATGAGATCAACGACGTTGACAACACGAATCTTGAGGTCTGGAATTTTATCCCGTAATATATCGACGGCTGCGAGGGTTTCAAGTGTTGGAACATCCCCTGCACAGGCCATGACCACATCCGGGTCACCATCCATAGTGTCATTTGATGCCCACTCCCATATTCCGATGCCGATTGTGCAGTGTTTTACGGCAGCCTCCATGTCGAGCCACTGCCATTCCGGTTGTTTCCCGGCTACAATAACATTGATATAGTTGCGTGAACGCAGACAGTGATCGGTGACCGAAAGCAGCGTGTTGGCATCAGGCGGCAGATAGACACGGATAACACCTGCTTTCTTGTTGACGACATGATCGATAAAACCGGGATCCTGATGGGAAAAGCCGTTATGATCCTGCCGCCAGACATGCGAGGTCAATAAATAGTTCAGAGATGCTATCGGGCGGCGCCAGGGGATTTGATAATGAGTTATCTTCAGCCATTTTGCATGCTGATTGAACATCGAATCAATGATATGGATAAAGGCCTCATAGCAGGAGAAAAATCCATGACGTCCCGTAAGCAGATATCCTTCAAGCCAACCCTGGCAGGTATGCTCGGAGAGTATTTCCATGACCCGGCCACTTGGAGAAAGGTGATCGTCGTAAGGCATGATATTGTCTATCCAGACACGGTCGGTAACCTCAAAGAGCGATCCAAGCCTGTTGGATGCAGTTTCGTCAGGCCCGAATACCCTGAAATTGGATGACTGTTCGTTCATTTTCATGACATCCCGTAAAAACATACCCATAACCCTTGTGGCTTCAGCCTCAACGGCGCCGGGAGAAGGAACGGAGACCGCATACTCCCTGAAATCGGGCAGATGCAAAGGTTTCAGTAGAACTCCGCCGTTGGCATGAGGGTTGTCACCCATTCTTTTCTTGCCTTTGGGCGCCAGCTCCTTGAGTTCCGGCTGGAGTGTTCCGGAAGCAGTAAACAGCTCATCAGGGCGGTAACTTCTCATCCACTCTTCAAGCAGTTTGAGATGAGCAGGATTTTCACGAACTTCGCCAAAAGGAACCTGGTGTGAGCGCCAGAAATCCTCTGTTTTTTTGCCGTCAACCTCTTTCGGGCCGGTCCAGCCTTTTGGGGATCGCAAAATAATCATGGGCCAGCACGCTCTTTCCGGAAGACCGTTCACCCTTGCTTCCCGTTGAATTCCGGCAATTTCATCAAGGCATGCATCAAGTGCGGCAGCCATATCTTGATGCATGGTTTCAGGATCCGAACCTTCAACAAAATATGCTCTGTACCCGTAGCCATTCATAAGACTCTCCAGCTCATCATGCGGTAACCGGGCGAGTAGAGCTGGATTGGCGATTTTATAACCGTTCAGGTGCAGAATAGGCAGAACAGCTCCGTCACGGGCGGGATTAAGAAATTTGTTTGAATGCCATGATGTGGCAAGCGGGCCTGTTTCAGCTTCTCCGTCACCAACAACGCAGGCCGCAACAAGATCGGGATTGTCAAAAACAGCCCCGAATGCGTGGGAAAGTGAATAACCGAGTTCTCCACCTTCATGGATTGAACCAGGGGTTTCAGGGGCAACATGGCTTGGTATTCCTCCGGGAAATGAAAACTGCCTGAACAGATTTTTCATGCCGGCCTCATCTTCCGAAATATTTGGATAATATTCGCTGTAGGTACCTTCCAGCCAGACATTTGCCACAATGGCAGGGCCGCCATGACCCGGTCCTGCAATGTAAATGACATCAAGGTTCCTCTGCCGGATCGCACGGTTAAGATGCACGTAAATGAAATTGAGTCCGGGTGTGGTCCCCCAATGACCAAGAAGGCGAGGCTTAACATGTTCAGGCTTCAGCGCTTCTTTGAGCAGCGGATTGTCCATCAGGTATATCTGCCCGACGGAGAGGTAGTTTGCTGCTCGCCAATAGGCATTCATCGAGTGGAGTTCCTCTTGAGAAAGCGTTTTCAGTGGCTCTCTTTCTGTTTGTTGATTGCTTCTTATCATCGTGCGCTCAAAGATTAAATTTCATTGCATTGACCTGTTCAAAGTCTTCAGAATTCTCATGGTATGGCGGGCAATCATCAACTCCTCATTGGTTTTAATAATCCGGATATCCACTTGTCCGTTCTCTGGCGATATTATTGTTGAATTTATACGGTTTTTCTCCTCGTCAACCCTGATGCCAAGAAACTCGAGGCCGGCGCAGATTCGGCTTCTGATTTCAGAGGAGTGTTCACCTATTCCTCCAGTAAAGACCAGCGAGTCAAGCCCTCCAAGCACTACGGACAGAGTCCCGATATATTTACGTGCCTGATAACAAAAAAGCTCAATAGCCTGTTTCGCCGAATCGTCAACCTCTTTCACCTTGAGCAGGTCACGCATATCGTCCGTGCTCCCGGAAACTCCGATCAGTCCAGACTGGCGGTTCACCATCTCTTTAATGGCCGCAGGAGTCATCTTGTTCTGCTGCAGAAGAAACAAAATCACGCCGGGATCAAGATCGCCGGAACGAGTACTCATCACCAGTCCACCGGCGGGAGAAAACCCCATCGTGGTTTCGATGCTTTTTCCGTTTTTTACAGCAGCCATACTGGCCCCATGACCAAGATGGGCGAGAATGATGCGCTTCTTCACTGCCTGAGCGCCAAGTTGACGCTTAAGCTCAATAAGGATGTACTCATAAGAAAGGCCATGAAACCCGTAACGCTGAACACCTTCTTTACGAATGGACTCGGGCAGCGCATAGAGCTTTGCAACCGCAGGCATGGTCGAGTGAAACGAAGTGTCGAAGCAGGTCACCTGAAGAGTTTCGGGAAATAGTCTGGCTACATGTCTGACTGCTTTTATTGCCTGAGGAAGATGCTCAGGAGCATAAGGGCTAAGTGACTCGAGCGATGTTATAAGCTCTGAAGTTACGATCTGAGGTGTGGAATAGAGAGGGCCGCCATGGACGATGCGATGACCAACCGCATCGGGTTTACTTCCTTCACTCTGTGACATGATCCACGAAAAGACATAATCGCATGCAGCATCATGATTCTGTGCTGCGACACTCTCACTTGAGAGAGAGATCCCTTGATCGTCCTGGACTGAAAACATGCCATTCCGGTCACCGATTTTTGTCAATGAACCTGAAAAAATAAGGCGTTCAGTTTCACCGATCTCATACCATGCGAACTTTATGCTTGACGAACCTGTATTTAAGGCTATAATTTTTTTTGACAACTGCATAGAAGGTTAAACATAGTTGCGTTCTCTTTGGCTGTCCTCGCTCATACTTTATTGATGAGTCGGCGGTAAAACCAACGCTTTGTCATCTCTGCCGAGATAATGTAAACGCCGACAATCAACAGCATCCAGACATAGAATGCGACAGGCAACCTTGTAAATCCGAATATTGGAGCCAACGGAGAAACAGGTATTGCGAGGACGAGTAAAACCACCAGCATAGTTGCTATGGTCAGGTACCTGCCGGGAAGACTTTTGAAAAAGGGCAGGCGGGTTCGAATCACCAGAACAATAAGCGATGCTGAAATAACCGATTCCATAAACCAACCAGTTTGAAAGAGGTTTTCTTTTGACTGCAGGATGAGAAGCAGTACACCAAACGTTACAAAGTCAAACACCGAGCTGAGAGCTCCGAAAGTGATCATATAACGCTGGATAAATCGAATATTCCATCGATGCGGCTGTTCAATGTTTATGGCATCGACCCGATCACTCGCAATGGTCATTTCAGGAAAATCGGTCAGCAGGTTGGTGAGCAGTATCTGCTTTGGAAGCAGGGGCAGGAAAGGGAGAAAGAGAGATGCGCCAGCCATACTGAACATATTGCCGAAATTGGCGCTTGTCGCCATAAAAACATACTTCATGGTATTGGCAAAAGTTTTTCTTCCCTCAATAATACCCTGCACTAGAACTTTCAGGTCTTTATTCAGCAGAACAATATCTGCAGCTTCTTTGGCTACATCAACCGCTGTATCCACTGAAATACCTACATCAGCATCATGAAGAGCTGATGCATCGTTAATCCCGTCACCCATAAACCCGACGACATTTCCTCCTTTTTTAAGCGCGATAATGATTCGTTCTTTCTGGTTAGGTTCCACTTCAGCAAAAATATCAGTGTGCATAGACTTCCGGAGCAAAGCGGCATCATTCATCCTCCGCATCCCGGAACCGGTAAGAATAACAGGTTTCCCGATGCCAATCTGTCGGCCAAGACTTTCAGCAACCAGAGCATTATCACCGGTAATAATTTTCAGCTCCACCCCAAGTCTTTTCAGCTCCTTGATAGTATCCTGAACATGTGGTTTAGGTGGATCAAAAAAAGTGACAAATCCCAGAAATATCATCTCTTTTTCATCCAGCCGGGAAAAGTTCTTCTCACTCTTTCCGGCTTTATAGGCAACACCGAGCGTTCGGTACCCCTCTTTGCTGAGCTTCGTATAGCGATCCATTATCTCAGACCGTTTTTCATCCAGAGCGACCGACTTTCCTTCTTCAGTTTCTGCGAGCGTGCAAACCTCAATGACCTGCGTAAGGGCGCCTTTGGTGATCACAATATTTTCAGATCCGTTTTGGATCTGCACCGTCAGACGTTTTCTGATAAAATCATACGGGACTTCGCTTTGTACCACAAAAGAGTTGTGAGCATCAGGGCGGCTGCTGACAATCGAAGCATCAATCGGGTTGCGGAATCCCTTTTGCAGTGACGCATTAAGCCAAGCATACTCCAATACTTTGTCCGATGGCTCTCCTGAAACTGATAAGGCTGCATTCAATTTTACTTTTCCCTCTGTAATAGTGCCGGTTTTGTCTGAACAGAGGATGTTCATGCTGCCAAAGTTTTCGATTGAGGAGAGGCGCTTGACGATGACCTGCTGGGCAGCCATATTACGGGCACCGGAAGCCAGATTGACCGTAATGATTGCTGGGAGTAACTGCGGTGTAAGACCTACAGCTAAAGCGAGAGAAAAAAGGAAGGAGTCAAGAACCGGTTTGTGGAGAAAAACATTGGTGGCAAAAATAATGATCATAAGAAGCAGGGTAATCTCCATAAGCATATACCCGAACCGGCGGACCCCACGTTCAAAATCGGTTTCCGGCGGCTTCAATCTCAGGCTGTCAGAAATTTTACCAAATTCCGTTTCTCGGGCTGTTTTCATAACCAGCACTTTGGCTCTGCCGCTGATGACATGTGCTCCCATAAGAACCGTGTTGATTCGCTTAGCCAAAGGAGTATCTGCAGGTAAAACAGTAACGGTTTTTTCTACAGGGTAGGTCTCGCCGGTAAAAACAGCTTCATCAACAAACAACTCTTTTGACTCAAGCAAAAGGCTGTCGCCGGGGATCAAGTCACCGGCAGCAAGCAAAACTACATCTCCTGTCACGACCTCTTCGACATGAATCTCTTTTTCATGCCCCTCACGCAAGACACGGCAATTGATCTGCACCATTTTCATCAGCTTGTCGAGAGCGTTTGCCGCACCTTTTTCCTGCCACCAGCCAAGCAACCCGCTTACCATGACAATGATCAAAATGATGATGGCGTCTGTATTGTCTTTCAGGGCAAGTGAAAGCATTGCGGCAGCGATAAGCAGTATGGTAATCGGGCTTTTGAACTGAAGAAGGAACAGCGTGACAGCAGATGTTTTCGGACCCCCTTTCAGGGAGTTGGGTCCGTCATGCTTTAATCTTTCCTGAGCAGTTTTTTCCGATAAACCCTGAACGTCACCGCTGACTTTCCCGACAGCCGTTTCTGTGGTGAAATTCCAGAAGTTATCTGTAGCTGTCTGATGGTATTGCGGGGTTTTCATCGAGTACTTTTTCCATTTCTACATGTTATCAGCGCCCGCGGCCACCACCGCGCCCATCGCCGGAAGGATGATCACCGCCACCACGCATGTTAACGGGGGCGCGGTTATCTCCATCGCTTCCGCTCTCTCCGCGATTTCTACCATCCTCATCATATCGGCCTTGACTGCTCCTCGTTCTGCGAGCATCAAACAGACCGTTGTTATTATTGATGTATGCGTCACCTTGACTTCTGCGATCGTGTTGATCTCTATCCTGCCAGTACTGACGGTCATGCTTTCGATACTCGATGTCACGGAATCTTCGTATATCCGGAATACGATGTCCTCTCAGTGAGGGTGGAAGACGGTCCTCCATCATGACTAACCATGGACCATCGTAAAACGAAGAGCTGTACCAGGAGCCGTTATCGTATAAATAGTAGTAATTGTCGTAATACATGAAATCATAAGGGCTTTCTACAGCTACTGAATAGCCGAGCTCAGGGACATAGATAAATGTAGGTGGGGCATCTATATAAATAGAAGGCCTGCTGCCAAGGGCAAGAAGAGGCTCATTGCCTGCTGCATGAGTAACGTTCGGGGAGTTTGCGATTAGAATCCCTGCAATCCCGACTGCGGTCAAAATATAATTCTTCATGGTTGGAATTTTGTTAACTGTTAACAAAACCAGAAGATCAGCAACACATTAATTCCAATGAAAAAAAGAGATTAAAAGTTGCCTTTAATGGGGAGTGCGGGGCGGGAATGTTGTCAATGGGTGTTACTATCGCTTCGTTTAAGCATAAAGGCCATATAGAGAACAACAGTCAGGTTGATGGATGCAAGGCACATCTTGAGCCATGTAAAACCTTTTGCAAGCTCATAAAGCTCAATCGGCAGATAAACCCCGCCACTTAACAGTGCAAACCATTCTGACCAGCGTTTTGCAAACCAAAGCCCGAAGCCCTCAACAAAGCGCATGGAAGCATATAACAATGCCAGAAGTGCAAGAAAACGCAAACGTCCATCCGTCAGATTACTTGCAGCGTCTATAAATATTTTTGGAAAGTGTTTTGCAGGGTTGAGATGCAGATGAGCTACCAGTTGCTCAGCAAGCACCTGAATATCCTGATGCATAAGTGAAAAAGCAGCCAAACCGGTCAGCAAAACCAGCATGCCCTTGAATGCTTCAAACAGTGCGATAATCTTAAGGGCTCTCATCTCTCTCTTAATAGGTGTATCGGTAATTATGATCTTTTAAATAAGGGTTTTAATGGCCTTCTTTTCCGGTTCACCCGCTATTGACCATTTAATTGCGTCTTCATGCAGCGATGCGTAAAAGGCATGAAATTGTGCATACGAAATCAGGGCTGTTATTGCAACAGAGCCGATAAGTTTTTCGAAAATTGTGAATAGCCACATTTGTGCCTGATTCCCGGGATCTCTGAATGGCCAGGGATAGGTGGCAATGAGTAAAATAACAAAGACTGCAAAGCCGATAACTCCAATAGTATACTCTACCTTCTTCTGTTTTCTGGCATAGGACAGCCTGTCTTGTTTAGATGCAAGTATTTTACCTTCAATGATAGGATCTTTTCGGTTTCGTTCAACAAGCTGGACAGGCGTTTCATAAAAGGTGATCTTTTTTTGCATTTGACCGGCGTGTTTAATGCACTTATGAACAAAAACCTGGCAATCAAGCTGCAACAGAGAGAGGTTCGGGTTAAGAAGTCGCAGGACCCATGTGTTACGTTCAAATGATAATGTCCCGTGAGTTTCAGTAACAGCGCTTAAAAGTACAAATTTTTTACTTGAAAGGAAAAAAGGGATGTCACTTTCTTTCACAGAATCCTTCATCTCTGTAATAATTTTTTCTGCATCACTTGATCCCTGTTCAAACGTAGGCCACCATTGATTTCCTTTAAGAATTATGATGAGAGACTCATCTTCAAAGTCACTGGTAAATATGATTTTAGCATGCATTGCTATCCTTGAAAAATTTCTTCAAAATATGGTAAGCCCAATAATATACACCATGAGTCCCTCCGCCAGAAAGTCATTTTTTGTCGGGATAGGGGGCTACCATTAAGAATTATGGGTACCGCAGACAGTGCAGTATGGATCCTGTGTTACCGGGACTTTTCTTATTTCTGTGCTCAAAGAGTCATAGGTTAAAAGGGTATTGGTCAGGGGGGTTCCAATGGTGAGAATGTATTTTATGGCCTCGATGGCTTGCATGGAGCCGATAACTCCGGGGAGTGCTCCAATTGGTCCTGAGGGGGTTGTGGCAGCAGGGATTCCTTCTTCGTGAAAGACACAGTGATAGCAGGCGGTTTTACCGGGATGGACGGTCATTGTCTGGCCGAAGAACTGCTTGATGCCGGCATGGGAGTAGGGTTTATTAGCCTGATGGCACGCTCTTGCTATCAGAAATTTTGATTCAAAGTTGTCGGTGGCATCGATAATGAAGTCGTACCCAGCAAGAATCTCTGGTGCGTTTTCCGGGGTCAGGCGGACTGGGTATAGGTTAAGGGTAATGCCGGGATCAAGGGCGAGGAGTCTGGTTTTTGCAGAGTTGACTTTGCTCTCGCCAATTGTTTCAGTGGTATGCAGTATCTGGCGCTGGAGGTTGCTAAGATCTACAGTGTCACCATCCATAATGCCGATGGTGCCGATACCTGCTGCTGCAAGATAAAAGGCGGCGGGCGAGCCGAGCCCTCCTGCACCAACAACGAGCACTTTTGATTGAAACAGTTTTTCCTGTCCGTTCTCTCCGATTTCTTTCAGTGTCAGGTGGCGGGCATAGCGCTCCTGCTGCTTCTTGTTCAAAAGCATGGTTATGTTATTTCATTTAAAAGGATAGTGCTGCTTGCCTCGGCAGGGCCGTTGTAGACCGGTTCCCAGTTTTTAAAGACCGGCTCAATGTTCTTTGCCCGCATGGCATTGCAGAACTCATGGACGCTGCGGTCATCAAAAACCTCAAACTGACCTTTTTCATTGTTTTCGGTGTCGTTATATCCGCCTACGGTGGTGCGGCTTTCTATGCTCATTCTGGTGATACCGAGTCCGGCCATGCCGTCGCGGTAGGCTGCGCTCTCTCTGGTTGAGAGAACAAGCTCCACATCGGGCAGTGCAATGCGGTAGGCAAAAATCATGCGGGCCAGAGAGTGATCGTCAACAGGGAATGGAGGTTCGTAGCCACCGGTTTGCGGCCGCATTCTGGGAAATGATACTGATAGACCCGCACGCCAGTAGGTGCGTCCGAGATGGCGGACATGCCGATAGAGGCTCAGTGCGTCCTCTCTTGGGTCTGACAGTCCGAGCAGTACGCCGAGTCCTACGGTTTTAATGCCGCCTTCGAGTGCTCTAGCCGGTGTTTCAAGCCGGTCGATAAAATCCTTTTTTGGACCCCAGCGGTGCAATGCTTCATAGCGTTCGCGGTTGTAGGTTTCCTGGTAAATGGTGATAGCTGTGCATCCGCTGTCGGCAAGGGCGCGGTATTCCCGGATACTCATTGGAAAGGCCTCAACCGACACCCGCTGCATCACTTGAGCAGCGATTTCGACGCTTCTCTGGAGATAGTCGAAGTCAGCATCGTGGGTGCGTTCTCCTGTGAGCAGGAGGATGTCGGTAATCCCGAGCTTTTTCATGGCGCTAAGTTCGCGGCGGATTTCATCAGGTTCAAGACGACGGCGGGGAGTTTTTCTGTCGGAGGCAAACCCGCAGTAGGCACAGCCGCTGGAACAGAAATTCGAGAGGTAGAGTGGGGCGTAAATTGTCATGGTGCGACCGAAACGGCGCTGGGTAAGAGCCTTGGATTCAGACGCCAGTGCTTCAAGAGAACTTGATGAAAAGGGGTCAAGCATAGCGGCAAGTGTCGCAGTGCCATGGTTGTCGGTCAGCCACTCCGGTAACCCGCTCATGCATTTGCTCCCAGAAAAGCTGTAAGAGGGCTTGTTGCAATAGCAGTGCTGCTTTTTGGCATCAGTCCGGCTTTATAAGCTTTTCTTCCTGCAGCAATCGCTTCTGCAAAAGCTTCAGCCATCTCTGGCGGGTTTTCGGATACTGCTACGGCGCTGTTGACAAGCACTGCTCCGCATCCCATTTCCATGGCAAGGGCAGCTTCGGAAGGGGAGCGAAGTCCGGCATCGACAATGACCGGGATGTTGCTTTCCCGGATGATGATGTTGAGCATTTCGGCCGTAGCAAGTCCCTGGCCGCTGCCGATAGCCGATCCGAGCGGCATGACCGAAGCGCATCCAACCTCTTCAAGGCGTTTGGCAAGAACGGGATCAGCTGCAATATAGGGCATGACCAGAAATCCTTCTTTTGCAAGAATGCGACAGGCTTCATAGGTTTCTATCGGGTCTGGCATTAAATGTTGAGGGTTTGGGTGAATTTCCACCTTGATGAAGGGACTTCCGGATAGTTCACGGGCTATCTCAGCTGCACGGACAGCTTCAGCTGCTGTTGATGCCCCTGATGTGTTGGGCATTAAGGTGATTCCCGGAAGTGCCTTTAATGGACTGAAGAGATCGTCAGCCAGTTGCTCGCGGTTAAAGCGGCGAAGGGCAACAGTAACAAGTTGTGCGCCGGAAGCCCTGACAGCTTCAAGCATGACTGATGCGTTGCTGAATTTTCCAGTTCCAAGAATCAGACGGGAAGAAAATGTATAAGAGCCTAATTGAAAAAAGTCCATAGGGATTGAGTCTTTCTGTGCGGGTTAGCCACCGCCTGCAAACACGAGGATTTCAACACGGTCACCTTCCTGCAGGTGATGGGTTGATCGTTTGTCGGGTCGGATGATACGATCGTTGATCACTACTGCCACAGTATTTCCTTCTGATCCGATGATAGAGAGGAGGTCGGTTACGGCAGAACCGGGTGGAAGTGTCTGTTGTTTTCCGTTCAGCTCAATAGTAATCATTTGTAATATTTTTTCACGATTTCTTTATTCTCAACATTCCTCAAGAGCGTTCTGAAGGTCGGCTTCAAGGTCGCTGGCATTTTCCAGCCCGACAGAGATGCGTACAAGGTTATCGTTGCATTTTCTTCTGCGTCTTTCCTCTTCAGAAAGCGCGCCAAGTGTCATTTTTGCGGGAGATGCGATAAGCGATTCTACACCACCGAGACTGTCGGCAAGCACAAACAGTTTGATTCGGGCAACCAGTTTTTCGACTGCAGGAAGTCCGCCTTTCAAAGCAAAGGTCAGCATTCCTCCGAAACCGCTCATCTGCTCTTTTGCCAGTTCATGCTGAGGGTGGGATGGAAGTCCCGGATAGAAAACCTGTTCTACTGCCGGGTGCTGTTCAAGGAATTTTGCAAGGTGCAAAGCGCTGGCTTCATGTTCCTTCATGCGGATTTTCAGGGTTTTCAAACCACGAAGGATAAGCCAGCTGTCCCAGGGTGCCGGTATGGCTCCAGCTGCACCCTGATAATTTTTTATTTTTGTATGCAGCAGAGCGTCGGAGGTGATGACTGCTCCGCCGATGACATCACTGTGCCCGCCGAGATATTTGGTGGTGCTGTGTACGACAATGTCTGCACCAAGATCAAGTGGTCTCTGAAAATATGGACTGGAAAAGGTATTGTCCACTGCGACAAGAATGCCCCTTTCTTTAGCAAGACGCGAAATAGCCCTGATGTCAGTGAGCTGAAGCAGGGGATTGCTTGGCGTTTCGAGCCAGATCAGTTTTGTTTCGGGCGTGATGCATGCCTCATAACTCTCTGTCGATTCACTTTCGGCATAGCTAGTGTTGACACCCCATGGGCGCATAAGCTGCTCAAAAGTGCGGTAGCTGCCTCCGTAGATATCGAGTCCAGCCACAATATGGTCACCGGGTTTCAGCACCTGCAGCGCGGCCAGCGATGCGGCAACTCCCGAAGCGAATGCCAGACCGAAGCGACCGTTTTCAAGAAGAGCGAGAGTTGACTCAAGCGCCTTTCTTGTCGGATTGCCGATTCTTGAATAGAAGAATTCGCCACGATGTTCCAGATTTTCACGTTCGAAGGTGGAGGTCTGGTAAACAGGAACGGTTACTGAACCTGTCTGGGGGTCAGGAGCTTGGCCATCATGAATGGCAAGGGTTTCAAACTTCATGTATTGTTTGTCGTTACAGATGTTGATGTTATCGGTGACAAAGATAAGCGATATTTTACTTTGCAGGCGAGAAGTATTTTACGGTGGCGGTAAAATCACATTATCGTCTCTGGATATGATTGATGACCTCTGCCAGCCGGTCGATCTCATCCCTGGTATTGTAGAATGCCAGTGACGGCCGTATGGTTCCTTCAACTCCGAACCTTCGTAACGATGGCTGTGAGCAGTGGTGACCAGTACGGACTGCAATGCCTTCGCGGTCAAGCAGTTTGCCGACCTCTTCATTGGGAAGATTATTGAGCACAAACGAAACCACCCCAACCTTATTACGGGCAGTGCCGATGATGCGCAGTCCCGGAATCCTGATGAGTTTTTCCGTAGCGTACTCCGTCAGTTCATGCTCGTAACGGGCAATGTTGTCAAGCCCGATTTTACGCACGTAGTCGAGTGCCGCTCCAAGCCCGATAGCATCACCTATTGAAGGTGTTCCAGCTTCAAATTTAGCCGGAGCTTCGTTGTAGATGGTCTCCTCAAAGCGTACATCCTTAATCATGTTGCCGCCGCCCTGCCATGGAGGCATGATCTCAAGCAGTTCCCGCTTGCCGTAGACCACACCGATGCCGGTAGGGGCAAAAATCTTGTGGCCTGAAAAGACAAAGAAATCAGCATCGAGATCCTGAACATTGACCGGTATATGCGCAACCGACTGGGCCCCGTCAATCAGCACCTTTGCGTCAAACCGCTTGGCCAGCTGAATCATCTCCCTCACTGGCAGAATGGTTCCAAGGCCGTTTGAAGCCTGCGTCAGAGAAACAAACTTTGTTCGAGGTCCGAGCAGTTTGGTGTACTCTTCCATGATAATCTCGCCCCTGTCATTGACCGGCACAACCTTGATGCGGGCCCCTCTTTCCTGCGCAACCATCTGCCATGGAACAATATTGGCATGGTGTTCAAGAATGGAGAGCACAATCTCATCACCCGGCTGGATAAACTTCCGTCCCCAGGTCTGGGCAACAAGGTTGACACCCTCGGTGGTGCCCCTGACATAGATGATTTCCGATGCTGACCCGGCACCGATGAACTGCCTTATTTTCTCACGGGCACCTTCATAGGCATCGGTGGCACGGGCCGCAAGGGTGTGTGCACCGCGATGGATGTTCGAGTTATCATTGGCATAAAACTGTGCAACAGCATTGATAACGCTGAGCGGTTTCTGAGTTGTTGCCGCGTTATCGAACCAGACAAGCTGTTTGCCGTGAATCTTCTGGTGAAGAACAGGAAAATCCTTGCGTATGGTGAGCACGTCAAACCCTTCAGGCTGGTGTATCGGAGCGTTCGGCTCACGCAGAAAGTAATAGGGCTCTTTAGGAACTTCCGGCATACTGAAAGGAAGAGAACTGCTGCCAGGTGTCTCCGGACTCCCGTTCGGCCATACCGGAGCCGGAGCTTTCCCCGGAACTTCAGGTACTCCCAAACCTCCCCATTGCCTACTGCCAACTGCTGACTGCCGACTCTCCTCTGGCCACTGCCGACTTCCCCTTGCCCCCTCCCCAC
>Ga0209697_10001340_pt1 | contig 38268 bp, 33 predicted proteins | sample AliMusrvi5mmetaG_FD_184115 | JGI IMG/M metagenome (GOLD analysis project Ga0209697, IMG submission 184115) | Freshwater lake bacterial and archeal communities from Alinen Mustajarvi, Finland, to study Microbial Dark Matter (Phase II) - Alinen... | ecosystem: Environmental > Aquatic > Freshwater... | reverse complement strand
GGGGCGACATATTTCTTGCCAAGCACGACCGAACTCCCGGTCGTCTGTTTGTTGCCGTCCGCGACCCATTCGGGAATGACCCGTTCGGTCGTCGCCTCACCGGCAGCATCCACGGTCGGTGTCGTCGGTACGGTAGTAGCTGGGACGATCGCTGGTGTTGAATCAGAATCAGGTGCTGGTGTCGAATCGACGGCCGGCGCTGAAATCGGTGTTGGATCGGTCACGGGAGCCACCATCGGATCTGCGGCCTTTGGAGCCGGGTCGACGACTGAGGCAGGTGCCGGTGTTTCGACTTTCGGTATGAATGGTGCCGGAGTCGGATCGACTTTCGGTATATCGACTTTCGGTGCTTCAACCGTGGCTGGTGCAGGTGTCGACGCAGGAGTCGTCACGGTATCTGTGGCCACGATCGCATCTTCGGCATGCGCAGTCATTAATCCCGCCACGGAAAAGTTCATGCCCGTCATGGAGAACACCATGACCGGTGTCATGATCGCCGACAGGATTCGTTGACTGAGTCGCAGTTTTTTCCGTACTTCCTTCTCCCGCTGTACCGACCATGTGGCATATCTCATATTCGTGACCTTAGGATAGACAAATAAAAATCGACCAAAGCGAAAAGCTCAAGGTCGGTTGAAATGGATGATAGTTAAATTGTTCACCCGAAAAATCATACGCCTGTACACAGAATATACTTCATGTGTCTCAAACATACCGCTTATATAAGTCATTTAATATCGTTTCCGATACTTCCTGACTTCGCACTGACACTCTATCACTCGCCATGATATTGTCAACTTGTCAAATACTCAAAATGTGTCGTGATGAAAAACACTCGGAAAGGCCCGCCCTTCGGAGAAGGTCCGGCCTTGGGACTTCGTTTGTTTCTGACGAATCTTGCTCCAGATGATGCCCGAAGGCCAATCCTTCGGAGAAGGTTTAGCCTTCGAACGGAAGCGTTTACCCTTCGGAGGCGTATGCGGTATACTATGGCTAAAGACATTCTCAACAAAGCGTATGGAAAACAATTCTCAAACGGGACCGGGAACCGAAAACAAGGGGTTTACTTTGATCGGTCCGATATCGTGGCAAGAGATTTTCGATTCGTGGCGGACGGATGAGTCGACACAGGAATCTTGGAAAAAACATTGGGAAGAAAGTGGCTTCGGTTCCTGGGACGAATGGAGGATGCACCACATGCGACCATACCGACCGGAAACGCTTTCATGGTCCCTCTATCACATAAATAATCCCCTCGGAACCGTGCCTGGATTTTTCGGGGCTCCGAGCAGGAACTGGATCGAGAACGCATACGACGGGGCGACGACAAAACGCCTCCGCGACATCATTCATCTGCCAATCATATCGGAAAACGCGAAGATTGACGCCGTCAGAGACCGATTTCCCGAAAAGACCATGCTCATCGGGGTTCGGGTCGGCGACGATATCATACTTATTGAAGGCATGCACCGTTCGTGCGCGATCGCGACCTGGGATCCCTCGATCCTGTTTACAAGTGAAGTGACTATCGCCCTTGCGACGTGGCCGGAATCGGAATTCGTCCTCAAACGATAAGAGCCTATCCGTTAGGGTCTCCGTCACGAGCTACACGATCTTCGAGCGGAAAGGCGGGTAACCAGCGGAGCCCTATCTGTAGATAAGGCGACAAGGGGTACACGCGTTTACGCCGAAGATCGTAGGCGCAGTAGGTATGTTCCTAACGGATAGGCTCTAAGTCAGGAAAGGGTCAGGTCTTTGGACTTCGCTTTGTTTCCGAAGGTTTAGCCTTCGGAAAAGTATGCGGTATACTGTAATCGGATACGACAGCTTCTTATGGGAGTTCGCCCTGCGAATGCCGGGACGAACGCACGACCAGTAAGATGAAATAGATTATTGTAATGTGCTTTAAAGACACGCGCCTATGGAAGAAGAACTCAAGACCCGGCTCGACGCGCAGGAGAAAAAGATCGACGCGATATACGTATCGGTCGAGAAGACGCGCACGTATTTCCTCTGGACGATTATCGCGACCCTGGTCGCATTCGTCCTCCCGCTCATCGGTATCGCGTTCATCGCCCCATGGTTCCTGCAGGTACTCACTTCGGGATATTCCATACAATAAAAAAACCCGGCATATATTTAGCCAGGTTTATTCGTGGATGAATTTATCAAAATTCCCTGTTATCTGCCTTGATAAAAGTTATCAATTGGGACATTTCCTTGGAAACGAGGGTTTGCATTTCTGCGTCTGGATATTTGAAATAACCGGCGCGATAAATAATAAGTTCAGCAAACAGCTTCAACAGATCATCGAGAGCGAGATATTGTTTCTTGATTCTTTGCCGCGACAGTTCTTTGATGACCTCGTCGCTCATCGGTCGGATACGAAACCAATCGATTTTTTCAACGATCGCCATGATCGAATCAACGAATTCTTGCAAGGGCGACCCTGTCATTCCTTTCAACAGGGCTTTTTTTAAGCTCTTTCTGACGGCTTCCTGCATGGTGATCCTCCGGATATCTTGTTTTGAAATAGCGTTTAAAAGACTTGAGGGGATTCTGGCACAGGATTCCCATCCAGTCAACCGCTTGGAGAAAAGTGTCAGGCACTTTTTTGTTACAAAAATAATGCCGATACAACTTGATGTGTTGTATGTTGCTATCAAAGGAGTTCGCCCCGCGAAGGCCGGGGCAGACTCCTGAACGTAACAGGGGTTCAGTTTATTTGGTATAAGCACCCGGCCTCTTTATCCCACTTCGACAATCTTCTTCCGAGACGATGCGCCGGACACGATCCGGATAGTGGAAGAAGCCACACCGAAATGCGCCGCGAGCACCTTGGGAAGTCTAGCGTTCGCTTTCCCCTCGCGAGACGGAGCTTTCACCGAGACAACAAAATTTCCGTCATCATTCAAGATGACCTTCTCTTCTTTCGCGTTCGGTTTGACCGTGACGGACAGTTTCATTCCCCTTTTGTTTCCTTCTCCCGTATCATTTCCTGTCGGTCGCGATAGAGATGCCAGACGCCCGGCAATACCGACACGACGACGATCACGAGCACGATCGGCAACAGGTATTTGTCGATATTGGGCACCCGTGTTCCGAGGACATAGCCGAGGATGACCAGACCGATCGTCCAGAGCGCGGCTCCGGCGATATTGTATGCGAAAAAGACCGCATACTTCATCTCGGCCACGCCGGCGAGTATCGGCGCGAAGGTGCGGACGATCGGCACGAATCGGGCGATCATGACCGTCTTGCCACCGTACTTGTCATAGAACTTCTTGGTCTTCGTGACATGATCCTTGCGAAATAGGAGTGAATCTTCGCGCGAGAAGAGCTTCGGCCCGACGCGACGCCCAAACTCGTATCCGACCATGTTCCCTGTGAACGCCGCGACGAACAGGATGACGGCCAACGTGACCGGCCCGAAGAACCCCTGCGATGCGAGGAACCCCGCCACGAAAATCAGGCTGTCACCCGGCAGGAAAAACCCGAGGAAGAGCCCCGTCTCGGCAAAAATGATTGCGAACAGCCCCACATACCCCGCCGCCTTGATCACCGCGATCAGATCGAAACCGAAATACTCCATAATAAAATACTGAATGATTATCCAAAAAGTCTTCCCTCTCCGAGACAGTATAGCGCGAAAAGAATCTCTCGTCACGGGGTTTCGAAGACTCAACCTGTTATCAAAAGAAATCGCTGTTACATTCAGGAGTCCGACTCCCTCTAGGGAGTCGGACTCCTTTAATTGCAATACGTACGACATACTCAATTATGTGATATACGCTTTAAGAAGGGCCCTGTCGGAAACGAACTTGCCCTAAAACTATCCGTTCCTAAAACTTCGTTTTAGGGGCACTGAAAATTCAAAAGCCCGAAACTCATTCGTTCGGGCTTTGTCGCTAGCGCTGTTTTTTCAACCATTGAGAAGCCAAGACGGGGAAAGGATCACCCTCATACGCGGAGCATCGAATGCCGGCAGGAGTTGTTCTACGACCGAATCCAACAGTCCTCTTCCCTTCTTACGAAACGTATCGGGCGAATCCCCATAATCATAGCGGATTCCATTCCACCGTTCCGCTTTATCATCCGCATGAGTCATCGCATACCCAAGTGCCTCGGGTGAAAGACAATGATCGGCATACGTTCCGGTCCTGACAAGATAATCCCTCTGTTCACGACCCAAATCAATAAGCTTTTGGTGAACAGCTTTTCTCAACTGTTCCATGGTTACATGCCCACGCCTCAATTGAATTTCGAGATGCTTCGGCCTTGGATCAGCCCCATAGGGTCTTGCGATATCGCGGTCGAACAATTTAAGATTCCCGATAAGGTTTTCCAGGAATAACAATGCATCGGAGTCGCTCAATTGCGGTTTATCAAAGATTTCATTGATATTCATGACTGACATCATTTAGATTTGAAAAGGACGACTGTCAGCAACGTACATGATAATCGGCTTTCTGTAAAGGATCTCCGTCATTATCATCCATAGCGTAAAGTATCCCATAATACGCGGTCGCGTATTATGGGATACTTTTGTAATACCATTTCTATACTAAGAGCCTATCCCAATAGGAACATACCTACTGCGCCTATGATCTTCGGCGTAAACGCGTGTACCCCTTGTCGCCTTATCTACAGATAGGGCTCCGCGGGTTACCTGCCTTTCCGCTCGAAGCTCATACGGCTCGTGACGGAGACCCTAACGGATAGGCTCTAAGTCACGTTAGAAACTGAAACCATATCAAATACGTCTGTCTTTGCGAGCTCGTCCTCGGGCAGCCTGCCCCGCGTATGCTGGGGTGGCAATCCGGAGGCCTGGACCGCTTCGTAGGGCCTCGCGGAGACGGAGGGAAGCAATTTCTTAGAAATGGCAAAATAGCAAAAATCAGCATAAAACAAATCCCGCCCCGTACCGCATGGTACGAGGCGGGATTCCAGAGGACATGCAGTCTCCGGAACTACTTGATCGTCACGGTCGCACCGGCGGCCTCGAGCTTCTTCTTCACTTCCTCGGCCTCGGCCTTCGCGATCTTCTCCTTCACCACCTTCGGGGCGGCATCGACGAGGTCCTTCGCCTCCTTGAGTCCGAGTCCGGTCGCCTCACGCACCGCCTTGATGACGTTGATCTTCTGATCGCCGATCGCCACGAGCTCGACATCGAACTCGGTCTTCTCCGCGACTTCCTCCGCTGCCGCACCACCCGCGACCGCGCCGACCATGACCGGAGCCGCCGCCGACACGCCGAACTTCTCCTCGAGCACCTTCACGAGCTCGGACAAGTCGAGCACGCTCATCTTTTCGATCTCCGAGACGAGTTTCTCGAACTTCGCCGGGACCTCCACCACCGCTTTCTTCTCTTCGGACATATGCTTTTCGCTTAATGACTACTTGATTACTTATTCTATTGATTCCATCGCTACACTGTCGCATGACTGGAACACCTTCCAACCATCTGACAATGCGACGATGAAACCATTTGAAACCGCTTATTACTTCTTGCTCTCCGCCACCGCATTGAGCACGCGGACGAACCCAGACACATTCGCTTCGAGCGTCCGGACGAACGAGGCGATCGGTGCCTGGAGCGTACCGGCCAACTTCGCGCGCATCTCGTCCTTGGTCGGGAGCTTCGCGAGTGCGTTCACTTCCGCCGCCGAGAGTTCCTTGCCTTCGAGCGCACCTCCGACGATCGAGAGCTTCGCATCCTTGTTCGCCTTCACGAAGTCGGCAATCGTCTTGGCCGCAAACACTTCGTCGGGCGAGAACGCCACACCGACCTGTCCCTCGAGCTTCCGTGCGTCGACCTCGATACCGGCCTCATGCAGTGCGAGATTGAGGATCGTCTTCTTCAGGACCTGGAACCGGGAACCGCCCTTGCGAAGCTCACCACGGAGCGCCGACAGCTGCTTCACGGTCACGCCCTTGTAGTCCGAGAAGACGAGTGACTTCGCTTCTTTCGCTTCTTTCGCGACCGACTTGAGGAGTGCATCCTTTTCCGCTCTTTTCATCATACGGGTTGGGTAAATAAAAAATCTCCGGCCAAGCCGCAGATCAAGGAGCCGCCCAAAGGCGGTCGTTTCCTCGTGGGGACTTCCGGAGGACATTTCGTCACTCCCGCCCCAGGTCTGCGGAACATACTTCAGTTATTGGTCCCAGTGTAGCCTTTCCCGGGACGACTGTCAACGACTATGCGGCGACCTCGACTTCCTTCTCCGCCACCGGCTCGGCTGCGACCGCTTCCGCCTTTGCCTCGGCCGGAGCAGCCTCTTCGACGGCCGGTTCTTCTTTCTTCACCGGGCGTGCCATCTTGATGGCGGTCTTCTTGCCCTCGACCACGCTCTGCTTCACGAGCAAATTGTGGACGGAATCGGATGCCTGCGCGCCCAGACCCAGCCAATGGAGGATACGATCCTTCTTGAGCACGGCGACCTTGGAATGCGGGTCATAGCTACCAAGCACCTCCACATGGCGATGATTCGGGGCTTTGGCCTTCTCCTGAAGCACGATACGGAATGAGGCGCGGTTCTTCTTGCCGGTACGGTTGAAACGGATAGTAAGCATAGTTGTCGGTAAAAACGAAAAAAGACGGTCATCGACTATCGAAAGACATCATACCGCAGGATTATTGCCCTGTCAACCTGAGACCTTGCCGATCTTCTCCGCATCTTCCAAACGAAGCGAGAGTACCTGTGACGAGCCGTCATCACCCATGGTCACGCCGTAGAGAAGGTTCGCCTGTCGCATGGTTTCACGGTTGTGCGAGATGACGATGAACTGCGTCTTCTCGGATAATTCGGAAAGCACCTTGCTGAAACGCTTAGAATTCGCCTCATCGAGCGCCGCCTCAACCTCGTCGAGCACGGCGAACGGCGGCGGGTTGTGCGAAATGATCGCAAAGAGGAGCGCCAAGGACGTCAAAGACCGTTCCCCTCCCGAAAGGACGGACAGGCTCGATATCTTCTTGCCCGGCGGGCAGGCGGAAATCTCGATACCGGCAACGTCGGCAGGAACCTCCTCTTCGGCGCCTTCTTCATCCTCGTCCGTTTCGATCGGTTTTGCTTTCGGCTTCGTACGCACCAGCTCGGCCTTGCCACCATTGAAGATGAGCGAGAAATAGTGTTCGAATTTCTTGGCGATCTCATTGAATGCCGAGGAGAATTCCTTCTCGATACGCTCATCCATTTCCTTGATCACCGTTTGCAGTGAGTCCATCGCACTCCGGAGATCGGCTGATTCGGTCGTCAGGAAGTTGAACCGTTTCTCGGTCTCTTCGTATTCCTCCGCGATCAACGGATCAATCGCGCCGATGCGTTCCACCTCCCCTTTGAGCCGGACGATGTCTCGGGTGAGGGCATCACGATCACGTGACGATCCGTCCCACGAAAGCTCGCGGACGTCGGTTCGGAGCTCCTCGCGTACCTCGTTGATAAGGTCTTCCTCGCGCACCTCGACGCGTGCCAGCCGGACCTTCACGTCGTTCAGGCGATCCTTGGCAAGCGACAGTTCCCGATCCCTGTCACGTACCTGCCGTTCGATAAGGAAATAGCGTTCACGGGATTCCCGTCCCTTCTCGCGTTCGAGATGCAACGATTTCTCTTTCTCCGCGATATCGGTCCGGATCGTTTCCATCCGCTTTTCAAGCGTTGCCTTCTCGACAAGAGAAGCCGCGAGTCGTTCATCACTCACCTTCTTCTCGTTTTCGGGAAGCGAGATGATGACTTTCTCGGTCACCTTGCCCGCTTCGACCTTCACGTCGAGGTCGACGAGCTCCTGACCGATCGCCCGCGCGAATTCCCGGATATCCTGTATGTCCTCGAGTTTCTCCACCAGTCCGAGCCGCTCGAAAAGCGAATTCTGATTCGCACGGATCTGTTCGAGCGACTTCCGAATATAGCCGAGGTCGACCGGAATCGTCCGGATTTCCTCACGGTCCTTCTGTCGTTCGCGCTCCGCTTCGATCCGACCCGAGAGGATCGCCGCATCACGTTCGATGCCGTTGAGCTCCCCGCGAAGCCGAGTGGCATCCCGGGTCAGTGTTTCGGCGGTGTTGTCGTCTTCGAGCGTCCCGGCGAGCTTCGCAACCTCCGCTCGAAGCGTATCGGTCTCGCGCTCGAGCATGCCGGCCTTGCGTGCCAGATCCTCGCGCTCTTGTGAGAGCCCGCCCCGCTCGCCCTGGAACGAATGCCACAAGAATCCGTAGAGCTCGGTCTGTTTCGACAAGAGCTTCGAAGCGACGTCCTTTCCTTGGGAAGCCCGCTCCGCCTGCCGACGCAGCATCTTGAGATGCGGTTCGATCTCGACCAAGAGCGTGTCGACCTTGGTCAGGTTTTCCGTCGTCGAGGCGAGTTTGCGAAGCGCACGTTCCTTCTGGATCTGATACTGTTTCACGCCGGCCGCGTCCTCGAAAATCGAACGACGCTCCGCGGCCGTCGCGCTCAGGACGGCATCACTCATGCCCTGCGTGATGACACAGTAGCTGTCTTTGCCGATGCCGGACTTGGCCAACAGATCGACGATATCGAGGAGCCGTACCTTGGCACCATTGATGAGAAATTCACTCTCCCCGCTCCGATGGAGCTTGCGCTGTATGGATACCTCCTCATACTCGATCGGGATACGATGATCGTGATTTTCAAAATGAAGCGTAACCGATGCGCTTCCTACTTTGCCACGCTTGACCGTCCCACCGAAGATCACGTCTTCGGACTTCTTGCCGCGGAGATTCTTGGATGACTGTTCACCGATGGCCCAACGGATCGCGTCCGCCACATTGGACTTGCCGGAACCGTTCGGCCCCACGATCGCCGTGATGCCAAGCTGTCGCACCGCCGCGGCGTCTCCCGGAGCAAAGTCAAAAACCGTCCGGTCGGCGAACGATTTGAATCCTGAAATTTCAACTTTACGGAGAAACATGACGAAGGGAACTGACAACTTATAACTGACAACTGACAACAAGAAACGAAGAGTAAAGTATGCCAAAAGAATCAAAAAAGTCCTCTACGAAAGGAGTCCCGACTTGTTTCATGACTCTCCCACGATTATACCAGATAAGGCAAAAAGGCTCCACTTCGATATCATTCTCGACCTTAGAGCCTATCCGTTAGGGTCTCCGTCACGAGCCGTATGAGCTTCGAGCGGAAAGGCGGGTAACCCGAGGAGCCCTATCTGGATAAGGCGACAAGGGGTACGCGCGTGTACGCCGAAAATCATAGGCGCAGTAGGTATGTTCCTAACGGATAGGCTCTTAACAGTCGAGAAAGATTACAAAACATGAAAAGAACCCCAGCGAATAACATCAGAACTTTTTGCAGCAGAATATAATGTATTCCGGATATGAATATCGGAAGAATTTTTTCGGGGCGTTCTCCGGGTACGTCGATTCGATGATTTTCTTGATATATATGCCATTTCCATCGAGCACATCCGTATAAAAGCCGAGGGTCCAATGACTGTCTGAAAACGCTATTTCCCTATCACCTTCAATTTTCACGACCGCCGTGAACCGGTTCCCGTCCTTGAAATACGAGAAGTCGTCAGGACGCACCTGCTTTCGATTCCCTTCCTCATGTGCCATGACACAGACCGGATGGAGATCACTAAATACGATATCACCCGTTTCTTTCACTACCCTCCGTATCTCACCGAAAATTCGCCTGATCTCGTCGGCATCATATATGTTCGGCACGACCATATTCATCACGACGATATCGAATGACTCGTCGGCGAACAGGCTCAGGTCATCTGCCGTAGCACGGAAGAAACGGAGATTTTCACGATCATACGTCTTTTTACAGTGCCCTATCCATCCTTCCGATGAATCCAAACCGTCAACCTGGCAGGCCTTTTTCGAAAGCTCATTCGCCAGCGCTCCCGAACCGCATCCGATATCCAGAATCTTTTTGCCTTCGATATCACCCAGATATGCGATGAGCGGATTGAACAGCGTATACCAGTGTTCTTCATCTTTGATCGTATACAGGTCCAACAGATCCTTATCCTCGTATTCCATAAGGCTCTCGTTACTTCTTTCCCCGATTATACCAACAAAATCGAAAAGTTCCATTTCCACAAAAAAAGTATCCCATAATACGCGATCGCGTGTTTTGGGATATGGCTGGATATCTTTCTGGAACGGTCGGGAACAAAAAAAACGGGCATCAACCCGGTTCTTCAGTTTCTTTCAGATTTTGTCCTCAGCTTTTTTACAAACCTTTTCGACTTTATGGACTTTATAAACTATCTCTTTCTCATGGTCGATTCACCTCGTAAAATTTCGCGTACGAAATCACGAGGCACGCTGTTCATTCATCCATTCCCTGTTCAATATTGTCTGCTCTCTGTCTTCTTCCCCGTTCCCTACTTTTCACTTTCAACTTTTCACTTCTACGCCCATCCCTTCGCCTTGATGCCGGCGGCGGCGGCATTGCGCTGCGCTTCCTGTTTGGATGCGCCCTCGCCTTCGGCCACGAGATGGTCGCCGAGGAACACACCGGACGTGAAACGCCGGTCATGATCCGGTCCCCATTCCTTGAGGACACGGTACGACGGCGTGATGCCGGTTTTCTCCTGTGAGAGTTCCTGGAACCGGCTCTTGGGATCGGTATGCAATCCGGCTGCGATCACGCGTGGCAATTCGGACACGATATTTTTTTCGATGAACACCCTCGCCGCATCGTACCCCTGGTCGAGGTAGACGGCACCGATCACGGCTTCGATAGCATTGGCCAGAAGCCACATACGAGCGCGGCCCATGTCCTTGGCCTCGCCCTTACTCATGAGCAGAAAGTCTCCCAATGAAAGATTTCCTGCGATTTCCGCCAGGATCTCGCCATTGACGATCGAGGCGCGGAAACTCGTCAGGTCGCCTTCCGGATTCGGATAGTTTCGATAGAGAAAGTCAGTCACCACGAGCTCAAGCACCGCATCCCCGAGAAATTCGAGCCGCTCATTGTGTTCGAGTTTGTATCCGCGATGCTCGTTCAAAAACGACCGGTGTGTGACGGCCTCTTGGAACAGATCTTTGTTCCGGATCTCTACGCCGAGTGTCCCGGAAAATTTTTTCGCATCAAAGATATCGTCCATACGTTCCAACGGATCAGATCTGATAACGGGACTCCGGAGCTAAGAGCCTATCCCAATAGGAACATACCTACTGCGCCTATGATCTTCGGCGTAAACGCGTGTACCCCTTGTCGCCTTATCTACAGATAGGGCTCCGCGGGTTACCTGCCTTTCCGCTCGAAGCTCATACGGCTCGTGACGGAGACCCTAACGGATAGGCTCTAAGCTCCGTCCGCTCTGTTATAGCAAGTCTTCCACGACTGTTTTTTCCGACTCTTCTTTCAAAGTCACTGGAACCTCCTCGGTCTTCCCGGTCGGCTGCTCTCCTTGCACGCCTTTCCATTCATCAATACGTTCCTTGCGTTTCTCGGATGAATCGTCTTTCATCGGCTCACCCATCTCGCGATAGATAGTCCCCAAGACACCGTTCACGAACTTCGGTGAACTGTCGGAGCCGAACGACTTCGCGAGTTCGATCGCCTCGTTGATCGCCACTTTCGGAGGCACCTCGTCGTAGTCGCCGTACAGAAGCTCAAAAATACCGAGTCGCAGAATCGACCGGTCGACGGACGCGATCTGCTCGAGCGGCCACTCGGGCGCACACTTCTCGATGAGTTTGTCGATCGTCTCGCGTTCCTTGGAGACCCCTTCGACCAGACGCGAAGTGAAACTGCCACCGTCGAGTCCCGGAGCGAACTCCTCCAGATTATGCTTCACGATATCGAGAGCGATGCCGTCCGGACATCCCTTGAAATCCCATTCAAACAGGGATTGCATCGCGACGGACCGTTGCAGATGACGATTTGCCATACGAAAAGAACGATTAGACTGTTGTTAGTGTTTGGAGACGTGAAACCGACGGATTACTCCGACTTTTTCCCTTTTGCAAGCTTCGGAAGCGCCTTTTTGAGAACCACGCGACCACGGTATTCGCCACACTTCGGGCAGGCATGATGAGGCAGGATCGGGGCGCTACACTTCGGACACGCGACCGTCTTCGTCGGCGTCATTTCCAATTCGCGACGAGCTCGGTCGCGTCGTTCCCTCGTGTGTCTTTGCTTCGGCAATGCCATAACGGTAGATAAAACTAATAAAAGAGGCCTGTGGCCTGTTCACAATACAAAGTACCATCATTTTCCGGGCTTGGCAAGCATCGACTTATTATCGGACAATTGCCGAACCAACCCGTTAACCCGTTAACAGCCCAAAACACGAGGTGATTTCTTAACTTACCCGAGACTCGCCCGGAAGACGCTTATCGGAATCCGGTCCGTATGACTTTACGAATCCTTCGAAGATAGACAGGAGCCGACGGGTCACCGGGCCTACTTCGCCGTTCCCGACCAAAAATCCGTTCACCTGCACGATCGGGACGATGAGCTTGTTCGATGCGGTCAGGAATGCCTCGTCACAAAATCGCAAATCGCCTTCGAAGAGTCCGTGCTCCGAGACCGGGATGCCGGCTCCCTTCGCCAGTCGGACGATCAGATTCCTCGTGATACCCGATCGCGGTCCGTGTCCCGTCGTCCGGATCTCACCGTCTTTGACGATGAAGAAGTTGCTCGTGGATGCCTCGAGCACTTTGCCACCGTGCACATAGAGGATCTCCACCGCGTTCTCGGCGAGTTTGCGTTCGCGCTCTTTGAGAGGCACGATGAAATCCGCCGTCCGCGAAGATGGCAGTGTCCGCCGGTACCCGAGCGTGATGACTTTGCCACCCTTCTCATAGAGCTCCCGTGGCAACGGGGCCGTCTCCTCGACCATCATGCAAAACGTCTCATCCCCTTCCGGAAGAAAGCCGTTCCCGCTCGGTCCACCGGAAAGTACCGTGCGCAGGATCATCGTCTCGTATTCATGACGGCGAATCAGATCTCGTGCGATTTCCTTCGCCTCTTCGGCCGAAACCGGTACCCGGAGCCCGAGATCGTTCGCGGACCGTTCAAACCGTTTCCAGTGTTCATCAAGAAGGAACGGTTCGCCGTTCACGACCGGCATCACGTCGTACACCGCGTACCCACGCAGGAACCCGAGGTCGCGCGGACTGATATGCGCGTCATCGATCGGCATGACAGTCCCGTTGAAATAGCAAAGTTCAGCCATAAATACTCGTTACGAATCAATGCAGTGGCCGATTTCCCCGATATTTCACGGTAAGGCTCAAAAAGGCCAAAAATTTCGACGCCACTCAGAAAGAAGACGGAAATACTCCGATGCGCCCATTATAGATACAAAACCCGGAAAAAGGGAAGGGGGCATCGGAATATGTTCCTTCTTGCCACCCCAAGCGATATCGGCGATACTGTGAGTGAGACGAACACTTCATCATATATACACCGTATGTCGCACGGACCATTTTCCGAAAATGTCATTTTCTTCGATGCCGAATTCACCTCGCTCGATCCGCGCGAGGGGGAAATTCTCTCGGTCGCACTCGTCAAACCGGACGGCAAGGAACTCTACCTCGAGATCGAACGAGACCCGGCGTCCGCCCATCCGTGGGTCAGGGAGAACATCCTTCCCCTCCTCGACGGTCATCCCATACAGGTCGACGAGGCCTGTGACCGGATCAGAGAGTTTGTCGGCGGCACGACTCCGTACCTCGTCTCCTACGTGAGTCATTTCGACACGTCGTTCCTCCACAAGCTCTTCGGCGATGGCCACTGGCCTTTTTCCCGCGATCCGATCGACTTCGCCGCGATGCTCTTCACGACCGGATTCAATCCGTCGAATCTGCTCGAAAACGATCGCATCCTCTCGGAATCAGTCGGTACGGAACCTTCGACCGCACGGCGCATGCACCATGCGCTCAATGATGCCCGACTCCTCCGCGACGCATACGCGAAACTCGTGCGCTATATCGAGATGAATTGAATGTTAAACGGTTAACGCGCTAACGAGTTATAAAAAACCTGGTTGCAAGTTGTGAGTTGTGAGTTGTCACTTGCAAGTTATTTCAGCAGATTCCTATTCACGTTCTCCGGCACCGAATAGAAGACCGGCTTGAAACTCATCCGATGAATCGGGCACGCACCGATCCGGCGAAGTGCGTCCATGTGCTCTTTGGTCCCGTAGCCCTTGTGCTTTGCAAATCCGTATGCCGGATATTCGGCATCGTAATGTGCCATCATCCGATCACGCGTCACTTTGGCGATGATCGATGCGGCGGCGATCGATCGCACAAGCGCGTCCCCGCCGACCACCGTTTCCTGACGGACCGAAAGGTTCGGTATTTCTTGGTTCCCATCGACGAGGAGCAACATCCCCGTATCCGTCCCGACGAGTTTTTTTCTTAATTCCGAAACCGCTTCTTTCATGGCAAGGAAGGTGGCTTGCAGGATATTGATCCGATCGATCGTCTCGGCTGTCACAATCCCGACACCGACATCGAAATGCTCGAGAACGAAATCAAACGCTTTCTCACGTTGCTTCTCCGAAAGTTTTTTCGAATCCCGAACCAGTTTCCATGCTTTCTCTTCCGCGAGATTCCCGCCTCCGAATTCCTGATATTTCAGGGACACCGCAGCCGCGACGACCGGCCCTGCCAGCGGTCCCCGGCCCGCCTCATCGATCCCGACGATAATCATGCCGGTTTCCACCCGCTTCAGTTGCTCGAAGTCAAAGAGGGATTCCATACGATTGAGTGACATTATTGAGATATCCGATCATCTCCCATCGGAGAAAGATATTCGATTTCCACACCCGACTCTTTCGCGTAACCGACCTCCCTTTGCGTACCGGAAGACGTTTCCCAACCCGGCAAGACATAGATCCTGGAAATCTTCCCGGAAGTAAGGATGCCACGATAAAAGATGTCCATCTTCATCTCGATCTCATGTGGTGGATCGGTCAATTCGCTTTCCCGGTATCCCGTTTGATCAAACACGGTGTACGCTTTTGAAATTTCTCGGATCTTCTCCTGCAGTATGCCGAGATTCGAATGCATGTTATCTCCCGCCTGTCCCCGAAGCGGTCCGCACACCATGACTGTCTCGTTGCCAAGAGCTTCTATCTCCGAGAGCGCTTTTCGGAGCAATTCGCCGTAGAACTTCTTGGCGCGCTCCCGTTTCTCGAAGTCGTTCTCGTCCGACTCTCCGATCATGTACCTCGGGTCTTCTAAAACGTTTTCCATGAACATATTCCCTGGGACCGTTAATTCATTACGCAAACTATCCTTTACGGCGAAACTTATCCAATACTAGCATATCGGAAACCGCATCGTCACGGCATTTCAGCGTCGATGACCGCTGCCCCGCAATCCGGAAGTCTCCAAGCTATTGGGTTATTACGGAACACTTGACATGCCATACGATATGGAGTATAATGTACCGAAATGTAGTTTACCAAATTCCAGCAACCATTTTCCCAGGAGAAACAATGGCGAATCAAACTCTATCGATTCAGAAGGAAGTAGTGACCTGCTATTGGCTCACCATACCCAGTGGCAAGCTCACAGGTCTCCTTATCCAGAAGATTGGACAAGCCCTCTCTGGAAGCGATCCCGAAAGCGGCGAGTTCCTACAGGAACCAGCCTCTGTGAAACTACACCCCTCCGGGTACAGTTTTCTTAAGTACCACGTACACAGCAACGAAATCGAAAAAATAACTGCCGCTTTAGTTCAGTTTTGCAAGGAGCATGATTTAGACCTCAAAGACCCTGACTAAGTGCTCAGCTTTTCGGAAAGCCTGCCAAAAAAGCGGGCTTTTTATTTATCTCCACCTCTGTTATACTGTCCTCATATTGATCTTCCCGGCGGAAGCCAGGGCGCAAGCCGGCGTACGGGGGAAGCAAAAAATTTATGACCAGCCATATCCGATCCATTCGAGCGTCTTTTTTCCTCAGGAAGGCGTTTTTTATTTGATAAAACCTTATTGCTACATTGTTTCATTGTTATAAAGATTCATTGCTGAATTGTTATATTGCTGAATTGCTTCCGTTGTCAGTTGTAAGTTGTTAGTTGTAAGTTGTCAGTCCCACGTATGTCCGATTTCGTCCACCTCCACATCCACTCGCACTACTCGCTCTTAAACGCCCTGCCCAAGGTCGATGATTTGATCGCGGAAGCGAAGAAGTACGGCATGACGTCACTTGCCCTGACCGACACGTCGAACATGTACGGCGCGGTAGAGTTCTACGTGCACTGCAAGGATGCCGGGATCAAGGCGATCATCGGCGTCGAACTTCACATCGTCAAAGACCATACCAGCAAGACCCCGTCGCCCGACGACCGTCCGCGCAACACCATCGTGCTCCTTGCGAAGAACGAACGTGGGTATCTCAATCTGCTCGAACTCGTCTCGATCTCCCAACTCGATGGCTTCTACTACAAGGCGCGCATCGACAAGGGCCTCCTGCGGAAGTATAGCGAAGGACTCATCGCGCTCTCGGGCAATATGACCGGCGAAGTCCCGGCGAATTTGATTTATGACAACTACGAAGCCGCCAAATCGATCGCGCTCGACTATCAGGACATCTTCGGCGAGGGGAACTTCTACCTCGAACTCGGACCGAATGTCGAATACGAGAGTCAGGCTGCGGTGAACGCCGGGTTGCGACAAGTACACGAAGAAACCGGCATCCCGCTCGTCGCGGCAGCGGATTCGTTCTATCTGCACCCGGAAGACAAAGACACGCACGACATCCTTCTGTGTATCCAGAACAACTGGACCGTGGACCAGGAGAATCGGCCCCGTATGACCCACCTCGATCTCTCCTTCCGGAGCCCCGAGACGATGGAAGAGCTCTTCAAGGACTATCCCGGCGCGATTGAGAATACGAAAAAAATCGCGGACGAATGCAATGTGAAGATCCGGCTCGGCGAGACCCAGCTCCCACATTTCGACGTACCCGAGGGTAAAACCGCCGAAACCTATCTCCTTGACCTCTGTGAGGAAGGACTCCTCTACCGCTATGGCGATCCCAAGGATCTCCCCGCCTCACATCGCGAGCGACTGAACTACGAACTCGATATCATACAACGGACCGGCTTTGCATCATACTTCCTCATCGTGGCCGACTTCGTGAACTGGGCCAAAAAGGCCGGCATCGTCGTGGGTCCCGGACGCGGATCCGCCGCCGGATCACTCGTCGCCTACCTCACCGGCATCACCAACATCGACCCGATCAAATACGACCTCCTCTTTGAACGATTCCTCAACCCGGAGCGCATCTCCATGCCGGACGTCGACATGGACTTCGCCGACGATCGGCGTGACGAGGTGCTCGAATACGTGCGGGAGCGGTACGGTCGGGACCATGTCGCCCAGATTATCACCTTCGGGACCATGGCAGCCAAAGCGGCCATCCGCGACACGGGCCGGGCACTCGGTTTCCCATACGCGTTCTGTGACCAGATTTCGAAGCTCATCCCGATGTTCACATCACTGAGTAAGGCGGTCGAGGAAGTCCCCGACCTCAAGGCACTCTACGAGAGCAATAAGGATGCCAAACGTATCATCGACACCGCGAAAAAACTCGAAGGCAATGCCCGTCACGCATCGGTACACGCTTGTGGCGTCGTCATCACCAAGGATCCGGTGACCGCCTACTCCCCGCTTCAGAAGGTCGCAGGCCACGGCGAATCGGCCGTCACGCAGTATGCCTCGTCGTCCAAACTCTCCGCAGTAGAGAAAATCGGTCTTCTCAAGATGGACTTCCTCGGTCTCAAAAACCTCACCATCATTCAAAACACCGTCCGCATCATCCGCGCGCTCGGCAAGTTTCCCGACCTCGCCGAACGTATCGGCATCGACCCGATCGAGGGTTCCGCCTCGGACGTGATGGACCATATCCCGCTCGACGACGAGAAAACCTATACCCTGTTGCAGGAAGCCAAGACGACCGGTGTCTTCCAGTTGGAAAGCAATGGCATGAAGCGCTACCTCAAACAGCTCAAGCCGACCGTCTTCGAGGACATCATCGCCATGGTCGCTCTCTATCGTCCCGGACCGATGGACTATATCCCCGACTTCATCGATGGCAAGCACGGCCGCAAGGAAATCAAATACCTGCATCCCAAGCTCGAACCGATCCTGCGCAATACCTACGGCGTGGCCGTCTATCAGGAACAGCTCATGCAGATCGGACGCGACCTCGCAGGATTCTCTCTCGGCGAAGCGGACGTACTGCGCAAGGCCGTCGGCAAGAAGATCAAGGAGCTTGTCGCCGAACAGCGCGAGAAATTTATCGACCGCTGTGTCGCAAACGGCATCCAGAAGCGCATCGCCGAACAGGTCTTCGCGTTCATCGAACCGTTCGCCGGCTATGGGTTCAACCGCTCCCATGCCGCGTGTTATGCGCTCGTCGGCTATCAGACCGCATTTCTCAAAGCACACTATCCGGCAGAATTCATGGCGGCTCTCCTCACGAGCGACCAAGGCGACACCGACCGGATCGCCATCGAGGTCGAGGAGGCACGACAGATCGGCGTCGAAGTCCTCGCACCCGACGTGAACGAGAGTTTCGAAGAGTTCGCTGTCGTCTTGGGCGACGATGGCACGGAACGCATCCGATTCGGATTGAATGCGATCAAGAACGTCGGCAGACCGGCGGCACTCGAGATCGTCCGCGTCCGCAAGGAACGTGGCCAGTTCACGACACTCGAAAGCCTACTCGAACATGTCCATGGCAAGGATATCAACAAAAAATCACTCGAGGCGCTCGCCAAAGTCGGTGCGCTCGACCGCTTCGGGGAGCGAAATCTCCTTCTTTCCAATCTCGATGCGATCCTTTCATTCGCGAAAAATATCGACAAGATCAAGGACTCTCATCAGGACAGTCTCTTTGGCGGACTCTCACTCGACAAGCCGACCATCCGATTCGTCCCACCGGCACGGCCCTCGACGAAAAAAGAACGCCTCGCCTGGGAGAAGGAACTCATCGGACTCTATATTTCCGATCATCCGGTTTCGGACTACGACGACTACCTGCGCGAAGTCGCGACCCCGGTCCATGACCTCGACCGGCTCCCAGACGGTGCGACCGTCCGACTTGGGGGTGTGGTCGCTACCTCGAAAAAAATCTTGTCCAAAAATGGACAGCCGATGTACTTCGCCGGCGTCGAGGATCTGACCGGTCGGATCGAGGTCCTCGTCTTCCCGCGCATCGCCGCCGAGACGGAAAGCCTGTGGGTCGAGGACGGCATCGTCATCGTCGAAGGAAAAATCAATCGTCGTGACGGCTCGACCAAGGTCATGGCCGAATCCGGACGAAAACTCGACGAGGCGGAAGTCGACCGGTATCGCTCCCTCAAACTCACACGGGAAAAGCATAGGAAAACCGAGGAGAAATCCTCACATCACGATTTTGCAAACGGACATCCGTCCACGACCGACGATGCGTCATCGACACGGGATCAGGAAGAACGCCTCACCATCACGCTCGACGAATCGTCCGCCGCGGACGCGCTCAATGAGCTCTCTACGGCCCTCAACCCCCTGCCGAAGGGTGACTGTCGGATATTTCTTTCCGTCGCCGGGCAGACCATCCGCACCGCGTTCTCGGTCGCTCTCGACGACACGACCCGGGAGAAACTGAACGCGATAGGAGGAGTACGAAAGATCGAGAAATAATCAAAACGTTAGTTCGTAAGGTCTACAAAGTCGAAAGTCGTAAAGTCGGGATCACTCAAGAAAAGCTATAAAGTCAGAGAGTTCTTCTGATTCGTGACTTTACGGACAGTGCGGACGGTTGACTTTATTGACCGTTCCATGTCCCTGTTTACTGTTATCTGTCCTATTTCTTTCCCCGCCCCCGACTTGTAATTTTTCTTTCGACTTGAGACTACTTCCTTTCCCTTCTCCCTATTATCCGTTCAATGCTCTCCGCTCTATGTCCATCTTTGTCATCGTCGGGCCGACCGGGTCGGGGAAATCGGATTATGCCATCAAACTCGCCCGAGAAATAAACGGCGAGATCATTTCGGCCGACTCGCGACAGGTATATCGGGGGATGGATATCGGGACCGGGAAAGTTCCGCGTGACGCGGAACTTGCAGCTTGCAACTTGCAACGTACGACCAATCAGAAACCACCGAAACAATCCAGTAAAAAGTTGCCAGTCGTCAGTCGTCAGTCGTATGTTTCGAATGGTATCCGGCATCATCTGCTCGATGTCGCGTCACCGAAACGTTCCTATACCGTCACTCATTTCCTGCGTGACGCGAAAGCCGCAATCGAGGACATCAAAAAACGTAGCAAGGTGCCGATCGTCTGCGGTGGGACGAATTTCTGGATCGAGGCACTCGTTTTCGATACGGAGTTCCCGGAAGTGAAACCCGACCCGATCCTGCGGAAAGAACTCGGCAGACTCACCGCACCGGAGCTCTTCACATTGCTTCAGGAAAAGGATCCCGATCGGGCGGAAACGATCGATCGACACAACAAGGTCCGTCTCATCCGCGCCCTCGAGATCGTCGCGACAATGGGGAAAGTTCCCAATACGACATTCGACATTCGACATTCGACATTCGAAAAATCGGGGATTTTTCGGTTCATCGGAATCGATCTTCCGAAAGACGAACTGCACGGACGTATCGAAAAAAGACTCAAGGAAAGGCTTGGAAAGGGAATGGTCGAGGAGGTTCAGCGACTCCACGAACAAGACGGCTTGTCATGGAAACGGCTCGAAAACTTCGGCCTCGAATACCGATGGTGTGCACGATTCCTCCAAGGGAAACTTTCCCGTGAGGACATGGAAACCGCACTCCTCAAAGACAGCAAATACTATGCCAAACGGCAGATATCATCGCTGCGTCGACTCGAACGCCACGGGATCGTGATCGAATGGCTCCGGTCCGGAAATGAGATCGGGCCGATTGTCTTGTAGGGATGCCCCAGTGGGACGTCTCATCAGCGGGGCGTCTCTACGAAGCGAGGCCATACCTCGCGAAAGCGACCGGGCATCGAAGGCTACACCTTCTCCGAAGGTTGAGCCTTCGGAATCGTCAGTTAAACTTTTGTAGGAGTCCGCAAATACGGAAGGCACCTTTCGGAATTCGACTCAGCACCGGAGTCAAAAAAAATCCCGCCAACTTTTGAAAGTGCGACGGGATACTGTTCGAAAGGGGTATGGAAATCAGATTGCAAGCGCTTCGATGAAACTGCAGCATCCTTCGTTGCGAAGCTGGATCGCCGCGACGACATCCTTGATTTTTCTCTCCAAGCCGGCAAGAATTTCCTCTTCCCCTAGGCCGTATACCATCATGAGCGCAGCTTTCACACGTTCTGTACCGATAATCATCTGAAAATCCATGGTGACGAACGGGAGCATATTGCCAGGGACGTATTCTTTGACCGTTTTGAATGCCTTTGCTTCGATACGTCGTTTATACTTTTTCGTATCCATAAAATATCGGACGAATTGAAGCATCGGCTTCATACTTTCCGGCGAGCCCTCGAATATCGAGGTGTCGACATCTTCCATGACAATTGTCCGCACCGTGATGGAACGTTCGTCGATATCAACGATAACTCCACCATAATTCAGCTCTGTCTGGATAAGTCTCACGATTGCTTTCAATGGATCTGCAAATTCCAGAGGCTCAAGTTCATAAGTCGCTCCCTGCTTGAGACGATTTTGCGTCATTCTGATCATGATTCCCTCTCATGTCTAAGTTATAAAAATACGGCACTGGTTCCCGATTAGGTGGCTGAGATTCCCTCTCTGGTGCTAAGATAAGCACAAAATCGACGTTTTATTTATTATAAAGTAAAAATGCTCAATCCGCAGTCACAAATCCCCCTCGCTCCCCCTTCCCGAAAGGGGGAGACATATCTTTCTTCGCTTGTACTGTAATCGATATCTCCCTTTCGAAAAGGGAGTACCGAGTCTTCGAGGGGAGGGATTTGTGCTTGATCGGTCGAAGTCAACATATCATTTTTAAGAATATGTCGAGTAAAATATCTTTAAGAAAACAACCCAATCGGGTACCAGTGCCAAAAATACAGAAACGAACTCCATATATTAGCATATATAAAGTCTCCTGTCAATAATCGGATTTTGGCTTCATAAAGAGATTCCTTGTGCCTTTTCCATCAGTAATACCGAGATGACTTGATGTGTCGTATATCGCTACCAGAGGAATTCGCCCCGCGAATGCCGGGGCGAACTCCTGAACGTAACAGTGATTCAGTTCATTCCTGCCTTTCGACTTTCCCCTTACTACTCGCTATCTGCTACCGTCTTCCGTTGTAAGTTGTAAGTTGTGAGTTGTAAGTTGTCAGTTCAGCGAAGCGCTCGCTTCAGATATTCCCCCGTATACGATCCCGGCGTCTTGGCGACGTCCTCGGGCGTGCCGGAAGCGACGATCTGCCCGCCGCCCACACCACCCTCCGGACCGATATCGATAATCCAGTCCGCGGATTTCACGAAGTCCATATTGTGTTCGATGACCAAGACAGAATGTCCCTTGTCCACAAGCCGATTCAATATTTCGAGTAATTTTTTCACGTCCTCATAGTGCAGACCGATGGTCGGTTCGTCGAGGAGATACATCGTCCGTTCGAGGTGCGGTCGATAGAGTTCACTCGCGATCTTCACGCGCTGAGCCTCACCGCCGGAAAGAGTGGTCGCCGCCTGACCGAGCTGCAGGTATCCGAGTCCGACCTCTTCGAGTGTTCGTAACCGGTCAGCAATGGCTGGAATGTCCTTGAAAAATATATGCGAATCCTCGATCGTCATCGCGAGTATATCCGCGATATTTTTTCCTTTGTATTCGATCTCGAGGGTTTCCTTGGTGAAACGCTTGCCGTTGCAGACATCGCACGGCACATAGACCGTCGGCAAAAAATGCATCTCGACGGCGATAAATCCGTTTCCCTCGCAGGTCTCGCACCGCCCGCCGGGACGATTGAACGAGAACCGGCCGGCCTTCCATCCTCGCACGCGCGCCTCTTCGGTCGAGGCGAACAGGTCTCGGACATGCGTCCATGCGCCGGTATACGTCGCCGGGTTGGAGCGTGGCGTGCGACCGATCGGACTCTGATCGATCAATACCGCACGCGACAGGTATTCCGTACCGAGGAACGAATCGCAGTTCACCACTTTGTTCGACCGATATCGGCGATCGAAACGTTTCTGCAGGTTCGTCCACAAGATCTCGTAGAGAAACGATGATTTTCCAGATCCGGATACGCCAGTGATCGCGATGAATCGGCCGAGCGGAACATCGACGGAAAGATTTTTGATATTGAAGATGTTTCCTCCACGGACACGAAGCGTCCCCTTATCACGGGATCGACGGACTTTCGGGATCTCGATACGTTCCTCGTCGCGCAGGTACGAGAGCGTCAGCGAACCGGAATCGTTCTTCTTGGCCAAAAGCAACTCGTCGAGCCAGCCCGACACGACGACTTCCCCGCCATGGACACCGGCCTTGGGCCCGAGGTCCACGAGATAGTCCGATGCGAAAATCGTGTCCTCGTCATGTTCGACGACGATGATGGTATTGCCAAGGTCGCGCAGGCTCTGCAATGTCTTGATAAGCCGGTCATTGTCTCGACTATGCAGGCCGATCGTCGGCTCGTCGAGGACATAGAGCGCCCCGACCAGACGGCTCCCGAGCTGGGACGCGAGCCGGATACGCTGTGCCTCACCGCCGGAAAGCGTGTTCGCCCGCCGGTCGAGTGTCAGGTAATCCAATCCGACATCGAGCAAAAACTCGAGCCGGTTACCGATCTCGCGGAACACGACCGCGGCGATCTGCCGCTCGCGCTCGGTAAGATTGATGCCGTCGAAAAACACTTTTGCGTCGTCGATCGTCATGCCCGTCAGTTCGACGATATTCCGTCCACCCACATACACATAGAGTGCTTCCTCACGAAGTCGGGTCCCATGACAGACCTCGCACGGCTCGCTGCCGAAAAAGTGTTTGGTACCGAGGCCGTTGCAGGCCGGACACGCACCGTACGGGGAATTGAACGAAAAGAGTCGCGGTTCGATTTCCGGATACGAGAATCCGTCGTACGGACAGGAATATTTCGACGAAAGCACCCGGTCCTTGCCTCCGATCGTGATACCGATCACCCCTTCGGCTTCCTCGAGTGCGCGATCCACCGCCTCGCGCAGACGTTCCTCGGATGACTGCGGGAACTGTTCGAATTCGCGGAGTGGGATCTCGTCCACAACGAGACTGATGTCATGTTTCTTGTTCTTGGCCATGACGATCTGCTCGCGCAGACTGTGTCGCGTGCCGTCCACGACAGCCTCGGCGAATCCCTTGCCGAGCGCGTCATAGAGGAGCTGATAGTATTCCCCTTTCCGTCCATGCACGACCGGCGCAGAGAGAAGGATCGTATCGGATTTCGAAAGCGATTTTTTAGAGGCGATTTCGGCTTTGGCCATCTCGCCGACGAGTCCTAAGATCTCGTCCGGTGCGAGCTTCTCAATCTCCCGTCCGCAAACCAGACACCGCGGCCTACCAAGCCGGGCGAACAGCACGCGCAGGTAGTCATAGATTTCGGTAATCGTCGCGACCGTCGAGCGCGGATTGCGCCCGGCCGATTTCTGGTCGATCGAGATAGCCGGCGAGAGCCCCGTGATCTCGTCCACGTCCGGCTTCTGCATGGTATTCAAGAACTGCCGCGCATACGCCGACAAACTCTCCACATAGCGCCGTTGTCCCTCGGCGAAGATCGTATCGAAGGCGAGTGATGATTTTCCCGATCCGGAAAGTCCGGTAAACGCGATCATCCGATTGCGAGGCATCGAGACGGAAATGTTCTTCAAGTTGTGTGTCCGAGCACCCGACACGGTGATCCACTCGCTCGGCTTCCCCGCCTCCGGCCTCGTATGCCCGCCCGCTTGCGAATTGATTCCTGCTCCCCTGCCTGAGGGGAGCTGTCGAGTCTGCTTGTCACGTCGTTCGCGAACGACGTGATGAACTGAGGGGTGGGAAGACTCAACTTCAGACTGTCTTGTTTTTTTTGCCACAGCAAAATCCACCGACTTCGTATCCGGTTTCGTAGCCTTCTTCATCCGCTTGTTTGCCGCCTTATCGGCCGCCGTTTTCTTCTTGGTCATCGAGGCATGATACCACGGAATATGGAAAGTAGCAATCAACCACACTCGACCCACAAACTTCACTCTACCGCTTTAAAATACGTGGCAAAAAAAGAACCCCGGGAACTGCATTGCACAGTTCCAAGGGTCCAAGAGACATTGTGTCCACAGGTCTGTCGACCGATAGACCAAGAATCAAAGTATCGCGGTGCCAGGGCACAGAAGCTGACGGCCACACTGACGGCCAAACTCGTTAAGCGACCAGTAGAGGACAATCCACGAGAGAGAGGCAGAGTCCCAGCCAATACCGGCCACGAACACTTCACCGTTAATATCCTGGACGAAAAAAACATTGCCGTTACCATTGGTAATCAAGATTCCAGACTTACCACCCCACTGCATTTTAATGAGTGCTGCGATGTCTCCAAATGAGGTCAGATGCCGCTTCGGAAATCCCAGTTCAATAATTTTTTCGTAAGAATTTCCCTTCAACTCGAGTGCAACGATGGATTGTTCAGGAGCAGAGTCGGTCTTCCGGAAGGAAGACCCGAAACGTTTCCGGAATCCGCCCAACACACAGAGACCATTTTTGGTCTGGTAAAACAGATCCTCATCAAGCGAATCTGTTCTTTCTGGAATGGTTTTTTTAGCGACCGGCTTATACAGCACAGTTTCCCGAAATTTCTTGACAACCCTTATAAGAGGGCCGACACCTAACGCACTACGAACCGCGGGACGATTTATAGGTCGACCTACAGCGATCGCTTCAGCCATATCCGAAAAAATCCCGCCCTTAATACCGATTTCCTCAAGTTTTTCGTCAGTCACTCCTTTTTGTTCGAGTAACTGAAAAATTTTAGCTATAAGCCCAGGAGAGTACTTGATTTTGTTGTTCATGTGGATTCCTCCAGTATGAACGCTGTCCCTTGCGGGGAGCGTGATTACGCTATTGACTGACACACCATGTGTTTCGCCATAGCTGAAAAGTGCCCGAAATGAGAGCCTTTCAGCTATGGCGAGACCGCAAAGAAATTTTCAAAGTACGATATTATATTGTACACCTTTTCTGACGTTCTGTCAAACGCCCGCGCAACATTCCAACCTGAAATGGTTTTCCTTTCATTCAAAAGAATGGAACTGGTATACCATTTCTAAGAAACCAGTTCCCTCCGTCTCCGCGAGGCCCTACGAAGCGGTCCAGGCCTCTGGATTGCCACCCCGGCATACGCGGGGCAGGCTGCCCGAGGACGGGCTCGAACCCGCCTGCAACACTTCGCGTAGCGATGCGGGCAGGAAGACAGCCTTAGAAGAAGTGTGTTATTCGGAAAGATGCCGGTTCAGCCGTTCCTCTGCCGCCTGCAAAAATTCATACACCGGACTGTCGGATGGAAGACTTGTCTCGGCGACAGAAGAGCACATCGATCCGATGATCCGATTGAAAAAATCCCATTCGACCTTGGACGGTTCACCGCTCTCCGCGGCGAGATTGATGTCCGCTTCGAACAGTGCCTTGAGGTCCTGCCGTCCGACGGATGCGCAGACACCGGGAAGTTTTTCATATTTCCCGAGTTCGAGCGTGCCATCTTCCGTCACGGCGACGCCGTACCGAAGCTCCATTCCGGATTTCAAACGCGCTTTTTTCTTCTCTATCCGTTCATCGCTCCGTTCGTCCCCGACGACCTCATCGATGGCACAGACCGGCAGACCACCCTTCTCGAAATCGAGTACCATGAAATCGACTCCGTTCTTGTAATCGTCGAACGTAGCGGTCCGAGCGACGAGAAACCGAGGTCCGAGCATCCGATTCAAGACACAGAACAGCGCCCCTTCGGAAAGCGCGCCATCGGTGAATTGACGGTCGTGTTTCCATCGTTTCACCGATTCGTCCTCATTGCCGTCATACGGAGCACGCGACTTTTCAATATTTGAAACGGCTAGTCTTTGTTCCAACGCCACGATGGCTTCCTCATGTCTCCGAATCATATCCGCTGAGTGCGGCCCGCCATTCTCGGAAGTGAACGCGTTCATGTCGACACGACCGTCTCCCGTCAACAAACCGTGTGCGCTCCCCGATTTCTCCCGTATCGTCCCGTTCAAACGCGGTATGATCTCCCGCATCGCGTCCTTGAGGTCGTCATTCGCCCTCTTCCGTTCCATCTCGCTCCACCTGACAGGATTTCTTTGCTCCGAAAATGGCACTGATTTATTCTCTTTCGATGCGGGGAGGCCTTTTCTTTGTGGAATTTTCGAAAGATCGATGAACCCGACCGGCCTAAGTCCGATAGTTTCATTCATAATAGTTCATTGATGGACATTCCTCTTTCCCAACCCCGTAGAGTCGCAAGGCGCGACCACGGGGCATGCCCCGTAAAATCTCTCCTCCACAACTGACGGATCGACCACGGGGCATACTTTTCGCTTTCGACTTTACAGACTTGATGGATTTTTGACTCCCACATGTTCTTCGATCCATATCCGTTCCTCGGGTCGTTCGGGATGAAAGGCGAGTTCTATCGTCCCCTGCGGATCACCCGAAAAAAGTTCGGCTTCGTGACCGGAAAACCAGTCGAAACTGGACATATAATCGGACGTTGGCGCCGGGTGTCGCACGAATGCCGGCAGACAGAAATACCGAAGGATGGAAAGGATCAGGGATGTCGGCGTCACGTTCCGACCGGAAAAGATCCCCTTCCGACCGAACCGCACGAATCCGTCCCCGTGCCGCTCGACGAATCCGGCAAGCACGCGAAAAAAAATCGGAAAGTAATGATAGTGTTCGTGGACATTCCAACCATCCGGCTTCCGACCGAACAATTCCTCGAACCGTTCCAGTTGCTGGTCCCATTCCCCGCCGACCGCGCGTGGGGACAGGTGTCCGGAAAACAGCCGTATCAGGAAACTGAACCCGCGATTCAGCACGCCGTCGTCCACCTTCTCGCCGGTACCGACGAGCCGGGTGAGTTCGAGATGGATATCGATCGCGACACCGGTTCGCGCGAGTGCGGCTGCGTCCGAAACGGAAACACGATTCGCCATCACCGCCACCCGGTCAAGCTTACCGGATTGCGCGAGTGGCAAAATATCCGCTGCCGCATCGCGAAGACCGTAGTCATCGGCGGAAATGATGTATCGGTCGCGATCAATCAGGGATGTCTTTTTTTCCATAGGAATACCGATGATCATTGATGTACCGTGAGTACCGCGTCGAGCGTCGTCGCCTCGGCCGTTACCGTCGTGTCAAACACTTCCGCCGCTTTTCGTATCGTCGCGTCGCGGACTATGGCAAAGGCGTCGATCCGATCGCCCCGACCGTCCAAAAGTTTCCGTCCTGCCACGAGACCGTCCCCGGCCGACGAAATCGATGTGCTGAAAGCGGTTCGGACAGTCTCCGAACCCTTCCCCGCCGCACAGTCCGCCTTCGCCGATGCGATCGCCTTGTCGATGGCCGCCTGGAAGTCGTCGGCTACCGATCCGACAGACAGAGTCTTCTCCGACGTGATCGTATCCGTGTCGGATCGGAATGTCTCGACGGCCGCATCGACCGCCGCTCGTCGCGTTTCGACGGCCGTATCGGTCGCGCTTCCGAATCGTTTCAGTGCGGATTTCTCAGTGTTCGTCGTCGCCCGGTCATCGAACTTCGCATACCAGTCGACCCGGCGAGCATCCTGTCGGAACCGTACCGCATTCAGATTTTCATCCCGGGTATTCCGGGATTCTTCCGTCGCACTCCCACGGCGTTTGGTCTGTTGCGAAATGCCACTCCGGATATCGGAAAGCTTCGCATCGACATTTCCGGCCATTTCCGAAAGACCCTCACAAAACGACCCGCTGGCCGAAGCGACGATACCGGGTATGACCGCATACCCGTCGAGTGCGGAAATCTCGTCGGCTGCCATCTTCTTCTCGGTCATGGTTTCGACATCCGCGACAGTCGTTTCCTCCGTCGCGAGATCGGCCGAAATACCCTTCACGACTTCGGCAGAAGACGCGGGTCCGGCCGGAACCGCATCGGCTTGCGGCACGACCGGCGAGATCGACGGCGCCTTGGATACGGAGCGATCCGACACAGCGGTATATTGCACATATACGACCGTCGCGATCACGGCCATAGCCACAACCACTATCGTTCCGACGATCCATTGCTGTCGTTTATCCATACGTATCCGTATTCATCGATATATCCACAGTATACAACGAAACCCTTGTTCACGCATCTTTTCGGACCGTTGACAGATGGCACCGTTTGGAGTATAATGTGACGATAGTAAAAACGCTTTTTAACAATCATCCATAGGAACTACCATGAAACATTGCAGATTATTCTTTGTAGCACTTGTAGCAGTGTTCTTTTTAGGGATTATTGCCTGTACAGCACCACCAAAAATCCGGTTCGAGAAATGTGGTCCTGTTACCCCATCCTATTCGGAAAGTTATTTCGCATCCGATAAAAATTCGGATACTCAATGTGTGATTTCCGTCCTCAAGGGTGGAAAAGGAATCGACATCCATGCGGAAGAGATCGACGCCGGGAGCCCGATAGCGAGCATAAACATTCAACAGGTGAGGTTGATCAGACTTTCCGACGGAACAATGACTGTTGCAGAGTCGGCGTCAAAAATGGAATCGTGGAAAAAAGGCAAGGACACTTTTTCCAACGCGAAAACGAATAGTGCCCCTGCCGATCATATTTTCCGGAAATACTATTACCAAGCGGCCATATCCGAGCCGCTCCCCGATTGGGTCACGGAGCTGATCATCGACAACCACTAAGAAGGATTGTACCACTCACAAACATCGTCGCGCGAAACCCGCGACGATGTTTTCTTTTTGCTTCGTATCCTACCCTTACTTAATAGCTGTCCCTATCCAAAAATTCCACTCTCATCAAAAAAGTATCCCATAATACGCGGTCGCGTATTATGGGATATGAAAAAGATAGCGACATACAACGCATCAAGTTCTTTCGGTATTACTCATTACCAGTTATTTTATTTCAATCTCCCTTGCTCGTTGTTATCTGTTTCTTGACCCTTGCCTCGAGCGTCCGGATTTCGTCGCGCAAGATTGCCGCGGTCTCGAAGTCAAGCACCTTCACGGCCTCTTTCATTTCCTTTTCCTTGCGACGGATGGTCTTCTTTGGATCCTTGTCGAAGCCGATCTCGTCGATGGCGAGAATCGAGCGGACCGCCTTGTCGTGCTCGCTTTCAAGGTCCTCGGTGATATCGTGGATGGTCTTGAGTATCGTTTCCGGCGTGATACCGTGCGCCTCATTGTGCGCGACCTGTATCGTCCGACGTCGGTTCGTCTCGTCGATCGCGTATTTCATGGAGCCCGTCACCGTGTCGGCATAGAGTGTGACCCGGCCCGCCACGTTGCGTGCGGCCCGTCCGATGATCTGTATGAGCGATGTCTCGGACCGAAGAAACCCTTCCTTGTCCGCGTCGAGGATACCGATGAACGAGACCTCGGGCAAGTCGAGTCCCTCACGCAAGAGGTTCACCCCGACCAGACAGTCGAATTCGCCCTTACGGAACTGCGTCAGGATCTTGATGCGGTCGATCGTTTTGATGTCGCTATGCAAATACTCCGCCCTGATCCCCTTCTCTTTCAGGTATTGTGACAAGTCCTCAGCCATCTTCTTTGTCAGTGTGGTCGCAAGTACCCTCCCTCCACGGCCGACCTCGAGCTCCGTCTCACGAATGAAATCACCGATCTGCCCGGGATAAAAATTTCCTTCCCTATCTCCTACTCCACTCTCGTCCCCTGCTCCATTCTCTCTACCCCTCTTTCCTGCTCCCCTGCCCGAGGGGAGCTCCTGAGTCTTCGAAGGTGAGGGGTGGGAGAGTGTATCGTCTTCACCTGATCCAAACTGAAAAGCGGAAGCGCTCACCGTCCCACTCTCGCGGACGGGACGCACCGAAATCTCCGGATCGATGAGACCGGTCGGGCGGATGACCTGTTCGACGATGCGTCCACTCGATTCCCGTTCATACACGCCCGGTGTCGCTGACGTATACACGACCGCACCCACGCGCTCATCGAATTCCTCATACCGGAGCGGCCGATTATCGAGTGCGGAAGGCAACCGGAACCCGAACTCGACGAGATTCTTCTTACGCGCCTGGTCGCCCGCATACATCCCACGGATCTGTGGGAGCGTCACGTGCGACTCGTCGATGATCGTCAGGAAATCAGGCGTCCCGTCAGGAAGGTGTGGGAAATAATCAAGCAGCGTCTCGGGCGGCGCACCGGCGGGCCGGAACGAGAGTTGCCGCGAATAGTTTTCGATGCCGTTGCAGTAGCCGATTTCGGCCATCATCGCGAGATCATAGTTCGTCCGTCGTTTGAGCCGCTCGGCCTCGAGGAGCTTGCCTGTCTTCTCAAAGTATTTCAACTGTTCCGCAAGCTCGGCACGGATATTCCCGATGGCACGCTCCTGCTCATCCTTGTCTGCCACGAAGTGTTTCGTCGGGAACAGATAGACCGAGTTCGGCGACTCCTGGATGCGTTGCGTGACCGGGTCGATCTTCGTGATGCCGGCGATACCGCTTCCGGCAAGCTCGATCATATACACCGTCTTCTCGGACACCGGCATGATCTCGATCCGATTACCGAGCGCACGGAAGGTTCCCGGCAACAGATCCGCATTCGTCCGCGTGAAAAAAATAGACACGAGCTTGCGCAACAGCTCCGGTCGCGAACATGCCTCACCAACCGTGAGCACAAGGTGGTTCTTCATATACTCCTCCGGCGAACCGAGTCCGTAGATGGCCGAGACCGATGCGACGATGATCACGTCGCGGCGTGTGAGGAGCGACTGCGTGGACGCGTGACGCAGGCGGTCGATTTCCGCGTTGATCTGCGCATCCTTCTCGATATAGGTGTCGGTAATCGGCAGATACGCCTCCGGCTGATAGTAGTCGTAGTAGGAGACGAAATAATGCACGGCATTGTCCGGGAAGAACGTCTGGTATTCCTGCGCGAGTTGCGCGGCGAGCGTCTTGTTGTGTGCGATGACCAAGGTCGGCTTATCGTATGCCTGGATGACGTTCGCCGCCGTGAACGTTTTTCCGGAGCCGGTCACTCCGAGCAAAGTCTGCCGTGCGATACCTTCTTGGAGACCCGAAACCAGACCCTCGATGGCCTTGGGCTGGTCCCCCGCGGGCTGATACGGCGATGTGAGTGAAAAGACAGGCATAAAATGAAATATTGTCATCTAGAGACGGGGCATACCCCGTCTCTACGAAGCATAACCCGGCCGACCATCCTAGCATACACCCGCGTTCTTGGAAAGAGAACCTGATCAGAGAACCTGATCAAAAATATTTATCCAACATCCCTCATCATCGAAATCTCTTATGTCATCAGCGACACGGTATGGAGATATCGCATAGATCCGATGCCGAATCATTTTTCTCTTTTCTTCGTATGGTATATAATGGATTCAGATTTCGTATGAGACAGCATGACTGAAACAAAAAGACATTCAGGTTATTTTCTTTTTGGAGACGGCAAGAGCGTCACGCTTTTTCATCGTCCGTCCGACAGTGACGCGACCAGACTGCTCATATCCGTCAGCCGCGACGGAACGCATTTCGCATCAAAAGGAGTTTCCGGTGATTTCGGCAAAATAGGACGCAAAGGAAAGCCGTTCGGTAACGCGACATCGTTTCGTGCCGGATTATTGGACAAGAAACCGTGCCTCACCTATTTCGACCGGGATACCGAGTCTCTTGAGATTCTCCTTTCAGACACCGGGACGGAGTGGGATGTCGTCGCCAAACGGCATAATTTCGGCCATCCGACCGCGCTTGTCGAAACCGGTTCCGATGAATCGCATCGCATCGCTTCCTTTTCCGCCAGTGGCCGGAAATTCATACGGCTTTCCCTCACGGACAAGGCATTCGAAAAATGGAACGACCGCGGAGTGGTCCTCGAGGCCAGACCGCGAGGATTCGATGTTTCCTCATTGAAACCGCTGTCCGCAGGAAGGACGGATCGAGGTATCGTTCTCGTCTATACCGCCAAGAATCGTGACGGTCACCTGACGATCGGTGCCGCACTCTTCGACGCGAAGCGTCCCGAGGTCCTGTTGTGGCGGAGCGTCTCGCCTCTTTGGACCGCTCCTGCCGATTGGATCGACTCCGACACGACCGTACTCGGCGGAGCGAATATCGGAAAATACTATTATGTCTACTTCCAACGCGGAAACGGCGAGATGGAAACGTTTCCCATGTCCCGACTCTGGGAAGCATACACCGGCCCCGTATCTGCGAAGCGACAGGCTACGCGGAAAAAGACGACACCCGTTGTTCAGCAAGGGAAAATACCGGTCTTCATCTCTCATCGACTCTGCCGGCATGACAAGAACCCGATTCTCGCACCGCGTAATGACCGGGCATGGGAAGCATTCTCGGCCTTCAATGCCGCGGCACTCCTCCTTGACGATCGTATCCACCTGCTCTACCGGGCACAGGGACATGACGGCATCTCGATCCTGGGCCATGCGGTGACGGAAGACGGCTATCATATCTCAGAGCGGTCTTCGGATCCCGTTTTCATTCCGTCCAATCCGTTCGATACGAGAAAAAAAGGAACGCCAAAGAAATTGTTTCCCTATGTTTCCGGAGGCGGTTGGGGCGGATGCGAAGACCCACGACTCACCAAAGTCGACGACCGGATCTATATGACCTATGTGGCATTCAACGGCTCGTGCCCGCCAGGTGTCGCGATTACTTCGATCGCTACCGATGATTTCGGCAAGCGATGGACGTGGAGCACCCCACGACTCATATCACGTCCGAACCAGACGCAGAAGAACTGGGTGGTCTTCCCGGAAAAGATACGTGGGAAATTCGTCGTCATGCATAATATCTCCCCGACCATCCGCATCGAATACGTCGACTCGCTCGATGACCCGAATCTCATCATCGACAGCACACCGCCGAGACCGAAGCCTGACGATATCGCCCGTTGGGACAATATCGTCCGAGGGGTCGGAGCCCCTCCGATCCGGACCGACCACGGATGGCTCGTGCTCTATCATGCGATGGATTCCCGCGATCCGAACCGCTACAAGGTCGGTGCCATGCTTCTCGACCTTTCGGATCCTGAGACCGTCATCGCGCGTTCTCCCGATCCGATACTCGAGCCGGAGACGGACTACGAGAATCACGGACACAAACAGGGCGTCGTCTACGTCTGTGGCACGGTCGTCAAGGATGGGACCCTGTTCGTCTACTACGGCGCATCGGACAAGACACTCGCCGTCGCGACCGCCGACTTCGACCGATTCGTCTCGGCGTTGCGGAAAGCGAAAGCACCCGTCCTCACGAAAGTCACGATCTCGAAACCCTCATAAACACGATAAGCCACTTTCTATGCCGCTCTTCGAACGATCATTCGAGAATCCAGTCCTCATCCCGTACAACGACCTCCCTTGGGAAGCGGAGGGAGCGTTCAATGGATGTGCCCTACGTATCGGCACCAAAACATCACTCGTCTATCGGGCCCAATCGCTTCCACTTTTGCATGACGAGGGACCCTGGCTTTCCATTTCCTCTATCGGACGGGCGGACAGTTCCGACGGGATCCATTTCAAGAAACATGTACGATTCATCGTCCCCGAAGAACCATGGGAGCGCTTCGGGTGTGAGGATCCGCGGATTACGAAGCTTGGTGAAAAATATTATACGTTCTATACCGCACTCGGAGGATACCCGTTCGGACCCGACAATATAAAGGTCGGCGTCGCCATATCCACCAATCCGAAAAAGGTCTCGGAAAAACATCTCGTCACCCCGTTCAACGCCAAGGCGATGGCGCTTTTCCCCGAAAAAATCGAGGGGAAACTCTGGGCGGTCCTGACCGCCGACACCGATCGTGGTATCGCGAAGATCGCGATAGCCTCGTTCGATACGGAAGAGGATCTCTGGAACGAGGAACGATGGTCGAGATGGTATGCCGAGCTTGATTCGCATACCCTTTCGTTGAAACGAAACGATGACGATCATGTGGAAATCGGTGCTCCTCCCGTGAAGACCAAACGAGGCTGGCTTGTCTTCTACTCGCACATCCAGAAGTACGGTACGGAACATCCCATCTTCGGCATCGAGGCATTCCTCCTGGCACTCGACGATCCGCGCAAAATAGTCGGCCGTTCCCGTGCCCCACTTCTCATTCCCGAGGAGGAGTACGAGGAATACGGAAAAGTGAAAGACATCGCGTTCCCCTCCGGCGCCGTCATACGGGGAAAATCGATTTATCTCTACTACGGAGCCGCGGATACCACGACCTGCGTCGCGAAGGGCGATCTTTCCCGAATACTTGATGAGCTCACCGCCGATCCGAAAACGTATCCGACATTCGAACGATTCGCCGAGAATCCCGTCATGTCGCCGATCACCGATCATCCGTGGGAATCCAAAGCGGTCTTCAATCCCGCGGCCGTATTCGAACGTGGAAAAACCCGCATCCTGTATCGTGCGTCCTCGGACGATGATACGTCCGTTTTCGGATATGCCGAAAGTCAAGACGGGTTCCGGATATCGAAACGTCTCCCGGATCCGGCATATGTCCCGCGTGCCGACTTCGAAAATAGGAAAAATCCCGGAAATTCCGGCATAGAGGATCCACGGATCACTCGGATCGATGACACATACCACATGTTCTACACGGCGGTCGACGCCCAAGGACCTCCGCGGATCGCATACGCCTCGATCGCCGTCAAGGATTTTCTCGCCAAGCGGTTCGAAAAATTCACCTTTCCGAAACTCGTTTCACAGGGCAATATCGACGACAAGGATGCGTGTCTCTTCCCGGAAAAGATCGGTGGGAAATTCATCATCATGCATCGCATACAGCCGTCCATCGATATCAATTTCCTCGATGATCTCGATTTCGAGGGTCCGCATGCGATGCTGGCGCACACCCCGTTCGTCTTCCCCCGCCGCGGCATGTGGGACAGCGCCAAAATCGGCATCAACTCCATCCCGCTCCGCACCAAAGCCGGATGGCTCGTGCTGTATCACGGCGTTTCCGAGTACGATCATGCCTATCGAATCGGGGCGCTCCTGCTCGACCTCGCACATCCGGACCGGGTCATCGGACGATCCAGACACCCGATCTTCGAGCCGAGCGAACCGTATGAGCAGGAAGGAATCGTTCCGAACGTGGTTTTTCCGTGCGGAGCGATCGTACGCGAAAGCAAACTCATCATCTACTATGGCGGCGCGGACAAGGTCATCGGCGTCGCGTCCATATCGCTCCGGAAACTGATCCGACAGTTGCTTGCCGACGGGAATTGAAACAGCCTAGACTATCCGTCGTTTGGTATATAAAACGGGAGGAAGATCCATATCTCCTCCCGTATGTTCACGCTCACGATAAGTTCCCTCTTCACGGATACAACTTCGTCGTGAATATTCCCGCTTCAAAGAGCGACGACACCAGCTCCCGTTCATCAACGTGCGCTTCAAACATCATCTGGCGTATATCCTCGCCGGTCCGGTCCGCCGATCCGGTACCGTTCACCCGATGTGACGCGTCGTAATAGTCGACGAGCGCGAGCAGTTTCCCGTATCGGGCGATGTTGGCGTCGGATTCCGGCCCGTACGAATGCAACGGTTCGGGCAAAATTTCGGGATACGCGTTTTCCTGGAACGAATGATGCAGGACCATGACCCCGGCGGTATAGTCGAGCAACCCGCGAAGCATCCGGTATCCGTCCATGACATGAGGCCTGATCGCTTCCCGGTCCTGCGCGGAGAATGATTCCGTCTTGCGAAGTACATGCACGTCGACCTGCGACTTGCCGATATCGTGCAGAAGGCCTCCGTAGAGAAGCGGTTTCGGATCGATGCCGAGGAATTCCCCGATCCGCGAGCCGACGATGCCGACCCGAAGTGAGTGTTCGTAGGTCAGCGGATCCTTGTTCCGCAAGAAGGCCAGGAACGAGGTAACGATTTCTTTCACGCGATTCCCGACACCGAAAGTCACATACCGCTCTTCGAGCAGGTGTTCCAGCGGAATCGCCGGATCGAAATATTTCAAAAACGGTTTTCCCATCGCGACTCCCGGTCTGATTGTTAAAAAGGCTTCACGGGAGTATATCATCCCGACCGGAAAAATCAAATATACTGAATTCTCCTCCTGTATAAAAAAATGATCATAAAAAAAGCAGGGGTCATTATGACTTGCCTGCTTTTCAACTTCTGTTATTAGAAGCCGATATTGATACCGCCATACACGGCAGTATCAACAGTCTTATCCTCCAGTCCACCCCTGAATCCGAGTGACGGTGTAACACACACGCCACCAAGATCAACAGTCCTGGACCTGAACAAACCCTGCACCGGCAACATAGTCCTTGTTGCCACCTACCTGAAGCCGTAGGTCGTACTTCCCAACTTTCGTGAGGATGGCGACCTTGTGCGCGAGGTCATTACTGAAAACACTCGTATCGGTCGAGAGGAGTCTGTTCAGCTCGACATACACCGATGTTTTTGGTGCAAGCGGAACGGAAATAGATCCGCCAAGAGCAACGAAGTCAGTCCGACCATCGAGGTCATAGTATGCGCCCCAAACGTCATACCCGACGCCTTCATATACTCCGGAGTTCGCGAGCTTGAAATCGTACTCACGTCCGAAATCAAGGCCGGTCTTGAGCGGGTTAATCGAATGTGAACCCCAGAGGTTCACATAGAACCCACTCTCATGCCTGATGGTAATGTCGCCCTGCACGACTGCATCGGCAAACTTAGTACCGGTCGCACTGTTGAAATACATGGAGTAGACACCAGCGTTCCCAGAGAATGAAATTGCCTTGTCCATTTTCTCTTCCGCCTGTGCATTGGCGGAGATAGCGATTGTAAGAATCGCGACGAGAGCAACCAATAATTTTTTCATTTTTATTTTTTGGATGATCGCCTTCATGACTTATTTGTCTATAAAGACGAAGCGTTGATGGAGTTGTAAAAAAACGGTTTCAGCGAGGATATTCACTCCGTTGTGGTCCTTGGCACTGAAGAGGTATTATAGCATATATTTCACTTCATGTCAATAGTCGAAAAACCTGAAGTGCCTGCACTTCTCATACCCCTTCTCTAGACCAGTATTTCCCTTCTGTTGCGACAAACGCTTCCTGAAGCAGGCTTTCGAAAACATACCGGGTACGACTGAGACGATAACGGTTCCGTTTC